>Ga0302203_1000250_pt1 | contig 23400 bp, 24 predicted proteins | sample II_Fen_E1_1_FD_194576 | JGI IMG/M metagenome (GOLD analysis project Ga0302203, IMG submission 194576) | Peat permafrost microbial communities from Stordalen Mire near Abisko, Sweden - II_Fen_E1_2 | ecosystem: Environmental > Terrestrial > Soil > Wetlands > Permafrost | place: Sweden: Abisko...
TATGCGTATATTGTCAGCTGCACGATTTAAATTTTGAATAGAATTCATAAGTTTGTAAATTGGTTATGTTTGTAATTTATTTTAATTTCAAATCAATGAGCGAATTATTTCATTTTCGCTGTAGTTACTTCACCGGCTTGAGGCTTAGCAGTATTCTTCTTTTTTGAAGGCAATTGAAATTTATATCCTATGGTATAATTCAACCCCAAATTAGAACTTTTATTCGTTCCAAAACCCGGAATATACCAGGGTGTAACAGCTCCATCTGCAGTAGACGTCAGCAGATTTTTATTTCTGATAGTCCAACCCATGTATATATTCTTCAGCACTTCTACCCTAATTCCAGCAGTTAGCTCAAGCCATACTTTTGTCGTAGATAAATTATTGTAATTCATTGCCTGTACAGGTCCACCCCAATATTCGTCAGCAATGGTTACATTGCTTATGTTGTAATTAAAACTGGACACTCCTAACCTGACTCCCAGTAAAAGCATGCTGTTTATGGCGTTGGCAGCTTTCTTTTGTTTGAGCATATTAATATCGATACCACCTCGCCAAAAAGCTCCGTTGGTACTGAAAACAATGTTATCGACTGTAAGCTTATCAGCACCGGCATAGCCAAATTCAAATGTTGGATAAAATTTATGCTTTAAGTCTATCTTTACAGCTCCCTCGTAAGAATAAGTTCCTCCATTTGACAAAACTGAGCTTGCAACAGAAGCAATATCTCCCTCCACAATGATTCCGTTGAAAAGCGGAATAGCAATACTATCAGAAGCTAATTTCTTTTGTATTTTAATTTTCTGTGCCTGTACGGAGTAAACCATCAACATGCAAAAAATCAAACTACTTATATATTTTAATGTTTTCAACATTGATGTTATTTACTTGGCGTTTGGTAATTCTTACTGAATCAATAAAATTATTGGTTGTCAAAACAGTATCTACTGAATGAATTTTTATACTCCCACACTCAAGTGATAAGTATTTATCCATATTCTGATGCGCAACAGTAAAAGTATCTTTTTTATTCTTATAAATTATTATATCATCCTTGTTGGTAAGCACATTGGGTGTAGTAACTGTTGCATTAAAAACAATTTCATACACCGAAGTGGATTCAAAACTCTGTAGTGGCAGATTAATTTTGCTCAGACTTTTAGCATTATTGTATAAAACCGAATCTACATAAACATATTTATTTAAAGCATTATCATATTTCAATCCCCGCACCGTTAAACTGTCGATGGTCATAGATGCAGAAGTTTTTGACAAGGTATTATTAGTCACGTGATACATCCCCACATTCATCAACACCGTCCGATTGGTTCTGCAACTTTCATCCACTGCACACGAGAAACCTACCAACAAGCAAAGTATTAATATAATATATTGAGCTTTTTTCATTTACTTTCTTTCAAATACATTTCCGTTAGGACAAATAGTTTTGAACCTCATTTTTAAGTTTATCAATGGCCAGTTCTGTAGGTGTACGTTCACTGGCATCGTAAACCTGAATAATCATTTCAGCCAATTCGGAAGCCGAATTAGCAGGATTACATTTAGAAGCACAAGAGTTTACTAACCTAAGTAAACTCTCCTGCGTTGCACGAATATGAACCCATATTTCGTTGCTTACATAAATTTGTTGCGATAAGTTATGTGAAAACTCCTGCCGAATTGAAGCCAATAGTTGAGTATGGAGTTCCAGATTAGTCATACCAGGTTTGGCTACACTTACAATGAGAGTAGAAGGAGTGGTTCGTTCCAATACAAGGATTAAGCGTTCATATGCCCGTAGTCTGATGGGTGTCAACGTATTAACTACGTCTTTTCGCAGTTCGAAATTACGTCGTTTATCTTCGTTCTTTAGCAGTTTGTCTATCAACAAATAAGCTGTCAACAAAACAAGTATTGCCGGCAATAATATTTTGAGAATATCCATGATTTCCATACTGCTCTTTTATAATTAATCCAATTATTTGTTCGAAGTTCCGGTTTTCAAAAGTTTTATATCAATGGGCTGCATAGTTATAAGGCAACCCTTCGGTATCGACAACAGTTCATTTTCAATAGATTTATAAAATGCTTCCAAAACCTCAGTTTTATCTATCATCTCTATTACTACCGGAAGTTTCTCTGTCAATTCCCAAAATCTTGTCGAACTGATTTCAGTACTGCTTTGACCGTATCCCATTATGCCCCGATAAACCGTAACACCTTTTATGCCGTTCTTCTTTGCCGTCGTAACCAGATACTCGTACAGCAAATCGAGACCAATTCTATCCGTACTGCTGGCATAGAATTTCAAAATACTATTTCCGGTTGAATTCATGTTACTATAAATTTGAAGCTACATATCCTAAATAAACTGCCAAAAACCCAAAGAATATACTAAAACCTGTATATAGTAATACCGATAAAAACTGACCATTCTGCATCAAAGTCAGGTTTTCGTTGGTAAAAGACGAGAAGGTGGTGAAACCTCCGCAAATACCAACCATCAGAAACAAACGCATACTTGGAGAAATAATTTCGGTTCTGGCAGAAACACCTGCAATAAAACCAATAAGTAAACTTCCCAAAACATTAACCGTCAGCGTTCCCATTGGTATCGACAAAAAATGCCAGTGCAAATTTAGCTTCGAAACCAGAAAACGGGCAATACTACCAATAGCTCCGCCGAATCCAACGATTAACAACTGTTTCATTCCAACGGGTTTAAATTTCTTTTTCTATCTGGTAATTATTCCGTTCCGTAGAATTTCGCGCCACTATTTCGCCCACAAAACCGGCCAAAAATAATTGCGTTCCTAAAATCATAGCCAGCATAGCCAGATAAAAATAAGGACTATCAGTTACTAACGATACTTTCACGTTTTCAATTATAGCTATTAGCTTATTCACTCCAACAACTATAACTGCAAGGAAACCAAGCAAAAACATCAAAGTTCCGTATAATCCAAAAAAATGCATAGGCTTCTTCCCGAACTTTGACAAAAACCAAAGTGTCATTAAATCAAGGTAGCCATTTACAAAACGGTTCAATCCGAATTTTGTTTCACCAAACTGCCGTTTGCGGTGTTCAACTACTTTTTCGCCAATGCTGGTAAATCCGGCATTTTTAGCCAGAAAAGGGATGTAACGATGCATTTCGCCATACACTTCTATATTCTTAATCACCTCATTGCGATAGGCTTTCAAACCGCAGTTCATATCGTGCAGATTAAGTCCTGTTACTTTGCGAGCCGTAGCATTGTATATTTTTGATGGAATATTCTTCGTTATCTTGGAATCATAGCGTTTCTTTTTCCAACCCGACACTAAATCATAGTTCTCATTTTTTATCATCGAAAATAACCCCGGTATTTCATCCGGACTATCCTGTAAATCGGCATCCATGGTAATAACCACATCGCCTTTGGCTGCACGAAATCCACAATACAAAGCCGGAGATTTTCCATAGTTATGACGGAATTTTATCCCTCTTACATTCGTTGATTGTTTCTGAAGCGATTCAATAACCTCCCACGATTTGTCTGTGCTTCCATCATTTACAAAAATAACTTCATAACTATATTTATTTTCATTCATGACGCGCTCTATCCACTCAAACAATTTTGGCAGCGACTCGTCTTCATTATACAACGGCACAACTATTGAAATATCCATATTTAATTTAGTTTCATGTTCTTATTAGAAAATGCTAATATACCGACAATTACTGTTGATCAAACAAATTATTTGGATCTTTTCTGACAAAAAATGCCATAATTAACGCCAAAAATGCACCGAAAAGAGCACTTGCAAAAATATTCAGCATGGCAAACGGAATTGGAGTATAAATAATCTGCATAGCCTTTTGAGTATTATCGTCAATAGAGTAGTTAATGTTCTCGTACATTTTCAACATGGCATCAAGCTGATATGATAAAAACTGAGTATCAATAAGACTTGTGTAAATCACCATAACAATCAACATCACTACAGATGCAAATAAATAAATCAGAAAAATATACCTGAAAGCTTGCCAGTAAGAGATAAAACCCTCACATTCGGTTTCTCGGAAATGCAGACTGGTTCTGAAAAGCATAAAAATTACCATAACCGAAATAAAAATGGTTATCATAGCCAAAATCTCATATCGTTGAGTAGAAAGAATAAACTTAGCAGACAACAATAGTCCGATAAAATGGAAATTGCGTAAAGCCGATTTTGCAATATTGGGTTGCATAGAGGTGTTTTTAGTTTTAATCGCACAAAAGTACAAAAAAACCACCAAAATGAAAAGCAAATTTTAAATATCCTCATTTACTGTTTTTATGATGATTGGATTATGGGTAAGAGTTGGGAAAAATAAACCTACCTGATTAAATTCAGGTAGGTTTATACACGAAAACTTAACGCATTGTTTGTAAACAATCAAAAAAAGATAGTTCAAGTTTCAAATTATATCAATTTACTAAAATAATAATCGATATTGTTTTTCGCTATTCACAAAAACTTTTAGGATTAAACATGACAAAAAATGTGGAATACAATTTAGGCGTTGATTATTTCAATTTTCTGCAATTTGAGAGCATTTTCTTTATCATGAATATATTCATACATATCGAAATCCGGTTTTGATAGATGCCGACTATTCACGATGATTTATTTTGATTTAAAGAAATTCTAGCGAATAAACCTATTGTAGCAAATTTAGTTTAAGATATTTTTGAATTAATTTCTAATTCGCACTATTCTAGCACGGTATATTAATTTACATTACCCTTAATCTACTATTTCTTTATTATTTTTGTTGAACTTTGAATAAATTTATTATAAATTTTGAGAATATAAGTACCTTTTGCTAAATTGGATATATCAATATTAACCCATCCCGTTAAAGGGGTTTCAAGCTTTTGCCTATTGATTATCGCTCCATTGAGGGACGTAATCTCAATGCTTACCTCTTCATTCGTATTTGGTATTTTTAAATTGATTCGACCTGTAGTAGGATTTGGATATAATATAATATTTACTTTGTTCGAAATTTGATTAATACCAGTTGTAATAGCCATAAGTGAATCGATTACAATCGGACTCCAGATATTTACGTTATCCATTACCTGATACGAAATATAATGTTTACCTGCAGTAAGACTTTTGCAATCTATCGCATTACTGATAATTCCAGCTTGTCCAAGACTAGCAATTTCCTGAACTCCTGAAAAGTTATTGTCGAACCAATAACGGATTTTTTTTATATCCAATTCTGTAACAACAATATTACCTCGTTTAAAAAATAGTTCGCTGCTTACTGTGCTCCAATCAATACTTTTTGTTTTTACACGAAAATTAATCTGGTGTATTCCATTAGGTACACTTGACATGTCGAGCATCTGGCCGGTTAATGTCAATTTGATGGCAGGTGTTACTTGTATTGTTTTCTTATTGGCGTAGTCAGTATCTATCCAATATTCATAAGTCATGATTTGCGATTGGGAATTGTCAGTACTTCCCAACTTTAAATACATACTGCTTTGTATAGGCGACCATTTTCCGCTATTCTTTTTCACCCAAAAGTTGAATTGGTGCAAACCAGTAATCAATCCAGTAGTACTTATTTGTTGACTTATCGCTTCGAGGTTATTCGTTCGTAGCAATTGAATGGTCTGTTTATTGGCAAAATCATTATCGAACCAATAGACACATGTGTCAACTGCATAGATGGAAGATATTTTATCAACTGTTGTTCCGTTTGTCCCTGATATAGCCGCCTGACTATGCGAGAAACAAAACAATAACAAAAATGCTGATATTAGTATATAAAGTCGTTTCATTTGTAAATATTTTTTTAGAGATTATTCAAAATTCAATTCGTTTATTAAACTAATTATAAATATTGAAAAGGGAATCTATATCTGATTGTTTCGAGCCTCCCTTTTTATCAAAGAAACCACTTTTACTGTGCCTGCGCCTTTACGTTAATCTGTAACTGTCCTTGAGCATCAGTACTAGGAGCAATGACTTCATAATAGATATGCGGATAAGGCGTAGGATCGTAAGGCGATGTTGTGCCATAGATACCCTTATCCGTACCATCGAGACCGCTGACTGCTGCTACCGATGTGGATTTTACATGAAAATCGAATGTGTAGCTGTTACTTGTGGGAAAACTGGTTGGGCAAGCTCCTCCCACAAAAGTTTCAGTAGTATTGGTAGTACTGGTACAATTGACCAATGTAGCACTACTTGTTAAACTGCTTAGTGCTGTAGTTGAGAAGTTTATAAAATGGCAGTTGTAATAAGTAGAATTGAGACCAGATCCTCTTTCTGCAAGAATGCAATTACGATATACATTATAACTTCCAGAATAAGATGTATTATATGGAGTGAGAATGACACAATTAGTAAACACAGAACCACCATAACCAGTAGCATCGTCACTTATTATACTATTGTTGGCATTAACTGTAAAACAACAATTGTTAACTGCATATGTACTGTTATTAGTCAAGTGATTTGTTACAATACAATTATTTAGATATAAATATCCGTTGTAGTTTTTATAATAATTTGGATTGTATGATATACTTGATGCACTGAAATAGTTATTTACAGAGTCATCGAGTTGAGCCGAATTAAACATACATTTCGAAACAGTAAAACTGCTACAGTGTTTTGAGATGATGTTATTACTAAGATTTACACCTTGTAAGCTGCCACCGGCCGCACCTGCACACAGGTAGGCATTGCAGCTGCTTAAAATGGTTCTGCCAACATACTTGCTGCTGTCGGGGTAATATCCTGCACCTACTATATTTACGCGATGTTTAAAAGTAAGTGAATCGATGCTGAAAGTAATTCCCGGAAGGTAGATGTAATCATCGTCCTGTGCTTCGTTCATCGCTTTTTTTAGATAAGTGGGTGTACCCGGATAAAGAGTGGTAAGTCCGCTATTGCTAACACGGGCTATCTGTGGAACTTGTGCCATACTGCCCAGTGTAAAGGATGCCATCAATAATGAAAGTAAAATACTTTTTTTCATACTATTTTGTCAGTGCTTATAGTGCTGACTCCGCACTTTTAAATTCTTTTAATTTGAACCAAAATATAGAGTGTTTACAATGTTTCTGAAACTATATTGAATGGATGATAATTTATTTTTAGATGTAAATGATATGTCAAATACGATGTTCTAAAATGTAATCGTCTTGCTTATATTCACAATGCGCATTATATCTTTGCTCTCGGGGTTAAAGATGATAAGACCATCACCAAAATATTTTATATAGCCTCCACCGAAATCTCCAGTAACATAAGCCAATTTATTGTTTTGCAGAGCATATATAGCATCTCGCGTAGCTACATAAAGTATATCATTAGTGGAATCAACAGTCATTGATTTGATCTCACTCTCTTTTTGGAAGCCTGCTACCAGATTCAACGTGTTGCTCTGGGGAGAAAAGGAAAAAACGCCGCTTCCGATAGCTATATAGAGAGAATCATTCATTTCAACTGCGGCATTGATGGGTTTGGGCGACACCAAAAGCTGTTTGTATTTTGCACCTTTGGCTAGAGCATAGAGTCGGTATTGCTTGTCGTTTCTGTTGCGGTCGAACAGGTACATTACCTTTTTACCCGTAGCTAATCCCATGCCGGAGGTCGGCAATTCAATCAGTTTTATTAGCTTGCCTAACGTATCCATATAGCATAAGGTGTCGTCTTTTACAATCAACAGGAAGCCAGCCGATGTATATCCGTAAGAACTGACCAAACCATTGGCATCTAACCCAAGTTGTTTAATACCACCCCAACCTAATTGGTACATTTTATTGCCCGTGGAAAGCGTGATGTATCTATCGGGTGAAACGTCAATGCCATAGCTAAAACTTTCGTTTCCCATCGAAGTAGCCAACATATTTTTATTAAGCATTATTTCATAACGCAAGTCGTTTTTTTGTTGGGCAAGGGACGTTTGCGCGAGAAATAAACAGGAAAGCAGCAGAAAGATAGATGTATGTTTTTTCATAGGCTCGTTTCTTTTTGTCAGAATATTACATTAATAAGATTCTCTTTCCAATCTTTAAGTGTCAACCCTGTTTTTGTCTTATAATTTGGACAAAACGTTTTTACTCCTTCATATATTACTTCAAAATTCTTATCCTTGATAATATCTATAACTCCTTCTTTTACATTTTCATAATTCGCTTTTACGGTTTTTACTCCGGCTTCGTACAATGCATTGGATGAAAGTATGCGTAAGTCCATTTGTCCAGTCTCTTGCATTGTTGAAATTTTTCCGCTTAGAGCTGCATCGGAAGCATCTTTGAGATATGACATGACGTTATTTTTAATACCCACCATATACCTACCAGCCAATGCTGCAACCCTTCCGCCCTCGAAGGTTTCAATTTTATCAATAGCATCGTCTAAATATTTATCCGGACCGTTTGTTTCGGGCATGTATGGAGTTTCTTCCATCTTGTAACTATTGGATGGCACCTGAGCCCACGCGGTATAATCCCAGGTAACTCCTATCCCTCTTTTTTTTAGGTTTTGCCGTTCCCGCTCTTCCATGGTCATAGGGGCGCCGCCACTCTCTAATGATTTGAATTGGATGTTGGATGTTGACAATGATTTGAACTGAAGATTGTTTGCATCATTCAGTCGTTTATATGATTGCATCATCTTTTCATATTTTACCTGGGCAATCGAATCGTTGATGCGTTTTTCTTCCGCAGCTCTTTGTGCCATAAGAGCTGCTTGCTGACGTTGTTGTTCAATAGCCTGTTGATTGTTTTGTGAGTTGTTATTGGATAAAATATCAAAAAAAGCACTTACAAGACTGGTTGCAAGCTGCATTTTAATACTGCCTCCCACACCAGTGCCTAATGAAGAGGAGGAGGAAGATTTTACCGGTGGATTGTAATATTTACACCACGTTTTATGATTACCATTCATGGCACCACACTCAGCACACGCAGCTCCACTAACAGCAGGAACCTGACTATAACTGCATAAACTTACTAATAAGAATAATGCGGATAGTGAATATTTTATTGTTGTTTGCATGGTCAATATATTTAATTATTTTCCAATTTCAGCTTCCCATTCATATATTTTATCCTGTGCCGCTCGTGTATCAGGTGCATCGGGCATAAGCAACAGATATTTTTTCATACTGTAAATTGCATCCACATAATTTTCAATTTGTGCAGCAATTAATGCCATATTATTATAAGCTGAAGGATACGAAATCGGATTTGCATCAATCACTTTTTGGTAAAGATTCAATGCTTCTTTGTACTCTTTTTTTTCATTTTTACTGTTTGCTTGTACAATGTATTTTCGTTGCTCTTCTGTGATGGTTGGCTTTTCACTTAACGCTTTATAGTTTGCAACTATTTTCTGAAACTCTGCTAATTCTTTATCAGCGACATCAGAGAGTCGTATATTATTCAAAAATGAAAATAATCGACAAATTTCCTTTGCTTTTGCATATTTTTCTTCTTTGTCTTTAACAGTCCATATTACCAATGAGTCTCCAATATATAATGCAGGAAAATCACGCTTATCCCCATATATATTTACAAATGGTCTAACAGTCATATCTTGATTCAATTTGATATAAATAAGATTCTTTCTTTTTTTTGCTTTGATAATAAGGTCGTAATTATCGAAGTTTATTGCTTCTAAATTATTGCCGAAAACGAAAAGGCTTATATATTCCCATCCTTTTTTTTTATCTTGATAACTAAACACCCAATCTTGGCTTTTATCATTCAGATTTTTTAAAATTTCCGTTTTCAGCTGTTCCTTCCGAGAACTATTGGTGTCCTGCGCGTATAACTGACTAAAAAACAATCCAATTAAGCCGATTAATGCAATTTTTACTATTTTCATGGCATTTTTATTTATTGATTTCTGCTTCCCATTCATATATCTTATCCTGTGCCGCACGAGCATCTTCTGCTTCGGGTACAAGCATCAGGTATTTTTTCATATTGAATATGGCATACAAGTAGTCCTGAATTTGTGCGGATATTAATGCCATATTATTATATGCTGAAGGATACGAAGTAGGGTTTATATCGACTGCTTTTTTATAAAGTTCCAACGCTTCTTTGTACTCTTTTTTTTCATTTTTACTGTTTGCTTGTACAATGTATTTTCGTTGCTCTTCTGTGATGGTTGGCTTTTCACTTAATGCTTTGTAGTTTGCAACTATTTTTTGAAACTCGGCTATTTTTTTGGCATTGGCTTCTGAGGTATAAATATGATGCAAAGCTGAAATTAATTGATATATTTCTCTTATATGTTTTTTCTCCCAATTTAGGATAATTAGTGAGTCGCTTATAATTATTCTATCGTAATTGTCCCTTGATTGATAAGATATACTGCCTGGAATTAACCTAACAGATATAATCTTTTCTTTTTTCACTTTGAGAATAAGGTTGTAATCATCGAAATTTGCTGCTTCTGTAATTTTTATCCAATCCCATCCTTTTTTCGGATCATTATAAGAAAACAACAACTTATTGTTTTTATCATTCAGATTTTTTAGAATTTCCGTTTTCAGCCGTTCCTTCCGAGAACTATCGGTATCCTGCGCATGTAACTGACTGACAAGCAATATGCTTAAGCCGATGAATGTAAGTTTTACTATTTTCATAATGGTTTTATTTTTTGATTTCTGCTTCCCATTCATATATTTTATCCTGAGCAGCCCGTGCATCCTCTGCCTCGGGAACCAACATCAGGTATTTTTTCATTCGGTTAATGGCAGAATTATATTGAGCGACTATTGCCAAAAGCAGTGCCTCATTATTATAAACCATGGGGTTGGTCGGATTCAAAACAATGACTTTTTCATACAGTTCGATGGCTCTGTTGTAATTCTTTGATTGAGCCATGGCGTTAGCCTGTACAATATACCGTCGCTCTTCTTCTGATATAGCGGGCTTTACTTTAAGTGTCCGGTACTGAGCAGCAAGCGAGTCGAATTGTTTATTTCCTTTTACACTCACGAACTCATTCATATGCTGAAAGTACACAAGATCATCTGCAAGTTTTTTGGCATATTCCAGATTCTTATTTTGCCAGATTACTTGTAGGTTTGGAATGTCCATTGTGTACGATGATAATCCCAAAAAAGAATATTTTGTAATCGTAATCTCTTGTTTGTTGGCACACAAGAAAGTGTATCTTATTTTTTTCGAGAGGTTAAACGACACACTGTCGGGTGTTACAACCACTGCCTTATCTTTTGGCAAAGTATAAAGCATACCCATGAATCGCAGATTAATATTTACCGGATTACAATCAGACACATAGTTTAGCATTTCGGAGAACTCATTTTTTACTGAGTCTAGCTCATCAAGAGTAGCATGCTTGAGCGTACCACTATATACAGGCGTTATTTTTTGCGCATAGGTATTTAGACAGATCAATGTCAACAACAGAATATTTACATGTCGAAATATTTTCATAATATCTTTATTTTTCAATTTCTACTTCCCATTCATAGATCTTATCTTTTGCATCCCTTGCATCTTCTGCTTCGGGAACCAACATCAAATATTTTTTCATATTGAGTATGGCATACCAGTAATCCTGAATTTGTGCAGCAATTAATGCCATATTATTATATGCTGAAGGATACGCAGTCGGATTGACATCGATTGCCTTTTTGTAAAGTTCCAACGCTTCATTGTATTCTTTTTTTTCGTTTTTACTGTTTGCCTGTACAATGTATTTTCTTTGTTCTTCGGTAATAGTTGGCTTTTCACTCAACGCTTTATAGTCGGTTGCTATTTTTTGAAATGATGCTAATTTTTTTTCAACAATTTCAGATAGTCGTAAATTATTCAAAGATGAAAATAATAGATAAGTTGCTTTTGAACATTTGCTTTCGGAGCCTTCCGAAGTCCATATCTTTAAAGAGTCTCCTATATATAATACAATAAAAGGATACTTGTCGTTATCATATGGTCTAAAAGTTATACCTTGATTCAAATTGACAGAAATAATTTTCCTTTTTTTTGCTTTGAGAATAAGATCGTAATTATCGAAGTTTATTGCTTCAAGATTGTTATAACTTTTGCTTAGAGATTTCCATCCTTTTTTTTGATCTATATAATTAAATATCCAATCTTGTTTTTTATCATTCAGATTTTTCAGAATTTCCGTTTTCAGCCGTTCCATCCGAGAACTATCGGTGTCCTGCGCGTGTAACTGACCAATAAGCAATATGCTTAAGCCTATTAATGTAAGTTTCATTATTTTCATGGCATCTTTATTTTAATCCTCTAACAGTAGCAGAGTTACAGGAGCATAAAGTGATAATTTTATTTTGCAGTTAGAAATTTCAAGTAGTTACAAATAATTAATTTATCAGATTAACGCCAAATTATATCGTATTGATTTCCTAATAAATCATCGTACCATACATCCATTTGATAAAGTGTGGAAATGTCAATAGGAGTAGATAAAGTGATGGTCGAAAATCCTGTACTGCTTGTTAATCTGGAGCTGTTATAAAATTGAGAAGCCGTATTGGTTGATAACTGAACCATAACATTTGTCAGCATACTGGCAGGGGTTATTATTGTTCCATCAGGGAGTTTATATTCAAAAGTAATTGATGTGAGTTTCCCTTCACTATTAGTATGTATTGTTGGAGTTACAATAACTAAATTATTTTTTACATTCAGGTTGGAATAGTCGAGTGTAAATGTTTGCTTACCATCGAGTGTTAAGGTATACGTTCCTTTTCGGAATGGTAAAAAAGCAGTTCCCCAGGGAGCATCGGCCGGAGCATTGTCCATCACTCCGAATGAAGCAATAAAAGCTCTGTTACCACCACAGTCTGGAGCCATCTTATACCCCCAGGTGGTAATGATGGAATAAGGATCGTCTGTCGGCCCCGATAATACTATGCTGTTTGAAAAGGTAAGTGCTGAGCCGCCATCAATTTCCACTTGGTAATTAATATAATAGTGTGAGCTATTGTTAACTACCGGTTTCGTGTCATTACGTCCGAAGTGTCCTGCATAAATCCCGAATATATTATATATAACCAATTGCTTGTTGGATAAAACATCCGGAATACCATCGTTATCGGTATCGATGTTTTTTGCAATAGATTCATAGTACGCGCCAATATTCTTTAAACTGTTAATTTCTGTTGCTGATATAATAATTTCATTTCCGAGCGGGTCATGAGAAGGAACAACACTATTACCTACCAAAGTAAGGGTTGATAAGTCAATTTGGGTATTTTCTCCATTCTTCATGTTGCCAAGGGGAAGCATATTTAAACCTTGTGAAGATAAATTTCCGATATAATGATTATTTGCATCTAAAAATATTAATGCTACTCCCGTATTTATTTGTCCTGTAACTGAAAACGTATTATTTACAATGTCGGTAAGACTATAATACCCTTTACTAAAAACTAATATCTTTTTTGCATCAGCTAAAGTTAATGAATTGGTTGATTTTACGCCTTTAGCTTTTATGGACGATTTTGTGGAAATCTCACCTTTAATAACAATTCCTGAATTTTCTGATTTTTTTGAATCTTCAGAGTTGTCATTATCTTTCTTGCAACTACTTGTTAATATTAGGCTTAATCCCATTATTACAAGTGCATAAATCGAAATTTTGTTTTGCTTTTTCATTGGGTTTGTATTTAAATTAAGACTCATTTATTCCTATTAGCTTATTTCGTTTCCTTCCTCGCTGTAAGTTTTATGTGGTTTACAAATCTAAGCCAGAAGCTATTTCAGCTGAGTTTATTACCCGTTAACAAAATAAGCGAAACCATTTTCTCTGATTTTGCATATTTACTACTTATTTCTATATGAAAGCTGCATTTATGACACACAATTCAGGAGCAAGCACATTTACCGTGACTGTTTAATTAACATAGTCTTATGCTACCATTTGGGTATAGATTGTCCATCTTATGACTTAAATGCCTTTTCTTTACATGAATTCAGATTGTATCTTTCTCTCTGAAATGACTTTACAAACGTATTAATTTACAACTAATGATAATACCCCCTTTTAGGGGTTTTTATATGAAAATAAAAGTTCTATTTTTGCATACGTTCATCGTATATCAACCAACAATAAAAAAAACGGTTTATATGAAAAAAACATTAAGCATTTTGTTCTTTTTGCTTGCCGGATACGCCATTCAAGCTCAATCAGTTATGAATTTAGATAGCTTATTGAAATTATTACCTAAAACCCTGCAGGACACCAACACGGTTAATCTTTACATAAATATCGGGCAACAATACCAAATAAACCAACCCGAGTTAGCCCGACGTTATTACCTGAAAGCAGGCAATTTAAGTCGTAAGTTGCACTATTCGTTAGGCTCTTGTCGATTTGCAGCCAATTATAGTGCGGTTTTAAGCATGGAAGGTAAATATGATTCTGCTCTTATTGTTGATTTAGAAGGCTTAAATGTTGCTGAAAAATGGAAGAATAAAATGTGGATACACAAGGCATACTTCAACATTGGCGGTTGCTACAGCTACCAATTGCAATACGAAAAGGCTCTTTCCTACTACTTAAAAGTTGAGAAGTATTTCGAAGAGATAAATAACAAGCCCTATTTGGGATTAATATATGATGTGTTGCAAGTTCTTTACCGAAAACTCAATGAATATCCCAAAGCGGTGAATTATGGAGAAAAAGCGGTGAATTTATTATCATACAAGCCTACCAGCAATGAATATGCAGATGCTTTGATAAACCTATCAAACAGCTATATGAAAGTTACTCCACCTCAAACGGAGAAAGCGATGAAAGGCTTAACGAAAGCTATGCAAATTGTAAAAAAAACTAAAAACTTTTATTTGGAAGAAATAGCTTATATTGAATTTGGAGATTTATACTACCAAGTGCGTGAAATGCAAAAGGCAAAATATTTCTACACTCAAGCTTTAATGTTGAACAAAAAGACAAATTACAGGAAAGGTATTTGTTTTGAAAAACAAGGTCTTGCATACTGTGAATTGTATTACAATAATTTTCAACAAGCTGAGAAGTTAGCTCATGAGGTTTTGATTTTAGCTAATGATAAAAACTTCATGAAAGAAAAAGAAAGAGCATTTTCAATGTTAGCCGAATTAGAATTAGTAAAGCATAATTATATGGGATATAGAATATTTCAGAGACAAAGAGATTCTGTATCAAATGTAATTATGAATGACCAAATTATACGAACAATCAAAGACAAAGAAACCTTATATGAAACGGAAAAGCAGCAAATACAAATAGGTTTATTGCAAAAAGATAAGAAAATCCAATCAATTTATATTGTTGGACTTATTGTAATTGCTTTATTGATACTTATTATCGGTTCCATTTTTCGTCACAACCTGAACAAAAAAAAACAACTTGTTGAAAAAGATGCCGAATTAAAAGCCCAACGAATCAGCGAACTCGAAAAAGAAAAGATACTGACAGCCACTCAAGCTATACTCGTAGGTGAAGAAAATGAGCGAAAGCGACTTGCACGTGACTTGCATGACGGATTAGGCGGAATGCTTTCGGTCGTTAAATTTATTTTTTTAAATATAAAAGGAAATACCGTTTTAGCGGACAAGGATGTGCAGGTATTCAACAATGCTATAGAAATACTCGATGACTCTATCCGCGAACTTCGACGTGTAGCTCATAATCTTATGCCCGAATCACTAATACGTTATGGACTCAAAGCAGCGCTCACCGACTTTTGTGGATGTATTGATATAGTTAAACTTCACTTCTTTGGAGAAGAAAAGCTATTAATTGAACAATTTAAAGTGGCTTCGTTCCGCATTATTCAGGAGTTAGTGAACAATGCCATCAAACATGCCGCAGCCACTGAAATAAATGTACAAGTGATTATCGAACCCGATAGAATGAACATAGTAGTCCACGACAATGGCAAAGGATTTGATCCATCGAGCATTGATTATACGCAAACAAATGGATTGAACGGCATTCAGATGCGTATTGAATCGTTGAACGGGACTATGAGTTTACTCTCACAGCCAAATAAGGGCACTGAAATAGAGATAGATTTTACGATTAATTCCTCAAAAAAATCCTCACAAAATGATTAAAGTAGCAATTGTTGACGACCATCCGTTATTGATTGAGGGGCTTAAAAAGCTGATTGAAAGCTCTGGTATTGTCGAAATGATTGATAGTGCTGGTAGTGGAAAGGATTGTTTAAAAATGCTTCAATTCTCGCAGCCCGATGTTCTTTTATTAGATATTCATTTACCTGACACCAATGGAATAGACCTCTGTAAAGAAGTTCATACTTGTTGGCCAAATATAGCAATCATAGCTCTTACCAGCTTTGGCGAATATTCCTATGTCCGTAAAATGCTTGAAAACGGTGCTAAAGGTTATTTGCTAAAGAACTCAATGCCTGAAGAAATTATCGAAGGAATTGAAACAGTAAACACAGGTGAGCAGTTTCTATGCTATGAAATTAACATGCTCATGCGAAAACAAAATGAGCGAAATATTTTCCTCACCCCTAGAGAAATCGACTTGTTGCGATTGATAGTAAAAGGTTACACCAATCACGAGATTGCAGCAGAGCTCTTCCTTGGCATCGAAACCATAAACAGTTATCGCAAAAATCTTTTGTTTAAACTTAACGCACGAAACACGGCTGTATTGGTGAAAATGGCTATTGAGGAGAAACTTATATAAATATCTTATCTAATACAGAACAAACTTACACTTAAAAAAGATAAATTTGCCATGTCCATTAAACTCATAACTAAAAACGGGATATCAAATCTGACATCCCGTTTTTAGTTCAAAAGACCTATTTTTATAAGCCTTTTTCCGACAAATAGCGTTCGGCTTCGATAGCCGCCTGACAACCTGTTCCGGCTGCTGTAATGGCTTGTTTGTAATGTGGGTCTGATACATCACCAGCTGCAAAAACGCCTGACACGTTAGTACATGGTGTTCCGGGAATAGTTTTAATATAACCAACTTCGTCAGTCTCAATCCATGGTTTGAAAATATCAGAGTTTGGCGTATGACCAATAGCAAGAAAGAAACCATCGATATCAATATGAACCTTTTCCTCATCGGCCTGTCCGCGGTGTTTTACCAGATCAGCTCCCTGTACTACATTTTCGCCGGTAAGTCCCAGTGTTTCGTGTTCAAAAAGCACTTCAATCTTAGGATTACTCAACACTCTTTCCTGCATAATTTTAGAAGCGCGTAAAAAGTCCTTACGCACGATAAGATACACTTTACTTGCCAATCCGGCCAGATAAGTAGCTTCTTCGCAAGCGGTATCGCCGCCACCAACAACTGCTACTGTAAGCTTGCGATAGAAAAAACCGTCACAGGTAGCACAAGCCGACACACCCGAACCTGCATATTTTTGTTCGTCGGGCAATCCCAGGTATTTAGCAGTAGCACCGGTTGAAATAATAATGGTTTCGGCTTCTATAACTTTTTCTCCATCAATAGTTACTTTGTATGGAGCAGCAGACAAATCGGTAGAGGTAGCCGCACCAAAACGAATATCAGCTCCGAAACGTTCAGCTTGCTTTTTCAGGTCTTCCATCAATTCCGTACCGGTAGTACCCGATGGATATCCCGGAAAGTTTTCTACTTCGGTGGTAGTTGTTAGTTGTCCACCGGGCTGCATACCTTCGTACAGAACAGGCGAAAGATTAGCGCGTGAAGCATAAATTGCAGCAGTATATCCTGCAGGACCTGAGCCAATAATAAGGCAACGTACTTTTTCGTTCATATATTTAAATCGTTTTTTATGAGAATTTAATTGTCAAACAAATATAACATCAAAAGGTTTTATGTCTGATGATAATGAAGGTTCTATAGCGGTATTTATAAATTCAATAGACATATCACATTGAATTTTCCAGAAAAAAACTATCTTAAATCGTTAACAGATACACCTTTGTGTTTTGCCGCATTGAAAACAAAGATATTATCGGCAGCCGCTATTCCTTTCTGAAAATTGCTCAAAACGAGCAATGAACTGGTTCCGTTTTTATTCGACAACTTAATGGAAGACAGCCCTCCGGAGGCTTTATTTACCTGAACTTCTATCTTGGTAATATCTTTACTTCCTGCTTTTGGTAGCATTTCTATGCAATAATTTTGAGCCGATTTTGCCTTTGCCGAAAACTTAATCGTACATTTTGATTTGTAACCTGACAAGATAGCCATTGGGTTTGTCTCGGCAAGTTCTTTTTCGGATGGCTCGGTTATCGAAACCTCATTATTTTGCTCCACCCAAGCCCATTGAGTTTTTCCATCAAACCAAACTTTCATATCGCTCATTTCGAGTACAAACTTTGCTCCCTTCAACGTAAACACACCGCTCGAAGCCAATCCCTGAAGGTTATTTTTATCGGTAGCTATTAGTTTGAAATTGGTTTTGATAGCATTTGTTTTAGCCATTGCCAGTAAATCGGTCAGGATTTTTTCTGCCTGAGGATTATTCTGAGCTATACTTAACTGAGCAGAGGAAACCAGAATGGCAATTGAGAAAATTATTTTTTTAAGCATGATACTATTGTTGAATCGTGAAATTATTGAATTGAATATCGACTACAGGTTCTTCAAAATCTGTTCCAAATGGTAATCGTCCATCACCAGCACCTGACGGGCTTTACTTCCTTCGAAAGGTCCGATAATGCCAACCACTTCTAACTGATCGACAATACGACCCGCACGATTATAACCAATTGAAAATTTACGTTGAATGAGCGATGTGGATCCCTGCTGATTAGCCACAATTAAACGGGCTGCTTCCTCAAAAAGAGGATCGCGCTTACTCATATCCACAGAGCTGACATCTATACCTTCGCCCTCTGCCCCTACATATTCAGGCAAATAAAACGCCGTTGGATATGCTTGCTGCTGGGCAATATGATGTACGATATTTTCTACTTCGGGAGTATCTACGAAGGCGCACTGCACACGGGTCAGATCATTTCCTTGCGAGAAAAGCATATCGCCCCGACCAACTAACTGATTTGCTCCCGGAGAATCCAGAATAGTGCGTGAGTCAATCATAGACGACACACGGAATGCTACACGGGCAGGAAAATTGGCTTTGATAACCCCGGTAATAATATTAACAGACGGACGCTGAGTGGCAAGAATCATGTGAATTCCTACTGCACGAGCCAACTGGGCAATACGGGCAATCGGCATTTCCACTTCTTTTCCGGCTGTCATAATTAAATCTCCAAACTCATCAACAATCACTACGATATATGGCAAAAACCGGTGACCTTTTTCCGGATTTAAATGGCGTACAAAGAACTTCTCGTTATATTCTTTAATGTTTCGTACATGTGCTTTTTTCAGCAAGTCATACCTATCATCCATTTCCTTACAGAGTGAGTTGAGTGTTTCTACTACTTTACTCGTATCCGTAATAATGGCATCATCCCCGTCGGGTAATTTTGCCAGAAAGTGTTTCTCAATATCTCCGTATATATTAAACTCTACCTTCTTTGGATCTACCAGCACAAGTTTCAATTGTGACGGATGTTTTTTATAAAGTAATGAAGTAATAATGGCGTTCAAACCTACTGATTTACCCTGACCGGTTGCTCCTGCCACCAACAGGTGAGGCATTTTAGCCAAATCTACCATGAATATATCATTGGTAATGGTGCGTCCAAAAGCCACAGGAAGTTCAAACTTAGACTCCTGGAATTTTTTGGAAGCGATTATCGAATGCATCGAAACCACCTGCGGATCGGAGTTTGGCACCTCTATACCGATAGTACCTTTGCCTGGAATAGGTGCTATGATACGAATACCGGTAGCCGCCAGACTAAGCATGATATCGTACTCCAGATTACGGATTTTAGATATACGAACACCTGCTTTCGGCACAATTTCGTACAAAGTGATGGTTGGACCTACAGTTGCTTTAATAGTCTCTATCTCGATTCCGTAATTTTGCAATGTTTTGATAATACGATCTTTATTCGCATTTTGCTCCACCATGTCTATCTGCGTATCGTTGTCGGTACCGTACACTTTGAGCAAATCAAGTGTAGGAGGAGTATAATGCGACAAATCAAGCGTTGGATCGTATTTTCCTAACTTGGCCACATTGTAAAAAGGGTCTTCGTTATCATCGTTAGTCAAACCGGACTCTTCATCTTCTGCCGATCTAACCTCCTCATTAACTTCGGGCTGTTGAATTTCAAAAAGCACATCGTTCTTTTCTGGCTCAGGGGTCTCGATGATAAGCTCTTCATCACTTTCATTTCCTTTTACAATCCAGTCTTCGGGTATAATTTCAGTTCCCACCGCCACGGTAGCTTCTTCTGATTCGTCGGAAAATTCCAGTTCCGGTTCAGCTGCTATTTCAGCATCTTTTGGCTTGCGGGTAAATAAACCTTTGAGAAATGGTATCGTTTTTTTAGACGAGATAATAGCATAAATGAGAAATGACCCGATTAGAATCATCAGAGTTCCGGAGTTTCCCACATAGGAAATCAGCCAGCGGCTTACTTCGTCGCCCTGCTCGCCACCCGGTGAGAATGAAAATGTATAGCTATCGGTAAACGGAATTAGTACAAAACCAAGCAAAGTAGAAAACCAGATTAGCCAAAAACAGGTATGAAAAAACGCTTTCCAAACTGGAGTAACCTTTGCAGTAAGTAATCGCAACCCGATTATAATTCCGAAATAAATCAATGCAAACGAGGCGATACCGTAGCCGCGACGCAAAAACGTATCCGACAATATGGCACCTAGCACCGATCCCCAATTCTGAATATCGGAACGCATCTTTTGCAATTCGCCCCAACTGAGCTCCATTTTACTCTGATCGACATACGCAAAAAAGAAATAAGAAACGAACGACACCAATAGAAACAAAACACCTATCAACACTGCAATTCCCATTACAATTCGGGTACGCTCATCAGTCAGGAAGTTTTTCAGTTTTACTCCAATACCCGGTTCATTAGGATCTCTGGGCTTGCTTTCTTTTTTGGAAGCCGCTTTTGGTTCGGGTTTGGGAATGGTTTTGATTGGTTTCTTTGGTGCCATGTATTTTTGCTTACAGATAGAGTTATAGTAGTTTATTCTTTAAAATGCAAAAATAATAAAAATGAACTCGCATATTACATCTTTTCCTATAAATTTGCAGAAAAAAGAACCATTCTCTCGGAAGATACTCTGGACGAAGTCTCTGTAATAAAATTCGAGCGGAACTTTACAAATTGACGCAATGACAACAAAACAACGATACACCAATATTATTGCCTGGTTTACTGAAAATATGCCTGTGGCCGAAACCGAATTACACTATACTGATCCATTCGGACTGCTGGTAGCCGTGATTCTGTCGGCGCAATGTACGGACAAGCGAGTGAATATGATTACTCCCCGCTTGCTGGCCGATTTCCCTACCCCTGAGGCAATGGCAGCTACGAATCACGAAGTTATTTTTGAATACATAAAATCTATTTCGTATCCAAACAACAAAGCCAAGCATCTGGTAGGTATGGCTCAAAAATTAGTTTCGGACTTTAACGGTGTGATGCCGGACGATGTAGAGATGCTACAAACACTCCCGGGCGTTGGACGCAAAACTGCCAATGTTATCGCTTCGGTGGTTTTCAACAAACCCACGATGGCTGTTGATACACACGTATTCCGTATATCCGAGCGATTGGGGCTGACAACCAACTCAAAAAATCCACTGCAAACAGAACAAGAGCTGGTTAAATATATACCTGCCGATTTAATTCCCAAAGCGCATCACTGGCTTATTCTACACGGACGCTATGTATGCCTGGCCCGTAAGCCCAAGTGCGAAGAATGCGGTCTTACGGAGTGGTGCAGATTTTATAAATTGAATAAATAAATCCGCTTATAATACAGAATCAAATCTACGATCCAAAACAAAAAAAACAGTTTTATCATTGTCCATTATTAATAAGTTTTTATCTTTGTGGCAACAAAACAAATTTAAAATTATACCAATTATGATAGATGAAGAACTAGTCCGTTGCAGACCTTGTGGGTATGTAATGAAAGCAAGCGACTTAGGCGACGTTTGTCCGGCTTGCGGACTACCAAGAAATGTTTTTGAACCATACAGAGAAAGAGTTTCGTCCAACAGATTGTTGATATTGAGTCTGGACATACACCCTATTGCCATTCACCTTTCACAAACCTTTGTGGCACTTACACCACTACTGATTGTGTTTCATTATATTTTCCCCAATTTTGAAGAAACTATAGTACATTCGGTTATTACGTTTTCGGTTTGGGCTTTACCCATTTCGTTAGTAATATCATTCATTTCGGGGGTAATAGATGGAATAACGCGATTTAAAACATTGAGAACTCCATTATTGAAGTCGAAGATAATTTATAGTATTTTTATTCTCATATTTTCTTTTTGTCAGTTAATCATTTTCACGCCCGAATCTTATACATGGATTATCATGCTGCTTAGTTTGGCATCACTGGGTTGTGCTGTGAAACTAGGACTCCTCGGAAAGCATCTTATCGATGTAATCCTTCCGGGAACCTATGTTCGCCGAAAAAAGAAGAGCACAAAATATGCTCCTAAAGGCAAAACCGAAGCTGCTGAAAAACCAGTAAAAACAGCTAGGACCGACAAAGCAGAAACTGAAGAGTAAACATATACTGGTCACTATAACTTAGAATCCTCGCTTCAGCAAACATTGGAAGCGAGGATTTTTTTAGCTATAAATTTACCACCTATCTATCAACCTGAATAAAGATGAGAAGACTCGACAAAGAAATAACCGATAAAAAAGTAATTGAAGAAATTCTTTTACAGTCAGATATATGCAGACTGGGATTGGTGGATAACGCTGAAGCATACATTGTACCGGTGAATTATGCTTACGAAAACGATATAATTTATATTCACTCGGCACATGCCGGTAAGAAAATGGAGCTAATGATGCAAAACAACAAAGTTAGCTTTGAAATTGAGCTTCATCATGAGATTGTAAAAAGTAATATTCCCTGCGGATGGACTGCTAAATACCGCTCGGTAATGGGAAAAAGCACAATTACGATTGACAACGACCCGGTAGCAAAGAAGAAAGGTCTTGACCTGATTATGCGAAAATATGGTGCTGACATGGAATTGAATTACGAGGAAAATTCATTGGCACGCATGACTATTTTAATGTTGAAAATTGAATCTGTTACCGGAAAACAATCGGGTAACTGGTAAACTGAGAATAAGAAATACATTATTTAAAAACGTGGTGACAGGTATCGGCCTATCACTAAAATAACATACACATATGATTCCCAAAGAAAAAATAGAAGCAATTCTTGCTGAGCAGGAACTTACCGATTACCGTTGGATATCACCCA
>Ga0302203_1000253_pt1 | contig 23076 bp, 10 predicted proteins | sample II_Fen_E1_1_FD_194576 | JGI IMG/M metagenome (GOLD analysis project Ga0302203, IMG submission 194576) | Peat permafrost microbial communities from Stordalen Mire near Abisko, Sweden - II_Fen_E1_2 | ecosystem: Environmental > Terrestrial > Soil > Wetlands > Permafrost | place: Sweden: Abisko...
ATCTCCGGATTTACTCGGTTGAAAAATTGTTTTATAACGAGCAGAAAAATTCCGGATATTAACACCCGCGGTAAAAGCAGTTGCACCCATTGTAGTAAGACGGAATGGAGTTGAAAGTACATCAGTGGCAACCGGTTCTCCTTCAGGGGATGTACTGTTCCAGTATTGAGCAATAAAACCCTTTTTGCCATTGATACTGCATTCATGGAAAAGACTGCTTACGGCAAAATCAGATGTACGGTCACAACCCCATTCATAAATCAACTGAGCTGACGGCAAAGTTTTTCGTAAAGCCTCCAACAAAGTGACGGTGTGTGACGGAAATCCATTATAGTTTCCCCATTGCATCACTGAGTCATTTGCATTCGGACCCATTACAGCTATTTTCAGTTTTTTGTTCAATGGCAGAATACTGTTCTTGTTTTGCAATAACACCATACTTTCCTGTGCCATGAGAAGTGCTAATTCTTGATGTTTTTTGCTATTAACCACTGAGAAGGGAATGTCCCAAACCATCTTATCGTTCATTTCTCCTAATTCGAAACGAGCTTTAAGTAACCTCCTCAAAGAAACGTCGATGCGACTTTCTTCTACCAAACCAGTACGAACCGCATCTGGTAAACTTCCGAAATCATTACCACATTCAAGATCTGTACCATTCTGAACAGCGTTAGCGGCTGCATGTGTTGCATCCGGTTGAGTAGCATGCGCCTTAGGATGATAAAAATCGGAAATTGCCCAACAATCCGACACCACCAAACCATCGTAACCCCATTGATCACGGAGTATTTGGGTCAATAAGCGATTGCTACCACAGCAGGGTTCTCCCTCAAAACTGTTGTAAGCACACATTACTTCCTTAACTTTAGCTTTTTGTACCAAATCTTTAAATGCGGGTAGGTAGGTTTCCCACAAATCGCGGGGATTAATATTCTCTGCATTGAAAGAGTGCCTGTTCCATTCGGGACCAGAGTGGACCGCAAAATGCTTGGCACAAGCTTGTAATTTAGTATATTCTGCATCGGCAGGACCTTGCAAACCTTTCACTACAGCTACTCCCATACAGCTTGTCAGAAATGGATCCTCTCCATAGGTTTCCTGTCCTCGTCCCCAACGTGGGTCACGAAATATATTCACATTGGGAGTCCAGTAAGTGAGACCTTGATAGCGTTTTAAACCACCTAGTTTGCTGAATTCATTTGATTTAGCCCTTGCTTCATCAGATACGGCAGTAAAGACATCAAACAACAATTTGTCGTTAAATGAAGCTGCCATACCTATAGCCTGAGGAAAAACGGTGGCTATTCCTGAGCGACCTACACCATGCAAAGCTTCATTCCACCACTCATAGGCCTTGATACCCAGACGTGGAATAGCAGGCGAATTATTTTGCATTAATGCAGCTTTCTCACTTAAAGTTAAGCGAGAGAGTAAATCTGTAGCCCGCTCTTCGGAACTTAATTTGTTATTTTGATAGGGATATTGTTGAGCCCATGAACTTACTGTAAATAGAAAGATCATTACTAAAAATAATCCTTTTTTTTTAATTGTCTGAATTAATGTTTTCATTATGCAATTTTAATTACTGAATTGGTTTTAAAGAAGCGACAAAACCACCTCTGCCTAGTAATCTTACTTTTACTATGCTTGATTTATCAACTACCATATATTGTGTTACTAATTTTTTATCATGTTCTCCATCTGCTATTAATATAAGTTTATAATTCACATTCACTTGTAGATAGTTGAATGTAAGCGTTTTTTCTTTAGGGTATCTTTCGCCACTAATACCGCCAATGTACCATGCATTCCCCTTTTCTCGGGCAATAATCAAATCCTTCCCGGGATATCCATCTATGAGTTTAGTATTATCCCATGCATTAGGCACTTCCATTAAGAACTCTTTAGCAGCATCAGGTAAATCGTAAAAGCCTGATGGACGGTCGGCCATGTGCTGTAAGCCGGACTCGAACACGACACTAAGTGCCAGTTCGTGCCCATACGATGTAATATGTGGAAATTGTGAGTTAGTAAAAGTTACCGGTGTATAGTCCATAGCCCCAACCACATTTCGTGTGAACGGTAAAATAGTATTATGTTCAGGAGCCGTAGTGGTAAATTCGGGTCCGTTGTTGTACCACTCAGCACCACGTACACCTTCGTATGTCATCAAATGCGGATAAGTGCGTGCCCATCCACGAGGGACTAAGCATCCGTGAAAGTAAACCATCATCTCAAATTTGGCTGCATCGTCTAAAATGTCGAGATAATACTTTATCATGCTTTGTTTTTCACTCTCGAAAAAGTCAATTTTCACACCTGCAACACCCATTTTTTTTAGTTTGTCAAATTCTTCCATACGATTTTTATGGTTTAACATTCGATCTTTAGGTGTAGCAGAAACCCAGGTATGATTTCCACCAGAGTTAGACCACATCAATGGTTTTAAACCTAATGAATGAATATACTTTAATGCATCTTCCAATTTTCCTCCATTGCCCATGGAGTCCCATTCCCAATCGAGAAGAGTGTAAGGCCAGCCCATTGAAGCTGCTAAATCTGCAAACTCACAAACAGTCTTATAATCCTTAGTTCCATGGTTACTTGACCAATAATTCCAGGATACAATACCCGGCTTAATCCAATCGGTTTTGAAAATAATTGAAGGTGCAGACACATCATCAACCAGCGTAGATTCTACAATATCGGCAAGGCTACCGATAATCATTACCCGCCAGGGTGATTTCCAGGGAAGAGTAATTGTTGGTTTTGCCTCACCTTGTCCTCTTCCGTTCCACTGATCAGGGAATGTTATTTTGTATTTTGATTTTTCAGCATTATTGGATAGTTTTGTTCCACAATAATTCCTATCCAAATCGGCTTCATGAATCAAATACCAGCAATTTTTATCAGGTGTGTTGAAAAGAGCCGGATAACCCCAGTCTTGTTGATTGTTTCCATCTTTCATGGTAGAATATAGACCTTCGTTAGCGGGGTTAAACTTTTCCATCCATCTTTTTGTACTGTCAGGTATTGAATATGTTGTCAATTCATCATTCATTACAAATGAACCATCTTTTTCAGGGAACTCATATCTAAAAGCAACTCCATCATTATATACCCTGATAATTAAATTCAATTTGGCTTTCCCTGGATTTTCAAAAAAAACAGTTGTTTCATTTGCCGAATTACTACATTGAAAACGTTTGCCATGCAATGCCTTATATTGTTCATTTATTAATAATGGCTTGCTTATCTTCAAAAATTTCAGTTCTTTTGAAAAATTCTGATCAACTCTGGAAAGTCCAAGCGTTATTTGAGGAATAACCTCGCATATTTTACCACTATTTATATAGCTCACTTTTAAATACCATTCGCCAATTTTGCTGTTTTTTGTGTTATAAAGCCCAATGTCTATTTTTTGGTTTGGAGAAACAACTTTTACTTTCTGAGATAGTACAGTTATAGAACTTAGAAGAATAAGTCCGATTATAATCTTAAAATTCATGTTGTTATATTTTATTTTTCATTAAAGTCACTCCGAATTTGCATAGACACTTATCTTGTTAGGAGAACTGGGTGTAAGTTCGTTTCATCTCTGGACAACCATTTTTATTATTTTTAAATCTTTAGTATCGGAACTGTTCCCATATAAAACTTCATACTCCCCTGCAGCTACATCCATTTTTCCACTTGTCCTGTCAAAAAACTCAAAAGAGTTAAAAGGCAATTTGATAACTGCATGAGTGGTTTCCCCTGCAATAACATTAACTCTCTGAAAGCCTTTCAAGGTTTTAAGTGGCCCATCAGTATCACTTACTTTATGAACATAGACCTGAACGATTTCAGTACCGTTGCGTTTACCTGTATTCGATACAGGTATGGTAAGTTGCAATGATTCGTTGGCTTTAATTGAATTGTTGCTGATATTAGCATTCCCAATTGAAAAAGAGGTATAACTCAATCCAAAACCAAACGGAAATAAAGGATCGGACATGTAACGATAAGTGCGACCTTTCATTGAATAATCTTCAAAATTGGATAACTGATTAATGTTTTTATAAAAAGTAACTGGCAGCTTTCCAGAGGGATTATAATCGCCAAAGAGTACGTCTGCAACGGCCTGACCACCTGATTCACCACCATACCATGCTTGAAGTATTGCATCACAACTTTCGGTTTCGGGTACCAGCCCAATGGCAGATCCGGAACAGTTTACAAAAATCACTTTCTTTCCGGCTTGTTTCAAAGCCTTTAAGCAATTCCGCTGTACCAATGGGAGTTCTATATCGGTACGATCACCGCCCTTGAAGCCTGGATATGATACAGGCATCTCTTCACCTTCCAGTTGTGTAGAAAGACCACCGACGAATATGACTATATCAGTTCCAGCAAGTTTCTTTAAAAGGTCTGTATAGTTTACAGCTATCTCCTTACCAAAGTCAAATTCGATATTTGCCTGCCAATCATTGAGCTGTGCAAAGCGAATTTCAATTTTATATTTCTTTCCACTTTCAACTTTAAATGGAATTTGTGAAGGAAGTGTCCTCCAGTTATTATATTTTGCAAGAGACTCTCCATTGACAAATAATTCAAAATATCCGGTAGCACCACATTTGAATACAAGATCTTCGCTCTTTGATGGAATGAATTCTGTTTCGTACTTGCACGAAAATCCTTCGAGTAGAACTCCTGACGCAAATTCATGTTGCCCTGCAGTGGTTAACTTTAATGGATTTAAAATCTGTTGAGTTGAAACAATATCTCCTGTAAGTTCTTTATTGTTCCAGTAAGTGGCTTTAAAACCTTTCTTACCAACAATTGAACACTGCGAGAAATAACTTTCGGTCACTTTATCTTCAACCAAATCGCATCCTTTGTCATATATTACCTTATCGGCTGAAAGTTTAGCCGAAATTCCATCCAGAATTGTAATTGTTCTTATCGGTGTCCCGTTATAATTTCCCCATAACATGGGTTTATCATTGGCATTGGGACCGATTACCGCTATTTTCCTGTTTGTTTTTTTTAGGGGAAGAAGATTGTTCTTATTCTGAAGAAGCGTCATTGATTCAAGTGCCATATCTAAAGCAAGTTTTCTATGTTCGTCGTTATTCACAACTGACATAGGAATTTTGGCCCATGAAACCAACTTATCATCATCCATTTCCCCCAAATCAAAACGACCAACAAGAACCTTTAATAAATGGTTATTGATTTCTTTTTCGGTTATCAAACCTTTTGCAACAGCTTCTGGCAATTTTTTATAAAGGTGGTCAGACCATTGACATTCTACATCAGTTCCGGCCCATACACTTTTGGATGCAGCATGAGTAGCATCCGATGAAACTTTGTGACTGGTATAAAAATCGGATACCGCACCACAGTCAGAAACAACCATGTACTTATAGCCCCATTCATCTCTTAAAATTCGTTGTAGTAACTGTGTATTTCCACAACAAGGTTCATCATCCAAACGTTGATAAGCGCACATCACCTGACGAACATCGGCATCCTGAACCAGGGATTTAAAGGCAGGAAGATAGGTTTCATACAAGTCACGAGGATCAAGATTATTGATATTGAGAATGTGGCGGCTCCATTCGGGTCCGGAGTGAACAGCAAAGTGCTTGGCACATGCCAGAAGCTTTTTATATCTTGAATCGGCAGGGCCTTGCAAACCTTTTACGACCGAAACTCCCATGCGTGATGTCAGATAAGGATCTTCACCGTATGTTTCCTGACCTCTTCCCCAACGTGGATCACGAAATATGTTGACATTTGGAGTCCAAACTGAAAGACTAAGAAACCGTTTATTTTCTTGTCCTTTTTGAGTTGCTTCATTATATTTGGCTCTCGTTTCATCAGAAACAGCATTGAAAATACTGTATAACAATTGATCATCGAACGAGGCTGCCATGCCAATAGGTTCAGGAAAAACAGTAACATTACCATTGTTGGCAAGACCATGCAACGCTTCAGTCCACCAGTTGAATTTTTTGATTCGCATACGCGGAATAGCATCCGATATATCGCACATTAAGGTTGCTTTCTCGCTTAAAGTTAGATGGGAAATTAAATCTTTAGCTCTCTCTTCTGAACTTAAACTGGGGTTTTGATAAGGCAATTGACCCCATAGGTTTGCCATTAGTAAAAATCCTAAAGCTATAAGTAGTCCTTTCTTCACACTCATAAATGTTCTTATTAATTAAGTTCGATGATATTTTTACCTCTCGTAATTCCGTTTTCGTTGAAAGTGTCAATAGTAAAATAGTATTTTTGAAAGCTATTTAAACTCCTGATGGTTAATGAATCTGTTCCAAGCACTTGATAATTCTGATACAATTTATCTTTCAAAGTACCGTATCTGATATTATAACCAATGGCATCAGATTTCTTAGTCCAATTCAATTTTACAACACATCGATCATTTTGATCACGATCAATATTCAATTTTTCAACAATTGCAGGTGCATTACCACCAGCATTTCCAAATACGCGTAAACCTGCTATGGCAAATGTCCCGCTCGGTACTTTGTAATTGATTAGTTTTATATAACGAGCTTTGATTGGTATTTTCAATTCGATATAATCGTGTGGAACATCATTTCTGTTTTGCGTTTTATCAACTAATGTTTTCCATGATTTGTTATCGGTAGAATACTGGAGAAGATATTGATAAAAGATATCCGTTTCATGACCAAAAAGCTTCGTATCATTTTCTGCATAATTAATTTGAATAGCATTGATAGTGGATTCTTTCTTTAAATCCATACTAATCCACTCGCCCTTATTACCCGTTTGAGCACTCCAGAAAGTACGAATATCTTCGTTGGTAGCATAACTTCCCGGATGATCTGGCAATTCGGAAGAAACTTCAACCGGCTTGTTGTACGACAATAACATCCACTTAGGGAACAACTCTTCTGGGTTAGAAATCTTTTTTGTAGGGACTCTATATGGAAAATCACCAAAACCTGTGTAAACATACATTTCACCATCTTTATCAAAAAAGGTTGGAAATAATCCCAAACGACGCTCGAACATGTGTTTTTGTGAAATGGTCATAGTGGATATATGCCAGTAGTTGCCGTATTTGTCTTGAAAAGTGCTGCTGTGTCCAGCTCCGGCAATAAAACCTTCAGGCTTTGATGAAACAGGATTATTTACTGATAGTTTAAACGGACCAAGAGGTTTCTCTGAAACATACACTCCATCACAATAACTTTTGTATTCAGTACCGGGACCCGCATACTGAAGGTAATATTTCCCATCATGCTTTGTCATCCAGGAGCCTTCAATCCATGGTCGAGTATCTTTATTGTTATAATCTCCCGGACGTTCCCATCCAAAATTTATTTTATCACTATTAAAAACCTCAACGGCTTTTCCGATGGGATTCAATGTCTTGGTATCGAGCTCTACAGCATAAATCGGATTCATGTTAGAGCAACCATAATAAAAATACAGACGCCCATCATCGTCGACAAATAAGTCAGGATCAATCATTCCAATGGGAAACGAAGAGTTAGCGATCAGCCATTTTCCGGATTTTGGATGTGCAGTTTTAAAAATGCTGACAGGAGCATTTTTGGATGCCATGAAATACAATGTGTCTTTCATTACCACTACTGTCGGAGCATAATCTTCCAATGGAAGATCATTTGTTATTATTAAATCCCACTGTATTAAATCTGTAGAATGGAAATATCCCCCGGATTTAGATGCAAATAAATAGTATTCGTTCTTGAACACAACCATTGTAGGGTCAGCTGCCTCACGCCTCGATGGAGCATCGAGACAAAACCTGTAACTCAGGTTTACAGGATTACAAATTGTAGTTTGACCATATGGATTAATAGCTTTAATTTGAGAATACACAGAGAATATGTAACATAAACAAACAAATACAAAAAGTTTTTTTAGAATCTGATTCATATAAAAAGCTAAAAAATTGATTATTAATATGATTTGTTATAATAAACTAATTATGAACCATAAAAAACTAATTAAAAGGGAGACAGTAAATGAAATAAATAATTGATCTTTTATATTAACAATGGGTTCTTGGATGGAATTGTCATAAGGAATAGTATTTTTTATTTCTCTTTCTATCTCAATAATATTCGAAATTAGAAATCCATTAATTTCTATAACTCTGTCATTGCTTATTTTTATTAATAACTGAAGACATTCTCCTTTCTTCTTTTTTAAAATTGCAGTTTTAAATCCGACAATTTCAGAAATTGGATATTTACAGTGTGCAAATCCGAGTATATGTCTGATATTTAACTTACCAGCAACGATTTCGACATATTTAATTTCTAGTCCACTTCCAAAAAATGCTAACAATATTGAGATAGACAGAAATAAAAAAAAATGAGAAATTGAAATAGAAAAAGAAGAAACAAATATTAAACACCAACAAGCCAAGATTAAAAAAACAAAAGACAATAGGGTAAATATTAGGTAAGGTAACTGAGGAAGTACTTTATATTTTGTATTCATATTTTAGATATACATTAGTACTTCATTTTTTAATGGCTGTTGTAAAAGGAGATGCCGGTAAATTTTCCTTGTTTTTCAAGTTTGAATTTGCAGGGTTATCATCCCAGGCATATCTAACAACTATTGGACTAGATACCTTTCTACTCCATACTTTAACCTTATTCTTAGAAAGGACTACCGCATTCGCCCATTCAAATATTCCATTAATTCCTGCAATTTGAAATCCATCCAAAAGGCAATTTGTGAATAATCCGCTACCTTCAGATTTAAAGGTAAGAATGATGCTGTTATCAAAAATCTCCATTGAGTTGTATAATGGACCTGAGCTAACCACAGAACTATCGTGATATGCAATCCGGGAGGCCTCCAATGCCATTCGACGAGCTACTTCCTTTTTGTTTAATGGATGAATATCGTTCCACTCTCCAATATCGTAAGTTACGGCCATTCCTGTATTAGACAATTCCAACGTGCGGCGTTGAGCTTCGCGCACATTAGCCATACCACTTTCAATAGGTTGTTTGTTAGGGATTCCCAGATTGGCGATCTGAGCATATACAAATGGCATGTCGGGTTGATTGAACTTTGAACGCCAACCAGTAATTAAATCATTAAAAAGGTGATTGTATTCATCCATTTGCATTCCAGTATTGGATTCTCCCTGGTACCATATGGTTCCTTTAAACCTGTAACCTATTAATGGATTTGTCAAACTGTTGTACAATCCGGAAGGACGTGTTCCAATACCGCCACTGCCTTTATGTCCTATAGATGCTTTAAGCGAAGCCCCAATATGGTAGTTCCATTGTCCGGTTAAATCAATTTTTTTCGAACCCAAACGGACTTCATAAGTTTTATCTTCTACAAATCCGCCTTTACCGCCAGGACATATCACACGTACCATCAGTTTGTTTTTTCCTGATTTCAACAACCCAACAGGCAGTTTGTAAATGCGAGGTGGATATTGATAGGATATTGTACCCACGAATGTCCCATTTAAAAAAGTAGAGTCGCTTTCGATAATTCGACCTAAACGAAGAACTGCATTTGTATTATTAACTAGTGAATCAGGTACATCGAACTCTTTATAAAACCACATAGAACCTATTGACATATCAATACCTTTGTCTGACCAATATCCGGGAAGAGAAATCTGAGGCCAGTCGGAAGTATTTACATCTCCTTTTGACCAACGACCCAAACCGGGATCATTTTTAACCAGTTCAGCGTTAAAATTAAAACGAACCGGACTTGATCCTGCAGTACTTATTGAACGAATAGAATCTGCTTTGGCTTTGGAAGCAGTCCACTTATCCATATAAGATTTCATAAGATCCTCACTTACCCACGATTCAATAGCTGAACCTCCAATTGCATTATTGATCAGGCCAATAGGTACTTTGTATTTTTGATACAGCTGATCTCCAAATAAGTAAGACAAAGAAGAGAAGTTCATGATATTCTCCTGAGTTGCAGGAAGCCACGTACCATCTTTAAAATCATTCTGAGGGCTTTGTGAATCATTACGTATCGACGGCTTGAAATAACGAATATTCGTATTATTCGTTTTCTCTATTTCGGTTTGGTACAAATCAAGCACCCTGTAAACCATCAATTCCATATTCGATTGGCCCGAACATAACCAAACATCTCCCATCAAAATGTCTCTAATTTCAATTCCATTTACCTTCATATTGAAAGGACCTCCTGCAGCAGTTGCAGGTAATTCAACCTTCCAGTTTCCCAGTTTATCAGCTTTTGTTTGGTAGGATCTTCCAAGAAATAGAATTTTAATCTTCTCTGACGGTTCAGCCCAACCCCAAATTTTTAAGGGCACATCCCGTTGAAGCACCATACCGTTACTAATCAAGCGGGGTAATTTGACGGTTGCTTCAACTTGTCCAGAGAACAAAACAACAGCTGAAAACAAAGCCCATACTAATTGGTATTTAAATAATTTCATTTTAATTCTCCTATTTTTGAAAGTTTACTCTCAGGTGCACCAAGATAACTTTGTTTTAAACCACCCGTATTAATTAATATCTTTTGAAGTACAATACCGGGTTCTAAAACTCTGAAACGTAAACGGTGTATTCCCGGCGTAGCTACCTTAAATTTTGTTTTAGTTTGATTAATACGTTGAGATTCCCATCTATTTATTTCTCGTTCACTCTTGTTAAAGTTTACTGTTTGTTCTGATCCACCATCAAATGAAATGGCATATCTCAATCCTTTGTTAGCATTAAAGGCTAAAGTTGGCGATAATAAGACATTCACATCAAACTCTCCAGTAGTCTTAAAATTTACAGCATACTCCAGGTAAACAGAGTCTTTTGCAGTTGGATATTGATTTTGTGGAAAAGTGCTTATTGCCGAAACAGTTTTTCCTAATTCAGGAATAACTTCCCAGTGTATTTTAGCTGTTCCTTTTGCACTTTGGTAATCTTCCGCTTCAATTGACACATATCCATCAGCTTCATTGAAGGCTAATTCCGATTTAGGAAATACAGATACATCCACCTTTACTACTTTTGGCATCACACTTCTTCTTGGTTCAGCCCATGTACGGTAACCAATATGTATCTGATCCATCATGTGCGACCATTTACCTCCGGAAATATCTTTATTATAATGAGCCATTAATACAGAATCACGATCATAACATTGTTTTGCAACATCAGCCCAATAGTTTGCTTCCGGATTGTTTATTGCAGCCAGCTTCTGATTTTTCGCAACTGCATAATACATATCGTAAAGATTTGAACAGGCATTTACCGGAAATAATACTAACTGATCAAAAGCGTCTTTATAATTGTTTGGAATAATGTTATAAAGTCTCATGGCATCTAAGGTCAAATCACGATAATCATTTCGTACATTTTCAAATTCATTGTAATTGTCGAGACTGTATGTAGTAGCATCCAACATTTCCGGAGTTACTCTATGATTATATTTTGTATAAAGTCCGACAATACGGGCAGCCTCTTTCGAGTATTTTTCACCAAACTGCTGAGTGCACCAATCTTTAGAATATTGCTGTATATTTTGAGCATTGAATTTTGAAGGATCCCAAGCCATATCCAGGAAAAAACTAATAGGGTATTCCATCGGTTTCAAGTCTCCGACATTCAAAATCCAGAGTCTGTCAACTCCATGTGAATAGGCAAGTTCCATTTGCTCCCAGATTCGTTCATTTTGACTAACATTTAGCCACTTAGAACATCTTGGACCACCTACGTAGTCAACGTGATAATAAATTCCGTAACCTCCCGGATGAACTGGTGAACTAACATCCGGCAACTTGCGGATATTACCCCAGTTATCGTCGCAAAGTAACAAAGTAACATCATCCGGAACACGCATTCCTTTATCATAATATTCCTGAACTTCTTTATACAATGCCCATATTTGTGGTGTTTTTTCTGGTTTCTGACCTGTAACTTCTTTAATGATATCGCGTTGGTCTTTTACTATTTTTTCCAGAAGTCCAATGTTATTGTCCTTACTCATTGGCTCATCACCATCTCCTCGCATACCAATGGTTGTGATTGTTTCCCAATCTTTATTACGTTCAACACCACCTCTCCAGAATTTGCGAAGGATTGAATCGTTTTTAGTATAATCCCAAGGGCCGGAACCATATTTATGCCATTCAGCCTGGGACCTGCCCATAGGTTCGTGATGCGACAATCCTATCACAACTCCCATTTCGTTTGCCAACTGACCATTTTCTTTATCGTCATCAAAAAAAGATTTTCCCCACATGGCTGGCCATAAAAAATTAGCTCGTAGTCGCAGGATTAATTCAAAAACATTGGTGTAAAATTTATGGTTGAACCCTCCGAATTTTTCTGATGCCCAACCGGACATAGCAGGAGCTTCATCATTTAGGAAGATACCTCTATACTTTACTTTTGGACTGTCATAAACATAGCGACCATTTTTAACAAACAATGACTCGTGTTTTACAATCGGCACATCTGCCCAATAGTACCAGGGCGATACTCCGATGTTTTTGGACACATCATAAATACCATAAATGGTACCCCGCTTATCGCTTCCGGCAATAACAAGAGCTTTTTCAACACCTGGCAAAGGAGAATCAACGGTCTGAATTACAAAAGACTCCCATTTCCCTGAAATGGTTTTTACATCTATTTTTTTATTTTTAATCAGTTGATCTATTAAAGGGCTTATACCAATCGTTCCAACAATTACTATTTCTTTTTGATCAGGTTTGTTGGTGTATTTTATTACCGGTTCGCGTCCAGTCACTTTACCAATATCAGTTTTCAGGTTATTAAGCGCTGTTATTACCCCTGGATAATCTTCCGGACTTATAACCATTGCCGGTGAACCATTAGAAATTGACAATGTAAATTGTTTTTCGGCAGCAGTGTTGGTTATATAAGTTGTTTGCCCATTTGCGCTGGCATTCAGAGCCAAAAATAAAACCAGCGTACTGCAAATTCTATATAATATTGCGTCTTTCATTTGTTTTGACAATGATTTAAATGATTGTTGGTGACTTAATTAATAGTTCCCTTAATTCACTAATTGAACCAGAATTCCTCTTTAAAGTGAGAGAGACTTAAAGCTCGGTTTTATCAAAGTAAATTTATCTTTACTTTTGAATATTCCTTTTTATTAATAATACTCTTTAGTAACAAGGGTTAAAAGGTATATCTGATATTAATTGTTTTCGAGAAACCATCCCAATAAATCAGGATAGATTACTCATCCTGATTTATTTATTACTATTTCTTACATGTAATAGTATATGCTTTACCAACTTCAGTAGGGAAATCATACAGATACGTTGTTTTTAATGTCACAGGATTAAGTTTGGCTGAAGTAGAAATAAGTGGATCTTTTACTTTTGCTATTTCAAAGAATGGATTCGAATTTTCGCCGGATGCTACCTTCAGAGCCTTAGCACTAGCTAAATTTACTTCGTTTGGAACACGTATACGGCAATTACCACCCAAGTTTGATTTAATGGTGATTTTCTTCACTTTATTATTTTCCCATACAATACTAACTTCAAAACCTCCATATGCTCTTAAACCGGTAATACTACCGTTTTTCCATTCATCCGGTAAAGCGGGTAAAAGATCAATTGATCCATCATGACTTTGAAGCAACATTTCGGTAATCCCTGAAGTACATCCAAAGTTACCATCAATCTGGAAAGGTGGGTGTGCATCAAAAAGATTTGGATAAGTTCCGCCGCCACCACCAAAACCTCCTTTAGCCGGATCAACTAGTGTTAGTTGGTCTGAAATAAGTTTCCGTGCATGATTACCATCCTGTAAACGTGCCCATAAATTCACCTTCCAACCCATTGACCAACCAGTTGAAACATCTCCACGGTATGTAAGCGATGTACGCACAGCATCAAATAATTGTGGTGTGGTATAAGGAGTGATTTGATTACTTGGAAACAATCCATATAAATGAGAAACATGTCTGTTCTTGTCATTAGGATTATCCCAATCTTCAAGCCATTCCTGCAATTGTCCCAAACGACCTATTTGCATTGGAGGAAGACGATCGAGTATTTTTTGTAAATCTGCTAATTGGTCTGCGTCTTTCTTCAGCAGTTTTGCAGTTTTGATTGTTTTTGTAAACAAATCGAAAAGAAGCTGATTATCAATCGTACATCCGGCAATTAAAGCACTACGATGCCCTGAAGGAGTATTTTCAGGTGAAACCGAAGGACTTACAACCAACCATTTGTGTGTTGGTTCTTCAATTAAGAAGTCTTTATAAAATTCACATGCAGATTTTAAGACAGGATAAACTGATTCGAGGTAATTCAAATCGCCACTATAAAGATATTTTTCCCACAAATGTTGTGACAACCATGCTCCACCCATTGGCCATTGTCCCGCATCGGCAAAATCAACGACACCCGTGATGCGCCAGATATCCGTATTATGATGGGCTACCCAACCAGCGCATCCATACATTACTTTGGCAGTTTCTTTTCCTGATTCTGAAAGTTCTTTGACCATTTGAATCAAAGGTTCGTGCATTTCAGAAAGATTGCACTTTTCAGCAGGCCAATAATTCATTTCTGTATTTATGTTGATAGTGTATTTACTATCCCAAACAGGATTGTTGCTTCCATTCCAGATACCCTGCAAGTTAGCAACTTGCCCACCGGGTTGAGAAGAACTAATTAGCAAATAACGACCAAATTGATAATACATTGTAACCAACTCAGGATCATAACTTTTCGAGAAGTTTCTAATTCTTTCATCTGTAGTTGCTTGTGATGCTGGAGAAGTTCCCAACTCGAAATTCACACGGTTGAAATATTTTTGAAAAGCAACAATATTATCTTTCAAAATATTTGTGTATGGTTTCTTTTCGGCTGCTGCAAGGTATTTGGTACATTGTTCAACTTCGTTAGCTGACAGTGTTTTATAATCAACAAAGTTTGTAGCAATTGAAATCATAATTACTACTTCATTGGCATTGTTTACATTGATTTTGTTTGATTCGACCAAAGTTGTTCCACCAGTATTGATAATTTTGGCACGTGCATCGAATTTCACTTGTCCGGTAACACCTTCGTGAGTGCTTGAAATACCTGTCATTTCGAGAGTCTGAGCATCTAAAGCCGAGGACGATTTTTGTAATTGTCCGTCAAAACTTGCAGTGAACGAAAGCTGTCCCGGTTTACTTGCAGTTAATCTGATCACAATTACCTGATCGGGTTGTGAAGCTAAAACTTCCCTTTTAAAAGTCACATTGTCAACCTTGTATGTTGTTGTAGTAATTGCCTTTTCCAAATCAAGCTCACGGTAATAATCAGTGTAACTGTCGCTATTCTTGAAAACCAGATTAAGATCACCTATTACCTGAAACTTAGAACCATGCAACTGCTTTGCAGTCAGAAATTTATTTGACAATGTATTTGCCCGTGTATAATTACCACGAAAAATATAGTAACGGATTGAATCTAAACCTTCTAATCCAATCGGATTATCATTCCTGGAAGGTCCACCAGACCAAAATGAACTTTCGTTGAGCTGAATTTGTTCCTTCGCTGGATTACCAAAAACCATCGCAGCAATTCGTCCATTTCCCAATGGAAGTGCTTCGTTCCAACTACTTGCAGGTTTATCATACCACATTTTTAGCTTACCACCTTTCTGAGCAGTAGGCTGAGCCATAGACAGAAGGGAAAGAATTAAAATCAGTAATGTAAATTTGAATTTTCTCATACTTTTTTTGTTTAAAATCCAATAAAACGTGCAAGAAAGATCATCTTCAATTGGTGCAAATCTTTGGACATACTCTTTTTATGGTTGAATTAAAATTTATTTAGTATGCATTTGAAGTACAGTGATCGAATAAGCGGGGAAACTCTGCTCGCTGTGCTTGCCCAATCCATTTACTGTAGTAGTAATAGGTACAATTTTTTCCGGTTCTGTAATTGAATTTGTGTCTTCTATGCCAGCTGCTTTTAGCGTAATTGCAGTGCCTTTTGAAGCAACTCCGGCAATCCCTTTTATATCCAGTTTTACTTTTTGAGCGGTTGCAGTGCTGTTCACTACCTTTAAATAGATAATTCCGGCTTTAGTATTTTTAGTTATAGAGAAAAACATAGCTGGAATCACTTTAGGCTGTACACCTGCTATTGAATCACGGGTATTTGGTTTTTTAAGTTGTGTTGGAAGATTACTTGTTTCAAACTTAACAACCTGATCACCCAGATTCATACTGAACATTTTTTGCACATGATAAGCCGGAGAGCCAAAACTTGTTAACGCGTTGTATCCGATCAAATCCGATTTCCATTGCATGCCACCCGGATTGACATTCACAAAAAGGGGTGCATAGCAGTGCATCATTACCAAATCTGAATTTCGCTCCAATCCGGTTAAGAACGCTGCATCTCCAAGAGCAGAATTAAAGTTTGTTGTAGGAAAACCTTCACGTGTAGCCCATTCACCAACAAAAATCTTTGGTCCTGTTCTATCATAATTATCATAGAGCGAAGCCATCTCCTGCATTTCAATCGAATTGCGGTAGAAATGCTCATCTACTAAATCAGGGTTTTTTGGAATAGGGAAACGACCTGAAAGCCAATCGTTTTTACCACCTACAGTAGAAATGATTTTTAACTGAGGATATTTAGCGCGAATAGCCGTCGCAAACTCATTAAACCGTTTTTCATAACTTCCCGATCGGTCGAAACCATCTTCGTTCCCAATTTCCACATATGAAAGTGGAAATGGAGTCGGATGTCCGTCTCTCACACGTGCAGACCCCCATTTAGTTGATTGATCGCCAATAATATATTCTATTTCTTCAAGCGCCTCGTCAACAAAAGGTTTTAAAAGCTTAGGATCATCCAAATAATCACCTTTAAGTGTATATCCTGCAAATACTGCCAGAAGTGGCTCCATTTTTAAATCTTCACACCACATAAGGAATTCTAATAAACCCATACCATCTGTTGAACGGTAACCCCAGGGACTTTGGTGTCCGGGACGTTGAGCTAATTTTCCAATCGTTTTTTTCCAATCGAAACGGCTTGAAAAATAATCACCTTCCAGATAGTTACCTCCCGGAAATCGCAAGAAAGAAGGCTTCATTTCTGCTAATAACTTCATGATATCAGGGCGGTTTCCATTAGGCGTATTGTTGTAGGTCGGTGGAAATAATGAAACCAGACTAAACCAATACTCACCTGCATTGGTGGTAGAAATTACGAAACGTGTATTTGCCGTTGATGTTACATTATCATCTGTGGTAAGTATAAGTTGGTATTGCTGCCAACTGCTTCCAATTGCTTTAGTTTGGGCTTCTGCATATACAGTTTTTCCATCGGTACTTTCTATGCTTAGTTTTAGTGGAGAAGATTTGCTTGCTTTGGCATAGAAAGAAGCAGTATAAGTTGTTTTAGGGCGAACCGGAATACCCCAATAACCATCGTTCGCTATACCAATTCTTGAACCTGTATTTTGAGCATCTAATTTTAACGATACTGAAAGAATATCATTCACCGGATTTTGCCTGTCTAATGATATTATCCCTTTTGCGTCGCCTTCTTGTACTAATGTCCAATGATCAGGAGTCCTTACATTATCCTTAAATGAACGGTTACGGATTAATTCGGCATACAGACCTCCATCATACGAATAATTAATTTCCTCGGTCATCAGCCCATAAAGCTTTGTAGGAACCTCAAAACCCTTCTGGTCGAGTTGGATTGTAACAGTTGGTGATTGGGAATTCACGTTAGTATTAAATAAAATTAATCCCGAAAAGGCAAGAACAAAGAGCTTGTGTAATTTCATTTTGTGCATTTTATTTTCCAGTTAATATTTATCGAGTATTTATTTTCGTTTTATAAACTCATTGCAAATTATTCATTCGCTATCATCAATACATTCCTATTGATAATGGTTGTAACGAAAGAACCGATCTTTTTATTTAAACAATGTTTGAGCAAAATTAAATAAATTATTTCGCCAGACTGGCCAGGTATGTCCTCCCGGATATTCACTGTATGTATATTTAATTTTCATATCATCAAGCTTTGTACGCATGATCTGGCAATTTTGCCATGCAATGTCTTCCTTGCCACCCTGAGAGATCCAAAACATTTTTAAATTGCCATTTATCTTATCGGCATTGTTTTTCCAATATTCGTACTGTGGGTCAGTAAGTTCTTTTTGGTTGGCAAACCATCCTGAGCTGAATACACCGAGATACGAAAACATATCGGTATTCCTAACTCCGACATAAAGAGTTTGAATTCCACCCATCGACAACCCGGCAAGAGCTCGATATTGAGCTTCGGGTTTTACCCTGTAATTATTCTCTACAAATGGAATGATAGCTTGCTTTAACTCTTTTTCAAATACTTTCAACGATTCTTCACCAAAAGCATTCAATGGAAGGTTTCCGTCAACCATAACCACTATCATTGGAACAGCCTTTTTTGCTGCAATCAGATTGTCGAGAATTAAATCAGTTTTGCCTTGGGTAGCCCAGCCCCTTTGGTCTTCGCCACCACCGTGCATAATGTATAATACAGGATATTTTACGCTGAAGTTTTCATCGTATCCCGGTGGAGTATACATGTGAAAATTACGCCATGTATTTGTTACCTTTGAGTAATACCGTTTTATTCGGATATCACCATGAGGAACATTTTTCTCTTCGTAATAACCGTCACCTTTAAAAGGTACTTCAAAACCGCTTGCCATGCGGCTCATTCCATAGAAAGATTCACTGGCTGGATCGGCAACTGTTACACCATCAATTATTAAAGAATAATAATGAATACCTTCACTTAATGAATCGGTGGTCACTTCCCATAAGCCATCACCATTTTTGACCATATCGTATTTCTTACCAAGATCAAGTTGTACCTTTTGTGCTTCAAGGGCTTTGATCCGAAAGATTGCCCGACCATCGGGTGAAATCTGTGGATATTTTGCTGATCTTACATTAGTTTCTGCGGGTCTGCCGACATTACTTATTTTATCGAATAATGTCACTTCTACGGGTTTGAAGAGAAGTTGAGAGTACATATACAGGCTGTTTTTCCAGACTTTAAAATCATGATAACCATGATCCACATAGTAAATATGAGGAACTCCATGGGTTTTCATATATTCATGAGTCCTTTTACTGAAGCTCAACAATCCATCTTTGTCCCCACAAGATATCCAAAGTAATTTTAATTTATTTTTTGCTACTTCCGGATTAGGCATCAACTCCAAAGGTATTTTAGTATTAGGTGCCGATGAAAATCCACCAACCCAGGCAAATTTATCAGGATTTCCGAGTCCAAAATTCAACGATTGTCCTCCACCCATTGACAATCCGGCAATGGCACGATGATCACTATCTTTAATCGCAGGATAATTTTTTTCTATAAATGGAATCAAATCGTTCAGTAAGTCCTTTTCAAAAGTTGCAAAAGCTTCTACTTTGTCAGCAGCCATAATGTTGCCTGTCGCCCGGTCATCTTTCATAGCTCTTCCATTTGGCAACACCACAATCATGGGTTCGATTTTTTTATCTGCATACAGGTTATCTAAAATAACCTGTGGACTACCACCATTCAGCCATTCTTTTTCGTCACCACCGATTCCATGTAATAAATATAATACCGGGTATTTTTTATCTTTTTGAAACCCCGGAGGTGTATATACAAGTGTTTTGCGTTTTACCCCAACAGTTTTGGAATAATAGACAACCGTATCAATTTTACCGTGGGGAATACTTTCCCGAACAATGTCGTAACCAAAAGGGGCAGGGGTAACCGAGTTTTGCGAACTGGCATTGTAACCAAAGGCAAGGAATGCAATAATTAAGAAGATGTGTGTTCTCATGATTTATTCAGATTTATAGTTAAGTCGATATTTTTTCAAACGAAAAATTTATTTTTTATATACACAGTTTCAGGTATTTTTTTAATTTAAAGTCTCCAGTCTAATGTGCATCAAAAATAATCATTAATTTAAAAAATTACTTATAGATTTAGATTCTCTTTTTAGAGAATTAGATATTTTTCAAAAAAATGTTGCGTTTTCTTGTAAAATACTGTTTGATATAATCATTTTATAAGTTGGGTCGCTTCCGAAAATTTTAGTAAGCATGAAAAAAACGAATATTTTTTCATGCTTCATACATGTTTATTTAATAATTTAAATAATAGAAACGTCTAAGCAAAATTGTAGCTCATAATGTAACTGTTAGCATATATTCAATCATAAAAAACTTAATTGTACTACCAACTGTATTTGTAATATAGTTCAAAGACTTTTTAGAGATTTAAAGGTGTTAAAGCCAATGCAAACAAATACTAATACAATAAGCAAAAGTAAGAAATCAGACTTGAAAATATCACCAATCAATTTAATATCTAATAAAAGCTTATAATTGTGTCTCTGATGTAATTAGTTGATAATTTCCGCTTAAATGCATGAGACTGAACAGATACAAAAATCCATCATAATAAGGGTCAAAATATCCGTCTTCATAAGGTTCCAATTTTGCATTCCACAAGGCATCTACAAACTTTTTGTTTTTAGTTTTTGTACCCATAATCATTGTAGTTGCTGCTACCGTTGACACAAGTCCTAAAGAATGACGCAATTTTTTAAATCCACCAGCCTGAAGAATAAATTCTGGTCTGCTTCCATCTATATTGAACTGATCCTCAAACGTGTCAATTCCTTTATCTATGAAGAAGCCTTGAATCTTACGACAATAATCTTGTTGCCATTCATTGTCTTTTCCAAACCAGGCATAATCCATGGCAATATTCATTGGAACACGCCAGGAGTCGTACCTGAAAGCTGCAGGCATCCGACGTGAAGTATGTGGCTTCCCGTCAAATTCGGTATAATCAGCATTAAGTGCCGTTACAGGATGACATGTTTTGTGGAGAAAAGTTCTGGCAGAATCGGCACAATCGCGGTAAAATTGCTCTTTTCCGTCTTTAGCATATTCAGCCCATATTTCGTAAAAGGCAGGTAAATTATAGGAGGGATCTGTCCATGTATATCCTCCATTGTCCGGAGTAAATGTAATCAGTTTATGTTCCACATTTATCAGGTTACGTACCCCTCCCGTACCGTCTTTACTCCACATGGCATCAAGTATTTTCCTTGCTTCTGCATAGTAATTAATCCCTGTATTGTTACCCCAACGATTGGAAGCGAACAATAGATCGGTGATAAAATAAAGTTCGCCGTCAGAAGCAGAACCTTCGGAGTTATGTTTCAGTGAGATTGGCTCAATGCTCCAGGCGAAATAGGCATCACGCGAACCACCATGATGTTGTAAATTTTTCCTGGTCCATCTCCATATACGATCAAAAACATCTTTTTTATTAAGCTGTACGGCAACCATCAACCCGTACGATAGACCTTCAGTACGCGCATCTTTGTTTTTAATATCCGAAACATAAGCCATTGAATCACCCACCTCAAAATAAACTTTATCCGGTCCTTCAAAAAGGGTATAATAGGCTTTAGCGACTTTTTTATCAATATCACTCTTCTTATAGCCATATTCAAGAAATACATTTCTGTATTTTCCTGATTTAACAGCACCAATATTTTTTTGCTTTTTCTGAGAAACCTGATTTGTTGCTGGAAGTTGAATAATAGAAAGGTAAATGCAACCAATCAGAAAAATATACTTAACATATTTGATTAACTCAATTAAATGGGTGTAGGATTTATTCATTTTAAGATTTTTGGTTAAGTGAGCAGTATGATTTACAACTAAAGGAGCTAAATATATTTATTATGGGTATGGATTAAGCTGCTTAAATAAACCATCATCTTTAAACCATCAAACATTTCATTATTAGACGTATGAGCCGATAAAAGGTTTAACTGGAACTTGAATGTTTTATTGAAATATGGAAGAAAATCCATGTCAGAAATTGCGTCAGGGGAGTAAGAAGTTCAATTAGCTTTAAATTTGCAGACCAAATGCCCCGAATTACATATAACTATCTATAAATATGCTATTTAATAAAAGATGCAGTAATGAAAAATATAAATCGATTTTAAAAAAGGATGAACTGACTCGAGATGGTACAAATTGTCACAATAGAATTATTTTCTAATAAATTTAAAAGTAAATGACTAAACTGATTAAAGTAGCGAGACGATCCTTTTTGGATCGTCTCGCATGTAGTCAGATAAAAGATCTGAAAGAATACATAAATCTGACAAAAAATCTTCAAATTAAGATACCTTGTCTAATGATTTACTGAGCTAAAACTGTAAATTGCTCCATAGCTACACCACGATTTCTCATCAAAAGTGTATCTTTGGTTTGAGTAGTTATTCCTTTGGCAATGTGATTAATAGTATAATCCAGATAAAGTACATCCCTGTCTATATTACCAAAGCTATTCTTTTCACCTTTCTTTACAAATTTACCACTGCCAGTAGCAGTAAATGTTGTTGGATCTGACGAAGCAACTGTACAATTTCCATTAGCATCGATAGTAATGTTAATTGAGCAGGTGTAATTTTGGTTACCAGCATCTATTAATACAACAGGAAACTTTAAAACACTCATAGAACCGGTTGTAAGATAGCTAAGCCACTTAGCAACAGGAGTAGTACCGGGAGCAGCATCATACGTTGTAATATCATTCGGATGTCTGATAATTGTTTTACTTATTGCACCTGTTTGAATATCTATTCCTCTTCTAAGATAAAATCCTGTCCAGGGGTTGATATATTTCACGGCATATAAAACATAATCTTTTGAAAGTACATCCCACTTTCTGGCGAACAACATCCTTGGATGTGAATTTGCTTCAATCGGCTTACCATGCAAAATCGAATCTATATTTGTTGCAGTAGTCATTTGTAATGGGATTACATAATGATTCGTTGACGATAACGGATCTGCAAAGAATTTATCTGTCAGTTGAACCTCTACTCCACCTGAAATCAGACCTTTTTTAATGATTATCTGATTAGATGCCAATGTATAATAATCATGAGGCATAGCAACAATTGGACCTGTTGGATCTGTTGGCTTTCCAAGGGAGGTCAAGGA
>Ga0302203_1000255_pt1 | contig 23028 bp, 16 predicted proteins | sample II_Fen_E1_1_FD_194576 | JGI IMG/M metagenome (GOLD analysis project Ga0302203, IMG submission 194576) | Peat permafrost microbial communities from Stordalen Mire near Abisko, Sweden - II_Fen_E1_2 | ecosystem: Environmental > Terrestrial > Soil > Wetlands > Permafrost | place: Sweden: Abisko...
GACTGCTTTCCATTTACGGTCGAACTGAACCAACGAAGTGATATTGGGCTCCCAGGGTTCTGTTTTAATATCATACATGCCATCCAACGCGTCTTGTCTGTCATAAAAGTATTCATCAGCTAATCCTGCAAATGAATGCCCGAATTCGTGCACGGTGACTTGTGTCGAGAGCTTATTGCCGGCTGCAGTAAGTGCATAGAAATTATAAATGCCACCACCACCGTATATGGATGTATTCGCCAGTACGTAAATGGCATCGTATGGAACCAGTGCAGCCAGGTCACGCACTTTAAAGGTGCTCGTAGTTGTCAGGTAGCGTGGCTCGTAAAAGGTGTAAAAATGCGAACCTACAGCTGTATTTTTCCAGGTGGAATCTTTTGAAAGTGATATGCCGGAGTCATCAGATGGTGCAGCAATCGCGTAAATATTGATACGGCTTTTGTATTTGGTGAAAGGTTGGTGAGTCAGCAGATTCTCAGCTAACTTTTTAGCGTCACTATAAAACTTACCTTGCTCATTTGCAGTATACCCTTCTGCAATAACAGCGATGTCGATGGCTTTATCGGGTGCTGCGGTTTTAGAAATGATTTCTACCGGCACTACTTTCGGATGAGTGCGTTGAATAAGTTTATCGGTTGGTGAAAATGAATAGCGAAACAGCTCATTCCAATGATCCATATCTATTCGTTTTTCAATAATAAGTGTGATTGCATTTTTAGGAAATGGAAACTGAATGGTTTGTTCGAAGCTCCTGGCAACAGTTGCTGCTTCAGGTGTTGTTTGCCACTCGCGGAACAGTGCGCTGAAGCCATCCGTGTAGATTTGGCTACTGCTAATGCTATCCAGTACCCTGAAACGGAAATCGCCAAGATTCAAATCATTTGACAGATGTGAGTGACGTCCACCCCAGAAAGGCTCCAGTTTTACATTGTCCAGGAAAACATTGGTATGTTGGGCATCACCACAGAAATGAAAATCTACACGACAAGCTTTATCAATAAAAAAGTCGTCGTAGTGCTGGGCAAAACTAGCTGTGCATTGTATCAGAAAAAGAAAGAGAATGAACTTGATTCTTTGCATGAAGGAGAAGGTTTGATTTGTATGCAAATTAAATCAAAAAATAGCAATAAACCTTTGTTTTGAGATAATTTCCCGCAGATGGCATTGATCTCCGCTGATTTCTTTACTGCGGTGATTGCACTCTCTGCGGGAAATTATTATTTTATTTTGAACTCCGGCTCTGTTCTTCACTGGAAGCAGTGGAGCGGTTTGAACGGGTTTTAATATCCTCTTTTCCGAAACGATAGTTGAACGAGATTCGCAATCGACGCGAATCGTATTTATTCAGCACGGTAATATCTACATTATCATACTTTGCATAAGCACCCGACTGACCTGTGTTGAAAATATCACTGACTGCCACTTTTATTGTCCCCTGATCTTTCAGAATCTTTCGTTGAACTCCGAGGTCGATTGTGTATCGTGGTTTTAGAATAATATTGCTGATTATTTGTTCCGAGGAATAACGTCCGCTCAATTCCATTTCCAGTTTATAAGGCAAAGAAATGTTATTGCTTACATTACCATTGAAACTCCAGCGGCTTATTTCAGAGCCTGCATTTGAATCAAGTTGAATCTTTTTGTACATCCCTGTAACAGTTCCATTCATTCGCCACCACTTGGCAGGTTGAAGCTGGAATGTTTCCGAGGCATTGAAATCGATGGAATGGTTCATGTTCTCATCCGTTTGATATATAGATTTTGTGGCATCGTCTTGTTTAATGATTTGGGTGAAAAGTCCGCTGGTATAATTATACCCCAGGCTGGTAATGAAAATCCCTTTGAAAGTATGGCTTAGCCCCAATGAATGCGTGAACTGTGGCTTCAGATTTGGATTTCCTATGTTGTAGGTATAAGGATCAACCATCCATCTGAAGGGGTTAAGCATATCATAGTCAGGCCGTCCAATCCGGTAACTGTATTTAAAGTTGATGTTGTTGTCGGCATTCAGCTTTTGTTGTACAAAAAATGAGGGGAATATCTTCAGATAGCTGGTATCATTCACCTGATTGGTAGCAACCGAATTACCTTTCGAAACTGTGTTCTCAAGTCTCAAACCTAATTGCAACGTTGTTTTATTCAGTTGTGCACGTCCGTTAATGTATGCAGCCTGAATATCTTCAGTGTAAATGAAATGATCGTTTTGCGTCAGGTACCCCACCATATCGATCTTGCTATCGGTTTTTACAAAGCTGGCTTTTATTCCTGTGTCAAAATTAAACTTTTTACCTATTGGAAGTGTATAATCAACTTTTGCTGTGTAAATATTAATATCATTTCCCTGCAATGTGTTCACGTTTATATCGTGGTTCAGATCATTCCCGTTGCTGCCATAATAAATTCCGTTTTGTTCATTAGGATTGCGATAATTAAACCATGCATAATCCACATCGGCTGTCAATGACTGGCCGGTACTGTCAATATCCCATTTATAATTAGCATTGTAGGTCTGATTCTTCCAACGGTCATTCGAGGTGGAAGTGCTTACCAGTGTCGAATCTATCTTCATATATTTATCGGCAAAGGAGGTCGTATTTTTATTATCGTTGTCATTGTGCCCATTGCTGCCACGGAGCATTATACTTACTACATGGTTCTTTTTAATAAAGTAATCGGCTCCGACTTTGTAATTATAAGCCTGTCCATTGTAATCTGCACCTGTATATATCAGCTGGTAGGCACCTGCCAGGGCGGAGCTTGTAAACCGGCGTGTAGCATCCATACCACTCCATCCGGCCCAATTGTACAAAGAATAATTTCCATATATGTTCAGCTTTCCATAGTTCATGTTCAAATCCAAACCTCCGTTCCACCCAAACTTACTCGCTGTTTCGGTACCTGCAAAAGCGCTTCCGTTAAATCCGGGAGCTCTGTTATGCTTTGTTTTTATATTGATAATGCCTGAGTTTCCTTCGGCATCATATCGTGCTGATGGATTTTCGATAATCTCAATGCGATCAACGTTCTTTCCCTGCATGCTTTTGAGCATAGCCGCCAGCTGGGTAGCCGAGACATAAGTTGGCTTTTCATCTATCAATATCTTTACATTCTGTTTCCCTTTCATGCTGATATTATCGCTGTTATCGATCGTAACACCCGGAAGCTTTTTTAGTATCTCATACACGTTTTCGGATGCAGTTGTAATGGAAGCATCAGGGTTGACAATCATTTTATCAACCGATTGTTCAATAAATTGTTTTTTTGCGGTCACTTCTACCGTTGTCAGTTGAACCGTGGCTTCGTTTAATACAATGTTTTTCTCAACCACGTTGGTTTTTGAATCAATGACCACTTTTTCCGATTCGCTTTTAACATAGCCAACCATGGTAACCGATAAAAGATATTCACCGGGAGATACTTTATCAATTACAAATTCCCCTTTTTCGTTGCTTACGTCCCCCTTTACGAACTTATTTGTTCTTGAACTTAAAAGAGTTGCCGTAGCAAATCCGACAGGTTGGTTCTTTTTATCAATAATCTTCCCTTTAATTATTCCTGATGTTGCTGCAAACAGCAGATTTGAAAAGAATGCCAGGCAAACCAATGACAGCATTCGGTTGTTTAGATTTTTTTTTGAAAGTTTCATAGAGTATTTTTTTGTTTTTTTTGATTTCAAAGTGAAAAATAAACTTGTTTGTATTAGCTCTTATTTGTATTGACTTATTTGAGACGAATTTATAACATTCAATTCCCATGTTTTATAATTAGACGAAATGAGAACTTCATTTGGATTTAGCTTTCTTATTTTTTGTTGAGTAAACCTCTTTGGAGAATGTGAATTTTAAATTGCAACAAGGGTAGGTATGTTTTAAACTCCCTTCGTATTACCCTGTTAATTGATATGTTTTCTTGATTTAAAATCTGCATTCATGCCGGGTGCAAATTGAATAAATTAATACATACCGTACAACTAATTGGGCTACAAAGCTGAGATTTGTTGCCAATAGAAAACAGGATAAACTGTTCTATATAGTAAACTTGCTATGTACTCTTTTACAAAAAAAGATAGGATAACTACAGGCTATCCTATCTTTCTGTAACGTGTAATTTTATCTTTCGGCTGTTTGTTTATCGTTCTCTGAAGTTGTCTTTTTAGCCACTACGACTATGCTCTTTCCGGGAACTTCATTCATTACCACTTTCTTTTCTATCACTTGTTTTTTATCGATGATTATTTTCTGGACTTCCTTTTTTTCATAACCTATCATGTTCGTTGAAAGAATGTATTCACCGGGATTTACATCTTTGAGAACAAATTCACCTTTATGATTGCAAACTGTCCCTGCCACAAATTTGTTTGTTTTTGAGTTTTTTAAGACAGCAGTTGCATACTCCACAGGTTGATTGTTTTCATCTATAACCTGACCTTTTATAATACCGGAAGCATTTATATACGATAAAAAAGAAAAGAATGCCATACCTGATAAAACCAACACTCTTTTAAACTGGAAATTTCTACTTGTTTTCATAATTTTTATTGTTTGGTTGTTTAAGTTTTTACTTGTTTTTCTTTCTGAATTTATTCAGATCATTTATTTAATAGACTTGTTTGTTGAAATAATATTACATTGATAATTGTTATTTTATTATTAGACGAATTAATTTGTTGTTTTGGATTTGAGGGAATAAGAATATTTTGAATTATTTTTATTGGTGAATATAACTATTTGATTTATAGTATTTTTGTAGTATAAAAATATGTTTGCAATATATTTATGTGGCTTGATAGGAGGAAAAACAGTAACTTTGTATTTCAAAAAACCATTCTTATTATGCTTTTCCTGAATAAAAGAACCATTTCATTCCTTTGCGTGTCCGTCGTGTTTTCAATCATGTTTATTTCATGTAATGGCAATACTTCCGAACAACCAAATGCTTCTTCAGCTTATATCACCACGGTGTTCGACTATGTTTATGCTCCCGGACAACATGCCTTATTGGCGAAACAAACCGATAGTACCAACTTTATAGGTGAACCGACAAATGATAAGGGGTGGCTTTATTTAGGTGGATTTGGCGGATATGTAGTGGCGGGATTCGACCATAATGTCGTGAATAGTGATGGCTTCGATTTTGAAGTCTATGCTTTGCAGGGAGCTTCGCCCGAACCTGGCGTGGTATATGTGATGCCTGATACGAATGAAGATGGACTCCCGAATGAAACATGGTATGAACTGAAGGGAAACCAGTTTGCCAATAGCCACCGGAACTATTGGGTACGTTATTATAAAGCTGTGGCCGACTCTGCAAACATTACCTGGAAAGACAAGGATGGGAATAGCGGGAAATTAATTTCTGCCTATGGTTCCAACTATTCGTCAGGCTGGTGGTGGCCGGCAACTAAAAGTGACAGCATTACTTTTAAAGGTACACGTCTTCCGGATGCATATGATAATAATTCAAGCAACGGCACCCAATACTGGGTTGTTCCGTCTACTCGTTTCACATGGGGATATGCTAAAAATCTATATGGAACAGATTATGATGCTACAGTAGGAGCGAATAAATTCGATATCTCCAATGCCGTGGATTCTTTAGGGAATGCCGTTAATCTGCCCAATATCCGTTTTATAAAAGTGCAGACAGGCGTTTTGCAACAGGCAGGATGGTTGAATGAAGTATCGACAGAAGTGAGGGGAGCAAAGGATCTAAGAAAATAACAGGATACTAAACTATTCAATCTCAATCCTGTATTTATCCAGCAATCCTATAATTCCCATTCTTGAAAAGCGGGCTTTTGTAATTCGGTTCTGGTCAGGGTCAATGGAATAATTGAAAGAAGTGCGGAAATCGGCTTTCTCGAGTATTGTTTTCTGAAAGATAGCCCGTTGCATGTCACAATTATCAAATGTTGCAGCAGTCAGATCGGCTTCGGTGAAGCCTGTCTCCTGAAGGTTGCAGTTCTTAAAGCGGGTCTTTTTTAGTTTTAGTTTGTAAAAAACGGCCAGTTTCAATACACAATTTTCAAAATCAACGGAAAATAAAAATTGATTGCATTCTTCGAATTGTACACCCAATAGTTTACAGTCAATGAAATGAATGTCATTCAACGCTGTGTTCTTCAGTTTGGCAAGACTAAAATCGCAACTGTCGAAAGTACATTCACGAAACGTAATGTGCGAAATATCTCCCCCGTAAAAGTTACAGTTCACAAACCTGCAGTTCTCGTACTCTCCTCTCGGAAGGTTATTTACCGTATAGTCGATGCGTTCAAAAAGTATGTCTTCAGTCAATTTGATTGTTGTTAGATGTTTCTGTAAAAGCAGTACGGAAAACCCATTGTGGCGATTTTATAAACCCGGTACGATTTACGGGTAAAGATACAACCTCTACTAAATTGATTGACTAAGTAGGCTGCTTTTTTTATGAAAATTAAGAATCATGACGTGTCCTGCCTAGTTTGTATCCGTTCTTTTTTGTCAATCCGGAGTGTTCACTATTCGTTCTGGCTTTTACTTTAACGATGTTGATTTCCTATTCTTTTTCTCTTTCTTGTCAATGCAATATGCTCTTATTTTACTCTTAGATAAAACAGAGATAATACAGTGATAAAATAGACATAAAATAGAGATAAAATAGACATTAATAAGATCTATTTTATCTCTGTGTTTAGAGTGCATTTGAATTGTGTTACATTTTTGTATACCAAAAGCAAGATAAGACTGAATGTATACCCTGTTTTATTGGAGGTCAAAGCGAAAAATATCACACTTCGGGTACTGCCGGATTCTTTTTAAAAGATGTCGTCTTAACGTTTTAAAATACTCCTTTTAACAGAGCTTTGCGCGAATACTAACCGGAACTCGCAAGACCCAATTCAAAACATGAAAAATCTCCATCTTCTTTATTCTATCTCAAAATATTAAACTGAGGTGTGAGCTTTCGTGAATTTAGGGATTTAAGGAAAACTATTTATTCTAAAACGCTTTGCTGAAGGCTGAACGGCCTAGAATTGAAATATAGGAATAAAAAAAGAGGATTACTTCCGGTAATCCTCTGAATATATCAGTTCTAAATTATTATTCGTAAAGCCAGACTGCGTTTTGAATATAACTGGTGTCGGTAAGTTGTTGTATCATAAATGAAGCAACATTTGATCTGGAAATAGAAGCACCTCCTTTTATCATTGTTTTTTCACTGCCATGTTTTAAATCGCCGGTTAACTGGCCGTCTGTCAGGCTTCCCGGACGAACTAAAGTCCATTGGAGTTTACTTTTCATGATCGTACTCTCGTTCGTATTATGATCTGCGAGTGGCACCCGTAGAAAAATGTTGGATAAAAAGAATCTTAATGGTTGCGGAATCAGGTAGAGACTTTCGCCGGCACCCAGGCTGGATAAATAGATAAACCGGGGAACCTTTGCTATTTCCATGATGGAGATAATATTTTTAATCCCAACTATAATTTCATCCGAATGTTTTGTCAGCGACCCGCCTCCCAAAGCCGATATGCATGCATCTGTCCCTGTAATGGCATCTTTCATTTTAAGGAGTTCATTCAGATTTCCTACCACCACTTTTAATTTTGGGTTCTCAATCAGTATTGATTCGGGCCGGCGAATATAGGCAATGACCTGATGCCCCTTGACCAATGCCTGTTCAACTAACAGGATGCCTGTTTTACCATTTGCACCAAAAATAACGACTTTCATAGATTTGATTATTTAGAAAAAAAATAACTCACCATAGTGTGATTGTAGTTCCTATTGAATTAAACAGATTAAATCGCTTAAAGTTTGTGTAGTATAGAAAGCTATAGACAAAAAAAAGAGAAATGATTCTTTATGAATTATTTCTCTTTTCCCTATTTAAAATTAGCCGGTTGTTATTTCCGGTTGTTTAATTCCTGTTGGGATTTTACCCTTAATCCGGGGTTTTCTTTTACCATTTGACGTAAATAATCGTCAGGATAGCCGGCACGAATAATTGTTGTTGGTATCTTATATTCATTTTGAATAAATTTGCCATTCTTTTCGGCCTTTATATTGCCATCCATGTATTTTACCAACAGATATTCCCCTAACTTTTTCCAGGCGGCAGTTGAGTTCTCGGCCTGAGAAACACTAAACTCAGAAAGAAAGACGCGAGCATCTGCCTCTGTCATTCCTATCGCTACTTTATCCATGGCAGGTACCAGTGAATTAAAGTCTTCTTCCCATTTTGACTGTACTTTTTTAATGTCAGGCATCATGTATGAGTATTTGCTATATGCATAGTTTGCCACCCAGTTATAGGTCCAGAATGCTGATGTTGCAGAATACTCCAATAAGCTTCCATTATCCTGACGATAACACTCCGGTACGCGGTTAATGCCACAATACATGGGAACATACAGGCCGGTTGCAGCATCATCTACTCCAAACCACAGAATTCCTCCTATGTAATCAGGAAGCCAGCTGCGCATTTGCGCCACAAACGTAAAGCCGGTTTGTTGGGTAGCTACCGGACGCTCATGAACATATTCCACACTGTCGACTTTAAAAGTCAACGGACTGCAACGAAGTTTGCTTCCAAAAGGTCCTGCAGCCAATCCTTTAGTCATATCAAGTTCAGTTCCTTCGTATTGGTCGCGCATGTATTCTTTCAGTTTCTGTGCTGTAAGTTTGAAGGTAGGTTTTATCCATAGCGGCATTCTTTCAGTAGTTTCTCCTTTGATGTACGTAATGTATTTATCCATAGCCGGGTCAACTTTGCGAAAGAATGACCATACGCGGGCTTCGCAGGCCCGTAATGCGACATAGTCAAGTGGAGCGTAGGTGTCAGAAAAACTGAAATCTTTGTTCTTTCCTTTGAAATAGCCTTTTTCACGGGCAAAAGCAATGACATCCTCAGCATACATGCAATTGTTCTTGTCGTCGTAAGGGAAAGTAGTAATACGAGCCTGATTGGCATGTGCACATACGCAATCATCCGGGATTCGTTGGGCTACCCACACTGCTCCTTTATTATTAGCTCCTTTACCAACCATTTCCAGTATCCATACTTCATTCGGATCGGCAACTGAGAATGATTCGCCTTCACTGCAATATCCATATTCAGCTACCAGGTCAGTCATTACTTTGATAGCTTCCCGTGATGTTTTGGAACGTTGAAGAGCAATATAAATTAAACTTCCGTAATCCATGACAGCGGTAGTATCAACTAATTCAGGGCGGCCGCCAAATGTGGTTTCGCCAATACTAACCTGATGTTCGTTTATATTACCGATTACAGAGTAGGTTTTATCAACTTGTTTTATCTTTCCAAGGAGTTTTCCTGAGTCCCAATCATGCACATCGAGCATAGAACCTTCCGGATACGTGGCGGCGGGATAATGATATAAAGCACCAAATAAAAAGTAAGAATCAGCATTATAGCTGATCAACGTAGAACCGTCGAGAGTAGCAGCCTTTCCTACTAAAAAGTTTGTACAGGCAAATCCTATGTTTATAGTGAGTAAAAGAGCAGCGGTGAAAAATAGTTTTTTAATCATTCTTAAATAATTATCATTAGAACCGCAAAGATAAAGCATTAATGTTGGTAATGCAAAATCGAAATCCAATATTCAATTTGTATTTGACTTTGTTTCGTAGTATTTATATTTGTTTGGGATTGTTTTCCTGGGATGAACTATCTCTGGAAAATGATTTTTTAATCCAATTTGGGATGACCAGTAATCCAAGTAAAAGATATAAGTAATAACTGATGAGTCTCCAAATCAATGTGACAAAGATGATAGCACTCTCAGAGTACCTGGATGAAAAAATGTCACTGTAATACTCCTTGAATGCATATTCGCTTACTCCACTGCCACCGGGAGTAGGACTGACCACCATAAATAACCAAAGAATAAGTTGACGTGCAAAAACTACTAAATGATTAATATTTTCAGGATTAAAAGCCATAAATACAGCATTCACAACCAGGAACCGGGAAGACCAGGTAAGCAAGGTCATTCCAAATGCTTTAAACCAGAATAGATAGGAACGGTTTCCAATATCGAGTGATGCTTGTACCAGGTTGTTGGTCAGAAACTCTACATTAGAGTACCACCTGCGTAACACCGGAAGTTTGAAAAGGGCCAACAGGATATGCTTTATCCAATCCGGACGTTTGAAAATTCCAATGAACATGATGCTTGTCCATACGAGCCTTGTAAAATAAAGCCCGGTGAAAACATAGGCAAACGAAGATACAATGATTGATGAAGAATTAAAAAGTTGGTTGATAGGTATGAAAAGGAATAAAATAGGACAAACAACCAGAAAAAACAATTCATCCAGGAATAAATTCACGAACATGATGGTTGTACTTCTACCGGCGTTTATTCCTTCTTTTATCAGAAAAATAACAACAAGACTGGAGCCACCCACAGCTGCCGGAGTCACTGCCGAGGTAAATTCACTTAGCACATTAATATGAAAAGCTTGTTTCCATGATAATTCTTTGTCGGTAAGCAGCCTGAAACGCCACATCATGCCGAAATCCCTCATGAACATTAAGAAAAATGCCAGGACAATAAACAGTGCGCTGAAAATATTAAATTTAAAAGAGAGAAAGACTTTTGGATTAAATTCATCCAGGAAAAGCCAGCCAATAACAAATAACCCGAGTAAAACAGGGATGAGAACCTGATAAGTTTTAAATGGCTTAGCAGCTTTTTTGTTAGTTGTTATAGGTTGCACTATTTTCTCCATTTTCTCTCCATTAGTTTTTTATATCTGTCCAGCACTTCCTCCATAACACTTTCCCAGGAGCGGGCAATGCTTCGGGAGGCATTTGCACCAACCTCATGAATTTTATCGGGTGAACCCATTAATTCCCGTAATTTATCAGCAAATGAATTAACCGAATTCTTAACCAGAAAGCCATTGAAATTGTCGGTTATGTTTTCAGCGGAGGAAGAACCTTCCACTAATATGGATGGTGTATGCATGGCACCTGCTTCCCGAATCACCAGGGGAGCATTGTCATAAATAGATGGAAACAAGAATAAATCGGCTGCGGCATAGTATTGCCTTAGTTTATCCCGGTCGGAAATCATGCCTACAAATTTCACTTTATCGCTTAAACCCAGCTCTTCCGCCAATTGCTTTAAATCTGAAGCAGCATACCCAACCCCAATAAAAAACATTTTAAATGGCAGGTCTTTAATCATTGCAAGTGATTCTACGATTAACCGGGTGTTCTTCTCCCAGATATGTTGGCCTACAAAAAGAAAAACCATCTCGGTGTCACTTATATTTAATTTTTTCCTTGCCTCTTTTATTATTGGCCCGATAGGTTTATTTGTTGCAAAGTCATTTCCGTTGTCCACTATTTCCACTTTCCCTTTGAATCCGTATTGCCGGATGGTTTCTTCCACGGAAGCTTGCGGAATCCACACTTCATCTGCTTTCTCAAAGAACCTGATTATTTCATTGGTCATTTGCTTGGCAATAAATTTATTGTAAACAGAGTGTTCAAAGTCATCCCTGTATTTGGAGTGGAATGTTGCTACAAAAGGGATATTCTGTTTTTTTGCAATGCTTAATGCCAACCTTCCGGAACTAAACGGGCAATGAGCGTGTACCAATCCGAAAGAAATATGTTCGATTTCTGTTTTAAACTGGAAATCAATGTCCGGAAGACCTATTCGATAGGGTTCCCTACCGATAATCGGCACAGAAGTATACCTGTAAATTGGATATGGTTCGTTATCTGAATAATGTGGTGACTTAGGGGTGATAACACAAACAGATTGTTTTTTTTTGTGTAACCAATAGGCATAATTTTGTGCCGCTAATGAAACCCCATCCATAATTGGAGGGAAACTATCGTTGAAGATTCCGAAAGTTTTCAAATTGTCTTCATCAGTATTAGTCATGTAATATAGTGTGGCTATTTATTAAATGTTTTGTAAAACGCAAGATGCAATACCCCATTTTCATTCTAAAGATTGCAAATCTAATAAATACTTTTCATATTTCCATGTACCAGATTCATATAACACTATTCTGTAACCGTGTACTGTATTCGTTTCTGCAATTAAAATTAAGAAATTTACTCTTTAATTGTAAAAATACAGTTGCTTTTTCTTTTCGAAAATTGGTATAACTTAATACGAATTTAATATAAACTCCATAAAAATGAAATAAAAAATAATTTCAACGTCGGATTTGTTGTCTTGTTTATTATAAATGTTGTATCTTTGTAGCCACATTTTTTTATAGTTAATAAACAGGATTTAATATATAACAGAAATATAGTGAGTTATATAGATTCAGTATTATTAGCGGCTTATAAGAAAGATAGATTCTGTAATACTTACTTTGTTCGATAAAAATGACCCATAATAGTTCTATACGTTTTTTTGCAGTCGAGAAATTGACTTTTATTTATATTTTAATCACTTCGTTGATTATTTTATTTTTAAAGCCAGGCTTACCTGTTATTACAGAATTATTAAGAGTGCGGTTATTAATGGTTCTGGTAATTATTGTCCTTGCATATTTCAATTCAATAAAGAACTGGTGGGTGGTTCGGTTCTCCCGTTTTGCCTTTATCGGTGCACTCCTTGTGTATTGGTATCCTGAGACCTTTGATATAAATCGGATGATTCCAAATTACGACCATCTTCTAGCCGGTTTGGAACAAAGTATATTTGGATTTCAGCCAGCACTTGTATTTATTCAGAATTACCCTCAGCATTGGTTTGGTGAGATACTAAATATGGGTTATCTGTCATATTATCCATTGATTGTTGTGACGAGTATGTACTTTTATCTGAAAAATAAAAATCTATTTGAACCTTTTTTCTTTATTGTACTATTTTCGTTCTTTTGCTATTACCTCATTTATATCCTTTTCCCAACAGCGGGACCTCAATACTATTATCAGGCGATAGGATTGGATCAGGTAAATTCAGGAATTTTCCCAAATATAGGTTTCTATTTTGACAAACATCAAACATTATCGTCTATTGGTAATAACTCCGGATTTTTCTCTCAAATGGTTCAAAATACCCAACAAGTAGGAGAGAGACCCACTGCTGCATTTCCGAGTTCTCACGTTGGTATTTCAACATTAATTATCTTTATGGTTCTAAAGAACCGTCAATATCTTTTGTTGACATTCATATTCCCGTTTTATTTGGCATTAGTTACTTCCACAGTGTACATACAGGCACATTATGTAATTGATGTATTAGCTGGTTTTACTACTGCTTTTATATTTTATATGCTGGGTCGTCTGGTTTACAGGGTTTTAACACGTAGGTTTCTTGGAATCCCTGAGTTAACGGCTATTTTTAGCAAAGAACCGGTAAAACTACGAAATATGTAACTTCTTATTCTCTGGTAAAAATTTATTTATTTTACTGAGAATTCACTCCGTGTTTTGAACACTCCACTTTTGTTTCTTTGTTTCTCTGTTTTTTATTTCTCGTTATTTTTTATTCCCTGTAAGTATCCATGCGAACGGTTTACCCTACCTAATCCTTGGGCTTTTCTTTGCCATCCAGATACTTTTCTATACTTTCTCTCCTGTTTTAAGTTTTACCCTGTTTCGGGATACCTTATATCCTTCAGTTTGGCCTTACACAACTAAAATATCTTATCAGTATTTAGTTTTTCCTGATTGTCTTTTTTTTCTTACCTTTGCATTCCGTTTTAAGGAATGAAAGTGAAAGTTATAGGTCTGAAAAACAACAGATATCTATTGAATCGGTCTTCATTTCGTAAATTGTAAATAAAAATTGTAAATAAAAGATATGGAACTCGCAAGCAAATACAATCCCACTGACATCGAATCGAAATGGTATAAGTACTGGTTAGACAATGGTTTTTTTAAATCACAGCCTGACGGACGTGAACCCTATACCATTGTCATTCCACCGCCTAATGTTACTGGTGTATTGCACATGGGCCATATGCTGAACAATACTATTCAGGATATTCTGGTCAGACGGGCACGTATGCAGGGAAAGAATGCCTGCTGGGTTCCGGGAACCGACCATGCTTCCATAGCTACAGAGGCTAAGGTGGTGGGTAAACTGGCTGCTGAAGGAAAAACAAAAGCCGATATGTCACGCGAAGAATTCCTGAAAGAAGCCTGGAAATGGAAAGAAAAGCATGGTGGCATCATCCTCGAACAATTAAAAAAACTGGGCGCTTCGTGTGACTGGGACCGTACGGCTTTCACCATGGACGAAGCATTTTCTTCGAGTGTGATCAAAGTATTCTGCGACCTGCACAACAAAGGAAAAATCTACCGTGGAGTACGCATGGTAAACTGGGACCCGAAGGCATTGACTGCTTTGTCGGACGAAGAAGTAATTTTTAAAGAACAGCAGGGTAAATTATTTTACCTGAAATATAAGATTGAGGGTGAAGATGGTTTTGCGGTGGTTGCAACTACCCGCCCTGAAACCATCATGGGCGATACCGCTATGTGTATCAATCCGAATGATCCTAAAAATGCGTATCTGCGTGGTAAAAAAGTAATTGTCCCATTGATCGGACGGGTGATTCCGGTTATTGAAGATGACTATGTGGATATTGAATTCGGAACCGGTTGCCTGAAAGTAACCCCGGCTCATGATGTGAATGATTATATGCTGGGCGAAAAATACAATTTGCCATCTATCGATATCTTTAATGATAACGGGACTTTGAATGAAAACGGCGTGCAATATGCCGGAATGGACCGGTTTGATGTCCGCAAACAAATTGAAAAAGACCTTGAAGCAGCAGGCCTGCTTGAAAAGACGGAACCTTATACCAACAAAGTAGGTTTTTCGGAACGTACAGATACGGTGATTGAACCAAAGCTATCGATGCAGTGGTTTATGAAAATGGAAGAGTTGGCCAAACCGGCACTCAAAGCAGTCATGGAAGATGATATCAAACTATATCCTCCAAAATTCAAAAACACCTACCGTCACTGGATGGAAAATGTGAAGGACTGGTGTATTTCCCGCCAGCTTTGGTGGGGACACAGGATTCCTGCGTATTTCCTTCCACAGGGAGGATATGTTGTGGCAGGGACTCTCGAAGAAGCTTACCAAAAAGCATTGTTGGTGGTGAATTATCCATTGGCGATTGAGGATTTGCGCCAGGACGAAGATGTGCTGGATACCTGGTTCTCTTCGTGGTTGTGGCCGATATCCGTATTCGACGGCATTAATCATCCTGATAATGAAGATATCAAATATTATTATCCTACAAATGATTTAGTTACAGGCCCTGATATTCTATTCTTCTGGGTGGCACGTATGATCATTGCGGGATATGAATTCCGAAAAGAGTTGCCTTTTAAGAATGTCTACCTGACAGGAATTGTACGTGATAAACAAGGACGCAAGATGTCCAAATCATTGGGTAACTCACCCGATCCCCTTGTCCTGATTGAACACTATGGGGCTGATGCGGTTCGGTTGGGCATGATGCTTACATCGCCTGCCGGAAATGATTTGCCATTTGATGACAACCTGTGCGAACAGGGTCGTAACTTCAATAATAAAATATGGAATGCATTCCGTCTGGTAAAAGGGTGGGAGGTAGCTGATATACCTCAGCCAGAATCAGCCCGCCTGGCAGTGGAATGGTTTGAAGCACAACTGGGGAAAACACTGCTAGAAATAGAAGACCTGTTTGAAAAATACCGCTTGTCGGAAGCATTGATGGCGGTTTATAAACTTTTCTGGGATGAATTCTCAGCATGGTATCTGGAAATGGCAAAACCTGTCTATCTTCAACCTATTGACCGCACAACCTATGACGCTACCCTTGGCTTCTTTGATACTTTGCTGAAGGTATTGCACCCTTTCATGCCGTTTATCACTGAGGAGCTCTGGCAGGCATTGGAAGAACGTAAAGATGGTGAGAGTATCATGATCCAGTTGCAACCAAAAGCAGGGGAAGTAAACGAAGTATTGATTTCAAATGTTGAATATGCGAAAGAAATCATTGCCGGGATACGGGCGGTTCGCTTGCAAAAGAATATCCCAAACAAGGAACATCTGAATCTGCAGGTCATTGGGGGTCACAATATTGAAACGAATGCCATTATTATAAAGCTGGGTAACCTGGAAAGCATTCAACCGGTTACTGAGAAAGCTCCCGGTTCCATTTCATTCCTGGTGGGTACTACTGAATTTGCCATTCCGATGGGGAGCCTGATCAATGTGAAAGAAGAAATTGAGAAAATGGAAGCCGATATTCTTTACTATCAGGGATTTCTTGCATCAGTAGCCAAAAAGCTTAGTAACGAAAGATTTGTGGCCAATGCAAAACCTGAAGTAGTGGACGCAGAGCGTAAAAAACAGGCGGATGCTGAAAGTAAGATTACATCGTTGAAAGAAGGGATTGCATCGTTGATGAAATAAATTTTATTGAACTCAGGTTCAGTAAACCAATACATAAAGAAACCGAACAAAACTGAAACAATTGTCAGTATTGTTCGGTTTTTTTTGTTGAATTCTTTAGGGCAGTATTCAGTTTAATATTATAACAATAAAACAATTAATGCTGATTTAATAGTTGCTAAAGAGCAATTTGTTGAAGATTGAGTATTAAAATTTGAAATTCCTCGAATTAGACGGGTTAAGAAAACAAGCCTGACTCAATAGTTTTACCCTGCTGATATTTAATTTTTAGATGTGAATTGTTCAATAAACTTCAGATTTCAAACAATATCTGGATATCCCTTGGTAGTTCATCCTGAAAGTTATAACTTTGTATTCACTTTATAAATCTAGAAATTATGTTGCCTTCAAACAAGCATCTTTGTTTATTTACCTGTGATATTGCCCGGTCAGCCGGAAAGTTTATGGCTGAAGAGCGTAAAAATTTTGACCCTTTACGAATAGAAACAAAGGGGTTACATGATTTAGTGAGTTATGTTGACCGCACTTCTGAACAACGTATTATTGCCGGGTTGCGGGAAGTATTGCCTGAATCGGGCTTTATTGCCGAGGAAGGAACTTCTACAAAGCACGGTGAACGGTATAACTGGGTGATCGATCCGTTGGATGGAACGACAAATTTTATTCAGGGTGTTCCTGTTTACGCAGTCAGCATAGGGTTGATGGAGTATGATGAGCTGGTATTGGGTGTTGTGTATGAAGTGGGTCGTGATGAATGTTTTTATGCGTGGAAAGATGGTGGTGCATTTTTGAATGGCAACCCCATCAAGGTATCAGAACGGAATGATATTCACGATGCTTTGCTGGCAACCGGTTTTCCGTATAATGATTTCAGTAAATTGGATGAATACCTGGAACTTCTGAAATGGACGATGACAAATGCCCGTGGTGTACGCCGTCTTGGTTCGGCTGCTACTGACCTGGCCTATGTGGCTTGCGGAAGGTTTGATTCTTTCTGGGAATATGATCTGAAACCATGGGATGTGGCTGCCGGGGCATTGATTGTAAAAGAAGCAGGAGGAGTAGTCACTGATTTTAGTGGTAAAAATGACTATATATTCGGAGGAGAAATAATTGCTTCCAATGCAGTGTTGGCTGATTTGATGCTTGAGAAAGTTGGGAACTTTATGGAATGAAATAACCCCAAACCCCCTAAAGGGAGTTTATAGGGTAAAACGGTTTTAAATTTTCAGATCATATTACTATACAATTATTCTAATTCTTATCCCCCTTTAGGGGCTATGGTTCTTTAATATACACATTATGCTAATCAACGAACGGGATACACGCCACGAACGCCTGCTACAAGTGGCCAATGAAATGATGACTGCAGCACGTACTGCCCCTAAAGGGAAAGGGATTGACATCATCGAAGTCATGATGGTGACAGGTGAAACTATTGATTATTTGTCGAAAGCCATGCTGGATTATTCCGAGAAAACAGGAATGAAGTTTATTACCCGGGATGCAAAAAACATATTGCTGGCAGAAGCAGTTATACTGATAGGAACAAAACAACAAACCCATGGTTTAAACTGCGGATATTGCGGGTTTGATACCTGTGCTGAAAAAAAGACTTTCTCAAATGTGCCATGCGCTCTCAATACTGTGGATGTAGGCATTGCCATTGGTTCGGCTTGCTCGGTGGCTGCTGATCATCGTGTGGATAGCAGGGTTATGTTCTCTGTGGGGCGGGTAGCCCAGGAATTGAACCTAATGCCCGGTTGCAGTTCAATATACGGAATCCCGATCAGCGGATCTAGTAAGAATCCTTTCTTTGATCGTGTGTTTACACCACCGGTTACTAAATAATTTAAGAACCTTCTATTTCTAATTGCTATAAAATAAACATCACATTCAGTTAAAGTTAAAACAATTAGCTGTTTCCCGGTTGGATAATCGTACCGACACATTGATTGTTTTGACCCTGATATGCATACTCCTGCCGGTACGAAGCTTATTAGTATAGATAAACCCGGTTTATTTTATTTTTATGGATGAAACTTCTTATCAACAACATGACAAGCTCTGGACGCAATCTTTTATAAGTGCATGTGTCAGTAATTTCCTGCTCTATTTTGCCTTTTATCTCTTGCTTCCTATTCTTCCATTATATTTGATTGAAGATTTCCATACCTCAAAGTCGTATGTAGGTATTGTTCTGTCTTGCTATACATTAGCAGCATTACTTATTCGTCCGTTTGCTGGATTTATTCTTGATATTTTTAAAAGGAAGCCTATTTATCTTCTGGCGTACTTCCTCTTTGTCTTTACATTTGTAGGATACCCGCTGGCGACCATAGTGAATATGTTTTTGTTTTTACGTATTGTGCATGGCTTTACTTTTGGATTAGTAACCACTGCAGGTAACAGCTTGATGGTCGATATTATGCCGGCTTCACGAAGAGGAGAGGGGTTGGGCTATTTTGGCGTGGCAAACAATCTGGCTATGGCTATAGGACCCATGATCAGTCTGTTTATGCACGATTCCTACAGCTTTAATACCATTTTTTATACTGCTATTGGGAGTGGAATGCTCGGATTACTGGTTGCTTTCAGTATCAAATCGGATAAAGCATTCGAACGACGTATCAAGGAACCCTTAGCCTTCGACAGGTTCTTTCTGTTGAAGGGATTCTATGCCGGATTAAGTCTTTTAATGATTGGTATTCCCTATGGAATGCTGACAACTTATGTGGCTATTTATGGCAAAGAATTAGGAATAAAAAGCGGTATGGGTGTTTTCTTCTCGTTGATGGCAACTGGTCTTATAAGTTCTCGCCTATTTGCAGGAAAACTTGTTGATCGTGGAAGGTTGATTCATGTCATTAGTTCAGGCACCTTGATTTGTTTGTTGGGCTTTCTTCTGTTAGCTGGGGTGAAAAATATCGGGGTTTATAATGATCAGTTGATCGTCGGATTATTCTATTTCACAGCTATTGTTCTGGGAGTAGGCTACGGCATGATTTTCCCGGCATACAATACCCTTTTTGTGAACCTGGCACAAAATAACCGTCGTGCTACTGCCAGTTCTACCTATTTAACAAGTTGGGATCTGGGAGTAGGATTTGGATTAGTGATGGGAGGTATGTTAGCTGATGCTCATGGAGGATTACCGTTGGCTTATCTGGTTGGTGCGTTAACTACAGGCTTTTCGTTCTTGTTTTTCAAGCAAATAGCTGGTCCTCATTTTGACCGGAATAAACTTCGTTGAAGATAGAGCAATGAATTAAGGTTAACGTATAAAAGATTGTAGTTTTCAGACAAATCGTTATTCTACTCTTCTTTCCCATATTCTCTGGCTAGGGTAACAAATTCGGATATCTTTGATGGGACGGTTTCGAAGATATTCCCAACTACAACCATATCTGCTCCTGCGTCATAGGCGTCTTTTAATTGTTGAGAGGATTTAATGCCACCCCCTACAATGAGAGGAATAGATAATCCGGCTTTCACACATTCAATCATTTCAGTAGGAACAGGAACAAATGCTCCACTGCCTGCTTCAAGATAAATCAATTTCATACCCAGTAATTCACCAGCAACAGCTGTGGATAATGCAATCTCTTTTTTATCATTCGGAATGGGGCGTGTGTTGCTGATGTATTCCACTGAGGTTGATTTTCCTCCGTCGATAAGCAGGTAACCGGTTGGCATTACTTCAATTTCCGATTTCTTTACAGCTACTGCTGATCCGACATGTTGTCCTATAAGGAATTCGGCATTTCGTCCGGATAACAAGGATAGGTAAAGCAAAGCATGTGCATTTGAACTGAATTGTATGGCATTCCCCGGAAATAAAACAACAGGTGTCTTGATTTCTTCTTTTAAAAGATCAATTAGTGAATCAATAGAATTTAATGTATGGCTGCCTCCAACGAAAATAAAATCAGGAATGTTGGACTTCAATTCAGCAATAGTACTCGATAAAATATATCCGCGACATTGATCCGGATCTAATAGTACAGCCAACATTTTATGTTTTCTCTCTCTATTCAGAATAATCGTTTTGTAAATGTTTTTCACGTCGAATAGTGTTATGCCAGACAATACACGAGCGTGTATTTTTCTGATTGTTGATACAATAATTGGTAAAATGCTTTAGTTGGAATATGTTGTGCCTTCATTTTTCCGGAAGGCTTGACACTGAATGGGTAAATTCTTAATTGATTTGCAAAGTCGATTGCATCCTTCCCGATAATTTTGTACAATGCCTCTTTCGCTGACCAAGCCAGTAGTAACTGCTTGGTATCTTTTCCATCCGATAGTTCTTTCTGCTCTGTAACACTTAGGAACCGTTGATATAGCTTTTGTATTTTATCGGTTGGACATTCAATATCAATGCCGACCATTCTGGTTGGATGAGCTATTATGGCTATCCATTTGTTGCTGTGCGAAACACTAATCTGATAACTTTGGTCAGAAAGATAGGGTTTGCCTTCACTGTTATATTCAATTTGTATTTCTTTTCCAAGCAATGTTTTTAATGCCACCCGAATACCTAAAAATTCCAGCTTCCTTTTCTCTGAAGCTATTTTATCAAATGCAGATTTGTCCTGCTCTCTAAGATTCAGTTGTTCTTTCAGGATTTCTATACTTTCGGTAAGTTCCCAAACCAGCAATCGGGCATCTTCTATTATAATCAACTCACGTTTCATCGTTTCCACTCAAAGCTTTCCATAATGCGGATTACATCTTCACGAATATAATTTTCCATGGGTGCGATAGAATCTTTATTTGGGACGTTGTTGAAGTATAAGGCACCACGGAAAAAATTACGGGTGCTGTCGGTTAACACAAATTGAACATAGGATGCCGTATTCCCTTTTAAATCGTAGAGAATACCATGTACGTTTTTTTCGGGATGATCAAAAACCTTTTCTCCAATTCCATCAGCCCGAATACTGTGTTTATATACAATTTTGCGCGTATCTTCCAGGAGATTAATTAAGTTGCCTTTTACAGGTTTGTAGCTGCAATAAATACTGGCATTGAGTTTTGGATAGTATAAATCAATCCAATATATTTCACCATCAGCTTTCCTGCTTATTAATTGTACATCTTTAGGTAAATCGAACCGGTAAGGAAGATTGAGCGTGTCAATTGTGCGGTAAGAATGTTGGGGTAAATCCACTCTGAAATATCCATAGGGGCGTGGAATGGCAGTTTTACTGCATGAACTGAACAAGCTTGTAAATACAAGTATCAGAATTATACTAAAAGAACGAATCAATTTTATTTCCACTGTTTTATTATTTTACCACTTAGTTTAATAATGGATTTGTATTTGTCACATCATCGTCGTTTCAGACATCCTCTTTACTAAAATCATCTTTGATAAACAGTTTTACTTTTTTGATTCTACGATTGTCAACAGCCATGATTTCGAAAATATAACGTCCGTAGCCTATTCGTTCGTTTTTTGCAGGAATATCACCTTTTATCTCAAGGATAAGCCCTGCCAGTGTTTCAACTTCATTGGTTACTTTCACAAAATCTTCTTCTTCAATTTCAGCAATCTTGAAAAAATCATTGAGCAGTATTTTAGCCTCAAAAATAAACGTGTGATTATCGATTTTTGTAAATAGTTGCTCTTCAGTGTCATATTCATCACTGATATCACCAACTATTTCTTCCAGAATATCCTCGAGTGTTATTAGTCCTGAAATACCTCCATATTCATCAACTACCAAGGCCAAATGAATTTTATTTGACTGAAATTCATTTAGCAAGTCATCAATCATTTTAGTTTCAGGTACAAAATACGCCTGACGTACTAAAGTTTGCCAGCGGAAATTAGCAGGTTTATCTAAATGAGGTAACAAATCCTTGCTATAAAGCAGCCCCTTGATGTTGTCCCGGTTTTCGCCGTAGACAGGAATGCGTGAATAACCTGATTTGATAATGATATCTAGTAATTGTTTGTAGTTTGTTTTAATGTCCACCACAATCATATCTAACCTGGAGGTCATAATTTCTACTACCTGTATATTACCGAATTTAATGATGCCTTCCAAAATTTCAGTGTCTTCGTCTTTACTGTTTGAAGTAAGTTCCAGTGCATGTGATAATTCATCCATCGAGATGTTGGAGTGGGCATGCCTTGCAAGCCGGGTATTGACAACCGAAGTAGAACTTACAAGAAAGCTAACAACCGGACTTAGCAATTTACCCAATGTGGTAATTAAAGGGCCGGTTTTCAAAGCCGTCTTTTTTGCAAACTGAGTTGCATAGACTTTGGGCATGATTTCGCCAAAGAGCAACAGTACGAAAGTTATAAAGATAGTCTGAAAAACAAATCCAAGTAAGGGGACAGCATCGAAATTTAGAATGGAAGTTGTTAAATGGGTTAGTAGCAGTATGACGGCAACATTTACAAAATTATTTCCAATCAGAATGGTAGCCAAAAGGCGTTGTGGTGTTTGTAGTAAGCGGAGAATGCTCTTGTCCGTCTTTCGCTCACTTTCTTCCATCTCATTTATTGTTTGAGGATCAAGTGAAAAAAAAGCAACTTCAGATGCCGATATCAATGCCGAAAGTGCAAGCAATAGGATACACGCAGTCAAAGATATTATGGCTGACAG
>Ga0302203_1000258_pt1 | contig 22690 bp, 20 predicted proteins | sample II_Fen_E1_1_FD_194576 | JGI IMG/M metagenome (GOLD analysis project Ga0302203, IMG submission 194576) | Peat permafrost microbial communities from Stordalen Mire near Abisko, Sweden - II_Fen_E1_2 | ecosystem: Environmental > Terrestrial > Soil > Wetlands > Permafrost | place: Sweden: Abisko...
GAAAAAAGCTATCAACGCAGGAACCATAATAATTCCGCCTCCAATGCCAAATAATCCAGACATCACTCCGGCAACTAGACCCACTATTAATATCCCTATTTCCATACCTTTATACTATTCATTTTTTTCGTCACAAAATTACTTCAATTTATTCAATGGAAAAATTATCCTTATATAAATCTGAAAAGAAAAAGCGTCTTACATAAAGGTGCAAGGCGCTTTTTAAAATTATGAATAGTTTATTAAAACTAGTTTTGCTGTACTATATCGAGTGTATCCGAGGCTATCATAAATTCTTCGTCAGTTGGAATAACGCATATATTCACAGCAGATTCAGGTGTGCTCAAAAGTATTTCTTTGCCTCTTGAAGCCTTGTTTAAATCAAAATCGATTTTTACTCCAAGATAATCTAATTGTCTACAAACGTATTCACGAGTTTCTGTCTGGTTCTCTCCTATCCCACCCGTAAATACAATTGCATCTACACCATTTAACACTCCAATATAACCCGAAATATATTTCATTACTTTATATTCATACATGTCCCAGGCAAGACGAGCGCGTTCATTGCCTTCACCTTTCGCTTTATCCACATCGCGCATATCCGAAGAAACACCCGAAACACCTAAAACTCCGCTATGCTTATTAAATAGAGTAGAAACAGAAGCCGAACCAATCATTTCTTTTTCCATAAGGAAAGTAACCACACCCAGATCCACATCGCCAGATCGTGTTCCCATCATAAGCCCTTCAATTGGCGTGAAACCCATAGAAGTGTCTACCGACTTACCATTTTTAATGGCACAAATAGATGCTCCATTGCCCAAGTGAGCAACTATAATGCGTGAATTGTTATAGTCTAGTCCAAGAAAATCTGCTGCACGACGCGAAACATATCGGTGGCTTGTTCCATGGAAACCATAGCGACGAATGCCGTATTTAGTGTACAAAGAATGAGGAATACCATACATATAAGCGTAGTCGGGCATTGTTTGATGAAATGCCGTATCGAATACTGCAACCTGCGGAACTGATGGCAAAAGTTCAATAATTGCATTTATACCCGCTAAATTTGGAGGATTATGTAGTGGAGCTATGTCAATACACTCGGTAATCTTCTGGATAACTTCATCGGTAATCAAAACACTTGAATTAAATTTCTCTCCCCCATGAACTACGCGATGACCTACAGCATTTATTTCCTCTAAAGATTCAATACATCCATGTTTTTGACTGGTCAAAACTCCCAGGATGTATTCTATTCCGATTCGGTGTTCCAGTATTTCTCCTTTAAGCAAGACTTTCTGCCCATCTCGACGAACATGCTTCAAAAATGAGCCTTTCATACCGATTTTCTCTACAGCACCAGAGCTCAGCTCCTCTTTATTTATCATGTCGAGCAGCTTGTATTTAATGGATGAACTTCCGCAGTTCAAAACAAGTATTTTCATGGATTTTGATTCTTGAATTAGATTTTTAATTGATTGACAAGTAAATAGGTTTACATTTACAAATATAGAATTTTTTTCTGAATATTATTTGCTCTTTATCTAAAATGTGCTCCAATTAATGATAATAAAAAAAATACCTGAAACTATAAAGTCTCAGGTATTTTTCAAATATCGTGTATACAAATCAATTACGATTCTTCAGTATCTCAATTGTATCCGATGCAATCATGAATTCTTCATCAGTAGGAATCACCGCTACATATACTTGTGAGTCTTCGGTACTTAGTTTTACGGCAATACCCTGTGAAACGGCATTCAGGTCGTAATCAATTTTTACTCCCATAAATCCAAGCCCCTCACAAATATATTTACGAGTAAAAACATGATTTTCGCCAATACCACCTGTAAATACAATAGCATCTACACCACCCATTGCTGCCGCAAAAGCACCGATATATTTTCGGAGTCTGTAGACATACATGTGGCGAGCTAAACGTGCTCGATCATTTCCTTCCTTAACTGCTTTGTCAATATCGCGCATATCTGATGAAACTCCTGACACTCCAAGCATTCCACTATGCTTATTGAATAATGTGGAAACTGCTGATGCACCAATCATTTCTTTTTCCATTAAAAATGTAACCACGCCTAAATCTACATCTCCCGAGCGCGTTCCCATCATAGGTCCTTCAATTGGAGTAAATCCCATGGAAGTGTCAACCGATTTTCCATTTTCAATAGCCGTTACCGACACACCGTTACCAATATGCGCTGTAATAATTTTTGAGTTATTATAATCCAGTCCGAGAAATTCGGCCGCACGTTTAGAGACATAACGATGGCTCGTTCCGTGAAAGCCATAGCGTCGAATACCGTATTTAGAATAAAGAGTATATGGGATGCCATACATGTAGGCATAATCGGGCATAGTTTGATGGAAAGCCGTATCAAACACTCCAACCTGAGGCATATTTGGTAAGAGTTCCGAGATAGCACGGATACCCGCCAAATTTGGTGGATTATGCAATGGAGCTATGTCTATACATTCAACTAATTTTTGAATTACCTCATCAGTAATTAACACACTGGAATTAAATTTTTCCCCTCCATGAACTACACGATGACCAACTCCTCCAATTTCTTCCAACGACTTAATACAACCGTGTTTTTCGCTGGTAAGAATTCCTAGAATATACTCAATTCCTATCTGATGCTCCAAGATTTCACCCTTTAATATCACCTTAATTCCATCCGGACGGGTGTGTTTAAGGAAAGAGCCTTTCATCCCAATCTTCTCAACTGCTCCAGAACCAAGTTCTAAATTACTCTCCATTTCGAGTAATTTGTATTTTATTGATGAACTACCACAATTTAAAACTAATACCTTCATCATTTTTTCCCTCCACCTATTTAACTATATTGCCAGCTTCGTCGTATGTATAAAATCCCTTACCTCGACTTACACCAAAATGTTTAGCCCTGTACAAACGCAATAGAATTGGTGATGGTTTGTATTTGATACTTCCATATTCATCCCAAAGATTTTCAAGCAATTTTACGATCTTTTCAATCCCCATTTGATCAGCAGTGCGAAACACTCCCTGGCGGTGACCAAAACCAACAGTCAGTACCAAATCTATATCTTCTACGCTTGAAATACCTTCCATCAAAATTCCACAGGCTTCGTTGAGTTGAATGAGGAACAATCGGATACTTATCAACCCAGCAGACTCCATAACCGGAACATACTGGTGATTGATTAATTTTGCAAACTGACATACTTTATCGAATGTTTCGTTTGAAGTATTCAACCCCGGCACTATTTCAATAATTTGAGATCCTGGTATATTTGACAAGAAATGAAGACCAATACAGCGCTCAGTATGTTCAAGCTCGGCAGCTAAATCGGTTACAATCACAGTTGAAACGTTAGAAGCAATGATAGCATTCGGCGACAGAACTCTTTCCAGCTGCAAAAATACTTCTTTACGCTGGTTAATCCGACGCTCGCCGGTTTGATCATCGTAACGAATGGCTTCAATTACAAAATCACAACCACTAAAATCTTCATAATTTGTAGTACCTGAAATCCGGGCAAGAATAGCCTTTTTCTCATTTACGGTAAGACCCCAGCTTTCGATTTTCTTGTCTAACTTATCTTCAATACGAACATAGGCGTTACCGATTCGTTCTTCTGAAGGTTCCAGAAAGACTACTTCCATACCGTTGAGAGCGGCCGTGGTGGCTATTACGCTCCCTTCCTTACCGCAGCCTACCACACCTATGCGCGAGAAAAGTGTCCGGTTGCGTTTACGCTTGCTTAGTCCATAACGTTCAATTGCTTCAATAATTTCTTCTGCCATATTATTCTCTTTAATGCATAATTATTTATTCAAAATGCATAATTCTTTATTCAAAATATGTCATCCAATTAAGAATTACGTATTATGAATTGTGAATTAGTTTTTCATCGCCTGATTAGCCGTAATCGTTATCATCCTCACAATATCATCAACAGAACAACCACGGGACAGATCGTTAATAGGTGCTGCCATACCTTGCAAAATAGGACCTACAGCCTGTGCTCCCGAGAAACGCTCTACCAACTTATAAGCTATGTTACCCGCTTGTAGATCCGGGAAAACCAATACATTGGCATGTCCTGCAATCTGACTTCCGGGAGCCTTGCTCTGTCCAACCGAAGGAACCAGTGCTGCATCGGCCTGTAATTCGCCATCTATCATCAATTCCGGCGACATTTCTTTGGCAAGTCGGGTTGCTTCAACAACTTTATCAACTAGCTCATGTTTTGCACTTCCTTTTGATGAGAAACTTAACATAGCCACACGTGGTTCGTATCCACAAATTACACGCGCAGTTTCAGCTGTACAAATAGCAATCTGAGCCAGTTCAGGTGCAGTAGGGTTAGGATTCACGGCACAATCGGCAAAAACCAGCAACCCATTTTCACCATACTGAGGAGTAGGAGTAAACATCAAGAGCGCTCCTGAAACTACATTGATTCCGGGTAACGTTTTTACAATCTGGAAAGCAGGGCGCAACACATTACCCGTAGTATTTTGAGCTCCGGCCAACTCGCCATCAGCGTCGCCGTTCTTAATCATTAGACAGCCCAAATATAATGGATTTTTTGCAAGTTTGGTTGCTTCTTCTATAGTCATACCTTTGCTTTTACGAAGTTCAAAAAGCAAATTGCTATAATCACCCATTTTAGCATCTGTTTCAGGATCAACAATCATGGCTTCAGCAATATGAGTCAAGTCATTTTCCGCAGCTAATTTCTTAATCTCATTTTCGTTTCCTATCAAAATAAGCTTGGCAGCTTTTTCTTTCAGGACAATATCCGCAGCCTTCAAAGTGCGAATTTCAGTACCTTCGGGCAATACAATACGTTGTAAGTTTGCCTTGGCACGAGCCATAATGTTTTCTAATAAATCCATCTTGTAGAGAAATAATGTTCTGGTAATCGGCGGGAGGAATTTTTCTTCGAGCTGAAAAACGATACAAAGATACAGCAATATTCCAAAATTGCAATGTAGAGATGGCAGTTTTGTGTAAATATTTGAGAGTATGCCAAATTGTCTAATAAAAACCACCTTAATCCGAGGCAAAAATTCGCCGTTTTCTTGTAAAAAAATGGTCGTTTATAAATTTTCAACTTTATATTTCTGAAATCATTTTATGCTGAAACATTAGAAACTAAAACTCATATTTTAGTAATAGTCTCATATCGGTTTTCCTATTGCCCGAAATGGCTTCATTGCCACTACTCAGGGTTTCACGATCATCCGCAAAAACCGTTTGTGCTATTTTAAACCACAAAGACAGTTTTTTGTTCATATCGTATTGCAAATTCAGATAATACCGATTACCCAAGCCAAAATACATAGGAATGGAAAATGCATACAATACATCATTTTCGTATGAATAAAGCCGGTTTTCGTAATTTACAGCATCAAAAAATTGATAACGTAGATTGACTTTTAGCGGAATGTTCTTAAAAGCATAACTTACATCCTGTAAGGCAATAACACCATACGTCATCGCTTCACCCGCCCGCTTTGATAAATTTCCTTCAAGCACGTTTTTAAAACTAAAGTTTCCGTAAGAATAACTTAGCTGATAACGCAAAGAAGTTTTCTGAAGAGGAATCACTACAGGCATAACATTCCCCACATCGGAAAGATTGGTCTGCTTCTCTTCAAACTTAAATCGCCAGTACATAGCAATATCGCGTTTCGGGGCAAAATCTGCCTGAACAAGATAATCTTTGCCTATGGATGGTAAATCAATGCCATACTTTGGCCATGGAAAGCGATAACTATCGGCGTATGCAGCAAATTTCCATTTTCTGAAAGGACTGACTTCGGCTCCCAGATACAATCCGCTTTCATTGTTTATTCTGGATGTTTCTGAAAACGAAGAAGCATAAAACGTATCATATTCGCGCGAATAATAGCGATGCAACATCACTAGGCTGATATAAGAAAGCGGGCTGAAAAAACAGCCATTCAGGGTAGCAATCGAACCGTTATCTGTGGTAGCAGTTTCGCCAAATAAATTGAGTTTATACAAACGGTATCTGTAAAAAATACCGGCGGTAGTTTGTCTTTTTCCACTGAAATAGAAGTAATTGTACACCGATTTATCAGGTACAAGCACATTATCAAGCTCGGTATGAACGGCTGTTACACCCAACTGCAAGTTCATATTGGTATAAGTCACATTACCTCCCGCTATCTGCTGATTAACGGTATGCATCTTGCTCAACTCTGACAAAGTACGGTGGTATCCCGTTTTAATAAAACTCGAAAAAGTTCCATTCACAGTATCACCATCTATCATTTTATTGGAATAAAAAGCCGAGATATCAAACTTTCCTAATCGAATAGTAGCTCCTCCCCCTCTGAAAAAATTGCTCTCATCTGTTGAGCTGAATTTCTTCAATCCTGAGTTTCGTGGTGTTACATTCAACACATACGAAGATTTTCCCATCGAAAACTCCGGATGCAACACCAGACCCTGACCAAAGTTGGCACGAAAATCACCAGCAACAACTACTTTAAATTTTCCAAATCCATTAAGCTGTACATGAAAAGAATAGAAATCATATCCTTTATGTTCCTTTCCCAAGAACTGCTCTCCGGCATCTTTCTCTGCCGTCAACCCAAATTGAATTCTGTCTTTGTAATGAAACCGATACCTGAGTGAATTGTATAGTTCGTTTCCAATATATTTTTCAGTATTAGCTTCGCTTGCATCCGGTTCATCAACCGTTAAAGAATGGTAACCTTCTTTGCTTTCTAATCCACGGTCTAAACGAAAATATAATTCATTTTTTCCGTATTTCCATAAATCGCTCCAGTAAATTTTCTTATCATTCTGCATGCCATCTCCCACGCTTACAAAGGGGAGCATACGTCTTATATCGGTCATGTCAAGTCCTTCGACCAATTGTAATTCAAAAATAGTTTGCATTGAACCCGATTGATAAACATAAGCAAGAATGTTTTCAACCTGATTGTCCGACAAAAATGGAAGCTTTTCTAACTGTTCACGTGTTGCCTGATTCAGATTAATTGGGTTTTGAGCGCAAAACATTAAATCTTCGTAAAAACTATCGTAGTCTATATCATCTTCACTTTCGGCAGTATATTGTTCGAATATATCTGCAATCAGCTGTTCGGTAGTCGAAACAACATCTTGTGCCCTTACCGGATAAGAACATAACAGAACTAAAACCAAATAAACAAACAAGCGTTTCACAATAAAAAAGTTAAGGTGATGACTTATTTTCTGAATCGATATTTTATTGTTGCATTGCTATTTAGACCAAGCAACGGATGCAGTTCACAGTTCAGGTCAATCAAAAAACCTCCTGTTTTAAAACCGCAACCCAGACACGGAGTCAAATAATCCGAACCGTATGCACCCAGTTTAATGTTGGTGAATTGAAGCATTTGATATTCAAACCCGCAGGCAAAACGATAACTACTGCTAACTTCCTTATCTATTTGAGTACGCCAAACCATTTCTGGAGAAAAAAAGTATTCTGTCCCTAAACTGAAAATGGCCGGAATACGTTTTACAGTAAATTCTGTTTTCACATTGGTTTGAAAAGTATTAAAAGACTGGAAGCCCATGCTGAATGTTGGAGACAATTTTATGGACAAACCAATCTGAGGCAGCAAAGCGCCATGATACGAATTAGTGGCTGTGAAAAACGCAGTATAATAATTAAACTGCATGCCCATACTGAATTTGTCGGAGAAATTTCGCGAGAAACCAATTCCCAGCATCATCTCATGATAGAGCGAATAACCAAAGTGTGAAAAAGAAAGTCCCGTATTCAACAATTCGGAAGGTATGCCGAGTTGAATGCTTTTTGTAGATAGTTCGGTAAGCAAATAACGATTTTCAAAACCAATTCCTATTTCAGCATTTTTGATATAGCCCAGTGAGGCCGGGTTATTGAAGGCTGACCAATTTCGAGAATCGGCAACAGAAGTTTGTGCAATGGCTTCGGAAGACGGAATAATGTCGGAAATTTGAGCCTGAAGAAATTGAAACAAGATAATAAATGTAAACACTGAAATTATTTTTTTCATAAGTATTCAAGGATTTTGATAACTTAATAAAAATAGTAAACTCAAGAACATCAATTATAAATTCGATTAACAAAGCTATAAAAAAGATTTGAATTAACAATGATTTTAGTGAAAAATATTTTGTTTTTCTTTACATTCACTCATTTCTATAATTAAATATTTAATTTTGTAATGAAAACGGTTGTTATCAACAAGTAAAATGAAAAATATAATTTCCTCCATAATGTCATTATTTTCGGAAAGAAACAAACATATTATTACCCGAAAAACTGAGCTCAGAAAAGAAATAGCTGATCTAAAAAAACAAATTTCGCCAGAGCAGAAACTACAGGAAGCACGTGCAGTTTTTAGCAAAGTAGAAACTCTGCCCGAATTTAAATCTGCTGAAAATATTTTGCTTTATTGGTCTACTTCGGATGAGTTGCCAACGCATGAAATTATAGAAAAATGGAGTAAAAGAAAACAAATAATCCTACCAACTGTCGTGGGTGACAAGTTAATCTTAAAATCCTATATGCCGGGGCAAAGTATGAAAAAAGGAGCATTAGGCATTTGGGAACCTGATACTGCAGATAATTTTACGGGAGATATTGATTTGATGATCATACCCGGAATTGCCTTCGATTCAGATAAAAACCGACTGGGACGCGGAAAAGCTTTTTACGATCGCTTTTTAGCAAACAAACGCTTAATAAAGATTGGTGTAGGATTTGATTTACAACTATTACCGCATATTCCTTCCGAAAAATCAGACATAAAAATGGATAAGGTAATAACAGCATCACACTTGATAGAATAGTACGAACGACCTACGCATTAGCCGGAACCAAATCATCAATTTTGGTAAGTTCTCTCTCTCCCTTTCGGTAATAATACACCAACCCGTAGCTTTTACACTTCATCAGGCGTGAATAAGGTTTTTCGTTTTTATACTTTGCCTCCACCTGATTCCAAATATCCAAAATTATCGTATCGCCTTTTTCGCGCAAACTTACAAGTTCTTCCCAGTTACGGTTCGTGGTATTCTGATGAAGCTTCTGAGTAGATTTATATTCTTTAAAAACCTCGTAATGAACCTTTACTTTGGCAATCGTAGGATTATATATTGGTAATCCTCCATTGCGCAACCGCTCATTTTCGCCATCAATTATGCATTTGCCCCAGTTAAGCAACGCAGCTTCAGTACTTAAATCAGGCACAGTGTGAACATTCGGGTCGAGCTGATAAAAAAGCTTATGATCCTTTTTAATATCACCGCGAATAACAGAAAGATTGAAAACCTGAATGAAGTGTGAGATATAAAGACGGGCATTGTGTACAATCTGCTGGTAACGCTTATTGGCCGAAACCTGACTTTCGAGCGTCTGTTGGTATTGTATCAACTGCTTTTCAAAAATACTCAGATAGGTTTTTGCTTCGTGAATAGTTTTGTAGGAAACAACCTGCTCACCATAGTTTTCTTTATCCGCACGTTGAATAGCAGTACGTAAAGCGCGTAAGCGAGCTTGATCAGTATTGGGAAGTCGGCGATAGGGCATCTTAATTGACAATTAACAATAAACAACATTAGATTAATCACCCGGGCAATTAAATCGGAATTGAAAATTGTGTATTAATAAATTGAAAATTGTAATCTTGCCGACAAAGATAAAAAATTAATCGTTTCTGAACATTAATTTTTCAGCTAATTTTCTCAATTCGTGCTTTTTATTGTCCAAAACCCCTACTTTTTCAAGATTTGCGATGGCCTTACTATAAAAATACCGCATCTTATCTTCGCAAATGGCATCAACTCCCAGTCGATTATAGAGCGATGTTACGGCTAAAATTTTCTCGTCTGATAAATCTTCATTATCGAGTTTGAGCCATTTTTGTAATTCGTCTGCATCAGTTCCTTTAGCCAGTTCAAGAGCATGAATCAACAAGTATGTTTTCTTATTGCACAAAATATCTCCACCAATTTTTTTCCCAAAGGTAGCCTCATCGCCATACACATCCAGCAGATCATCCTTTAGCTGAAATGCTAGTCCTATATTGATTCCGAAATCGTAAAGCAATTGTGCATCCTCCTCTCCTGCTCCACCAATCCAAGCTCCTGTTTGAAGAGCTGCTCCGAGCAAAACAGCAGTTTTTAGTCGAATCATTTCCAGATATTCATCCGCTTTCACATCATCTCTGTTTTCAAAATCAACATCATACTGCTGACCTTCACAAATTTCAGCAGCTGTTTTCGAAAATAAATCCAATGATTTTTTAAGGTGTTTTTCCGGAGTTTTGGTCACAAACTGATAAGAAGCTATCTGCATCACATCGCCCGAAAGGATGGCAGTATTATCATCCCACTTTTTGTGCACCGTGGGGCGTCCACGACGAACATCGGCACGATCCATTATATCGTCGTGCAGTAACGTGAAATTATGAAAAATTTCAATGCCCAGCGCAGTATTTATTGCTGGTCGAACATCGTCCGAAAACAAATTGCAAGCCATCAACGTCAGCGCCGGACGAATACGTTTTCCACCCATAGAAAGAACGTAACCAATTGGTTCATAAAGTCCGCGAGGCTCTTTACTCCAATTAATTTGCTCAATTTCAGAGCTTATTAGCTGAGTTACTTCGTCGAATGTTTTCATAATTATATAGTTACGAGTTACAAGTTACAAGTTACAAGATTGTTGTATTCTGTTTTTTGTTGTATTCTATCAACATACCAATACTTGTAACCATTTCCTTGTAACTATACTAGTTCATTTTCAATAATTTCAGTCATTACGTCTTTTATGTCCAAACCGGCAGCAGCTACTTGTTGTGGAATAAAGCTGGTAGCAGTCATCCCAGGAGTCGTGTTTACCTCCAGTAAGTTTATCACATCGCCTTCCGAAATGATATAATCAATGCGTACAATGCCTTTACAGCCAAGTATATCGTAAATGGCAGAGGTAAGCTTCTGAACGCGTTCTGTCAACGAAGCGCTTATACGGGCAGGGGTAATTTCTTCTACTTCGCCTTTGTATTTTGCATCGAAGTCAAAGAATTCATTTTTTGGAACAACCTCAGTAATCGGTAACACTCGTGTTTTAGTTTTGGTTTTGTAAATACCACAAGTAATTTCTATTCCGGATATAAATGCTTCGATCATCACCTCATTCCCTTCAGCAAACGCCTTTTCAATAGCCGGCTGAACCTGTTCAATACTTTTCACCTTAGTTACTCCAAAACTACTTCCACCCACGTTAGGTTTCACAAAGCAAGGAAATCCGATTTTCTTAGCTACTTCTTCAGTCGAAACCGCTTGTCCGGCACGGAGCACCAACGATTCGGCTACTTTCACTCCATAACCTTTCAGATACTGGTTACAGGTAAATTTATTAAAAGTAATGGCAGCTGCCAGCACTCCACAACAAGAATACGGGAGTCCGATTAATTCAAAATAACCCTGAAGTATTCCATTTTCACCCGGAGTACCGTGGATAGTGATGTAAGCAAAATCAAAGACTGTTTTTACTCCGTCTCTTATAAAGCTAAAATCGTTTTTGTCAATGGCCATTTTTTCGTTATCAGACCATTCAATCTGCCAGGTTTGGCCTACAATGGTTACAATATAAATGTTGTAACGCTCTTTGTCCATAAACGAATAAAGTCCCGCTGCACTGTCTAGCGAAACAACTACTTCCGACGAATTTCCACCCGCTACGATGGCAATATTTTTTTTCATAATATAACCCCCAACCCCTAAAGGGGAGTTTAAAATAGTATTGTTATTACTCTATATTTACCTGAATATCTAAGAAAAAACTAACCCAGTTCCTTTTTATAGGCCAGGGTTCTTACTCTTCAGCCAGTTGCTTTGCATACTTCCGCCATTTGTCAATCAGCTCCTGCATGTCATCGGGCAATTCGCTTTCAAAATGCATAAATTCTCCTGTACGGGGATGTACAAAGCCCAGCGTTTTTGCATGCAAAGCCTGACGCGGACATATAAAAAAACAGTTTTTTACAAATGCCTTATACATGGCTGTATTGGTTCCTTTGAGTATGATATGCCCACCATAACGCTCATCATTGAAAAGCGTATGGCCAATGTGTTTCATATGAACACGTATCTGGTGAGTTCTACCTGTTTCTAACCGGCATTCGACCAAGGTAACATACGCAAGTCGTTCTAAAACTTTATAGTGAGTCACGGCGTGTTTTGCCAGAAGATTTTCACCTTCGGGAAAAACAGTAAACAACATCCTATCACGCGGGTCGCGGGCTAAAGCTCCGACAATCGTTCCCTCATCTTCCTTCACACTTCCCCAAACTAAAGCCTGATAACGGCGTTGTGTAGTTTTGTCAAAAAATTGCTTGCCAAGATGAGTTTTAGCTTCCGGGGTTTTAGCAATCAGGATCAGACCAGATGTGTCTTTATCAATTCGATGAACTAAACCAATGCGTGAATCGTTGGCATCAAAACCTGGATTATCTTTCATGCGCCAGGCAACTGCATTGAGCAAAGTGCCATCGAAATTGCCAAATCCCGGATGCACAACCAAACCCGGCTGTTTGTTGACAAGCATAATATCATCATCTTCATAAACAATATTAATCGGAATGTCCTGCGGAATAATTTCAAATTCGTTGGGCGGATAAGCTAGTACGATACTTATGATATCGTAGGGCTTAATGCGGTAATTAGATTTTACGGGCTTGCCATTTACAAGTATATTTCCCGCATCGGCAGCTTCCTGAATTCGGTTTCGTGAGGTATTGGACATGCAGTTGACCAAATGCTTATCAATGCGCACCATGGCCTGCCCTTTATCTACAACGAAACGAAAATGCTCGAAAAGCTCTTGCTCCTCTCCCACTCCATCTACTTCATCCTCTTCTATTTCTTCAAAAAAATCGTCTGCCACTTTTTGATGATTATGTAAGTTTAAAAAAACTGTTCATCTGTTTCTGCTTGCTTTTTATCTTCTTCGAATTCTTCATTTAACCGCGATTTATCTCTTGTCAGATAAATATCAATACGGGTTCCGGCGGCTGAAGAGCTGCCGGCGGCCGGACGCTGCCGGTAAATAATGTATTGTGATTCGTTTCCTGAAGGTGGAACATCAAATTCTACTGCACCTATTACGAATGAAGCTGCAACTGCTTCTTGCGAAGCTGCATCGAGTGCCTTACCTTTGAGTGTGGGAACTGTTGCCGATGATTCACCTAAACCACTACCTACTACCAATACCAGGGCACTTCCTTCGGGAATTCTGGTGCCGGGTAAAATTGTTCTTCCATGAAATTTCACTTCCGAAACCAAATCTTTATATTCTGATGGCGCATACTCTACACTGGCCACACTCAAGCCTACCGATTGAAGCATAACATCTGCCTGTCGGTATGATACGTCATTGATTTCAGGTAGGGCTACCTGTCTTACCTTACGCGAATTTATGATGATATAAACCGGACGATTACTTTTTAAGGTAGAATTGGGAGCAGGTATCTGTTCAATAATAGTTCCCAGTTTTTTATCGCGAACATACACCGAGTCAATAACCTGTGGATACAAACCTTTTTTAGCAAGAATTACTTCAGCCTCTTCTACATAAGAACCTCTTAAATCCGGCACAACTTCTGCTTCGCCATGATGAGTATAAAAATCAACACAGATAAGAGTAATCCATGACAGGGCTACGATGATACCAATGGCTATCAGTACATTTTTAAGTACAAATCCGCCAAAAGTTTCTTTCCAAAATTTTTTTATATCCATATTATAGTTACAAGTTAAGAGTAACGAGTTACAAGTTGTTGATTAATAGCAATTCAGTCTGAAATTTTAGAATTGTGGAATCAATGCCAAAAATAATGAATTTATTGCTTCATAAGGGCATAAAAACAAAAAAAGTAAAAACTCACCTGAAGTCTTTACTTTCTTTATACTGTTTTTGCAGATAGATTAGTGTTTGTGACGTGCTTCATCTGCAACTGTAAGTTTTGCTCTACCTTTGGCACGACGGGCTGCTAATACTCTGCGTCCGTTAGCTGTTGCCATTCTTTCACGAAATCCGTGTTTGTTTTTTCTTTTTCTAACAGAAGGTTGGAATGTCCTTTTCATTGCTTTTTGTATTTTGCGTTATTATTTTTTCTTTCTGACTTTGGGACTGCAAAAATAGATGTTTTTTTCGAAATGGCAAACTGTTGATAACTTTTTCTGTCTGTTTTTCGGAAAGTAATTTTTTATTTTATGGCAAATAACTGTAAAAAAGCGCAAATACCTGCTTAATCTTATCTTTTATCGGAATGAGAAAAACAATGGAATGCTCAGTTTAATACCTGTACTTTTGTATTTTGACCCATCAAATGCTCCAAAAACTCCTAATCGGCCTAAATTACTAAATCCGATCGAATACCCTATTTCGGTATAAGGCGACTTATTTTGCTCTGTCCAATATGATCGTACCTGCAACGATTCGTTAAACAAATAGGTCTGAAGAAAGCTTATCCGTTTTAGTAATAAATAATCGGAGCTCCAGTTTACATGCGCTCCTAACCACCTGCTCTGACTATTGCTATAGTTATCCAACAAGCTGAAAGTTGCATCAAAGGACTTTTCTGTTATAAATAATGGACTGGTGGTAAAATACTTCAGATCGGGTGCATAGAGTTTCTTCTTTGTCAGAAATGTTCCTGCAGAGATATTATACGTCAGCTTGTCAAATTCGGAAAGTTTCAGGCTTTGCCTCACCGAAAGGCTGATCCGGTCGTATGATGCTTGCTCAGTCTTATTTAGCAAATCCATTGCTTTTTTATAATCTGCCGTAAATGTTGGATAGGCCGAACTAACATATTCTTTCCGACCATCTCTGATACGATACCTGAAAAAAGGTGTATACTCCATTTTCGCCCACACAGTAGTTGCGTAATTCTCCGGAAATTCGGTTGTATAAGCCGACGAGGGAGAATTCGGTCGGGGAGAGTTTCCCCAGAAATGATAATCGGTTTGATTACTTAATATCTGTCGGTTTTCATAAGCAGCACCTGTTGTAAGACGCAATCCGTTGGATATATCTATTTGATTTTCTGCAAACAAATATTTGCGCTGATAAAACCTAATTACATTGTCGCCAAAAAACAGAGAAGAAACAGAATTGATAAAACGTGAAGTACCATTATTCTGCTGTATGTCTTCAGACGTATTTCCGGCACTAAAACTGAATAAACCGTTACGTATTGGGGAATATTGATAGGAACCGTTAAGATTCCATATCACAGATTTACGCGCAGTAGTGTAATAAACAGATGGAGAAATGCTCAACGAATTGGTTTTCGTTATATTGGTTTTCAACGTCAGCGTTTGCCCTAGCCAAAAACCATCAACAAAATTGTATTCTTTTAATAACCCTTTTATCAATCCGTTGTAATAAAGGCGTGTTGAATCGCCTAAACCGATACTTCCTCCCGAAAGTAAATTGTTTGACCGACCTGAGCTGCCTAAATTAATCTCAATGGAATTATTTGTTGTTTTTACCGAACCCGATAAATCCAGAGAGTCTTTCTTGCTTAAACTTTTAGCTTCATCAGCCTGTAACGGCACATTTCTTACATCTTCCCAGAATGTAGAATCGCGTTTTGTAGCCATCGAATCAATTTCCATTTTTACAAGTTCTACATTTTTTATTTCGAGAGATTCTCTTCTTTCTTTCAACTCTTCCGGCTCTATAACCGAAGCAGATAAACGCGCCAGTTTAATAGCATCTTTTGTTGAAACTTTTTCTTTAGCTGATAATTCGGTTATCTTATCAAGTGTCTTTTGTTGTTTTTTCAATAGGGATGGCTGAGTGGCTTTTACCATTGTTTTGTGGCTTTTGGCCTGATTTGCCGATTCGTTTAATTTTATATTCTTATATTTTACCGAAGAATAAAAACGACCATATCCCTTTACTCCCATGGTTCCGATAGTGGCATTCATTTCGTACGTAATGGGCAAAAATACATCGGGACGCACTTCGTGGTAATCTATTTTTGTGCGGGTAACGGTGCCTAATTCCGTCTCACTAAAGTCGACAGAATACACACTCCAGTTTCCATTCAGAATATATATGTATCCCGAAAACAGCTTACCGCTGTTTACTTTTGGAGTAATTTTGATTTTATTTACCTGATAATTACCACTCGTAAAAATATCTTCTAGCTTGAATTTATAATACCGAAATGCCTGAGGTGAGAGCGGCGAAATTTCATCCATAAAAACTGGTTCGTAAATACTCGACGTAGGAATTCTGATACCTCCCTTGGGTTCCATCTCTTTGGGAATGGAACTTTTATAGGCTATTACTTTTTGAGTATATCTGGACGGAGACTGATAACTTATTTCGTTCTGCGACTCCAACACCAACAGCTTACCGATAAGCGAAAGGATTTTTTTATCGTTTATCATCATCTTCATCAATCCCGGTATTTTCTCTATTTTGGCACTTCCTTTTAAATAATTATCAGAAGTAAAAGAAGAAACCTGATATAAATGAAAAGGTGCACGGGCAATGGCTTGTCGCATAATTTGATACGCGGGATCTTCTTTTGATCGGGTAATAATTACTTCTTTCAAATTTAACGGCTTGTCAACGAGTACAATTTGTATTTCGGCACCGGTAGATTTTATGTCGATGGTTTTCGTCTGAGCTTCAAATCCTATTGATCTGAAATCGCAGGTGTAAATACCGGGATTAAGTTTAATTTGAAATTTACCCTGCTCGTCGGCTACAATGCCTGAGGTAATTTCGCGAATGTAAACTGTGGCATTAGAAACGGGTTCGCCATTAGAGGTAACTACTTTTCCTTTCAGAACCTGCGCTGAAACTGCCGTGAAAGAAAACAGAAAAAAACAAAGACAAAAAATTATTTGCTTCATAACTATTCAGGGTAAAAACAATTAGTAGAAGCAAAAGTATTGATTTTAAATAAAATAAACCTTAATAAAATAAATGACCAGTTTAATTTTTAGGTATATTTAAATTTTAAAGGATAGAACCGATATTTGTTTTAATTTTCATCATGTTTTCAGAGAAACATTAACACTTACGAATTCAACTGCATTTTAGAATATGATTAGAATTTATCTTTCATATCTATATTCACAGAAATTTCTTCTGCTCCGCGTTTAAGGATAAGATTCAACGGGTGTTTCGAAGTCGTTTCAAAGATTTTTCTTATTTCACCAATCGTCATCTGAAAAGTACTGGTTCCGTTTATTTCGATTATATAATCATCTCTTCTTATACCGGCCATAGCGGCAGGCGAGTTTGCCCAAACATCCAGCACTTGTATAACCGGAGCAATCAGAAAAAACTGAATAATTTCGATTCCGGCTACATTATATGAGAAAGGCTTGTTATAATGTCTGTTGGGTTTTACGTATATTTTACGATGAGTATAATCTATAAATAAATTAAAACGGCTCAGTAGTTGGCTTCCTATTGTACCATCCCGTTTTGAGTTCGATACAATGCTTACTATAGTCGCCGAATCTGGAAATGATACAATGGCATTTTTTAAACAATAGTTACCAAAACAAATTTGAGGTATATGGCTGTATTTTCCTGTTATTGTACCGTTTAATCCCTCGCCAATGGTGCCCTGAACCCATTTTGGAGGAACTTTTACCGATTCCTTAGTCGAAGTCTTAAACCAGGCATTCAGTTCTGCACCGGTATCTACCAACATTCGTACTTCTTTACGAGTACTGTCCGATTGTACGACGGATAGTTTAACAAACATTTTTTGTGATTCGAGAGAAATGGGTAGCATTCCATAGTCTGCCGGGGCTTCAAATTTTTCTGTATCATAAAATCTAATTCGCCTGCTATTGTAATCAATCTCTACTACGTGATCCTGAAAAAAATCTACGCCTATCAGTCCATTTATCTTTGTTCCCGAATGCTTTGATAAATTAAACACATCATCTTTCAATACATATACAGTTCTGTTGGTTAATTGTATTTTTCCTATTTTTAATGTGTTGAAATCGCTGGTAAAAGCTTCCAGAGCATTGCCTCCGCCCAGTCCCATTATATCTTTCACATCAGAAAAATTCAGCGATACTTTATCGGTAGGTGTTAATTCAGTAATAATGGTATTTCTTATTCCGGAATCGAGAACAAGTTTGAGGGTTGAAGAGCCGTTTATTTTTACAGAGATAACCACATAACTTCCTACCATTTCGAAAGGAATGGACTCTGTTGGCTTTAATTTGGCGTTGGCAGAAAAGTCGAATAAATAAACAAAAAACAATAATATTGTGAAGACTTTTTTCATAAGGTTAGCATGAAAAATTACGTCATATTGTGATTTTTAAACCAGTCTATTGCTTCTTTTATGGCTATTTTTAAATCGGTTTCCGGTAAATGTAATTCGGCTTTTGCTTTACTATTCCGGTAATATTCTTTTATCATCAATTGCCTCAGATTCATACTGCAAACCTCAGTGGCAATTCCCGCTTTCCGTAATAAATCACCTACTTTACCTCCCAAAATTAGTATAAAATCCGGTAATTCAATAATATGTTGCCTATAATTTTCAATTTGGCATTGAAGTGAATAAAATTCCTTAAATGAAAGATTAATTCCCGAAGCCAAATAACGCTCACCGGTCTGACCTTCAACCAATGCATTACAAACCGAAATGGCTACATCGCGTGCAACAACAAAATTTTTTCCGCCTTTGGGAATAAGCATCAACCTTTTTTTATAACCCATCAACATCAATTTACCTGAACTGGGTTTGGTATCGTACGACCCAATCATAAACGTCGGGTTGATGATAACCACGTGCATATCCGACTGTTTAGAAGCTTCTATAAACAATTGCTCGGAAGCTACTTTACTTTTTGCATAAAACGATTCTGTAAAAGGAAATTCAATATTAAAACATTCGTCTGCAGGTTCTTGTTCAGTTCCGAATCCAATGGTATTGGCAGAGCTGACGTAAACAATTTTATAAATATTCAATTCTTCGCCTACTTTTAAAACCAGTCTTGAACCATCTACATTAATCTTACTGTAGTCCTCGTAATGCAACAGATGAGTAGCCGTTACAGCAGCTATATGTACGATGGCATCACATCCCGCAGCAGCTTGTTTCAGGCTCTCATAATTGGTGAAATTACCAACATATACGTCTGTTTTAGCCATATCAAAGTGAATATTTTCTATACTTCTGACAATAACTCTTACATCGTAATGACGTTTTACTAATTCAAATACAACATGATGACCCAATAATCCGTTGGCACCTGTAACTAAAACTTTCATTTATATTATATAAAATGATGATTTACAAAAGTAACAAACTTTTAATACAATTTCTTTTTATCCAAAAATTAGAATGAATTTAATTATCAGTATATTTGCAGCCAAATCTTTTTTTTAATTTAATGGAAACAAAAGTAGTATTAATAACCGGTGCCAGTGCCGGAATTGGTTTGTCAGCGGCAACGCAACTTATGGATAAAGGTGTTCGCGTATACGCAGCTTCGCGTCGTGGTGGAAATTCGCAAAAAGCTTCCAGTGGAGTAGGGGAGTTGATTCCTGTAAAAATGGATGTAAACGATCCAGAAGTTATTGCTTCGGTAGTAGCGCAAATTTTGAAAGAAAACAACCGTCTGGACGCTGTGATTTGTAATGCCGGAAACGGTATTGCCGGATCTATTGAAGACACTTCGAATGAAGAAATGCGTTACCAGTTAGAAACCAACTTCTTTGGTGCTGTCAATACTATTAATGCCTGCTTACCTGTATTCCGATCGCAAGGTTACGGAAAAGTCATAGCCACTTCGTCTGTTGCTGCCGTAGTACCTATTCCGTTTCAGGCATTTTACTCCGCCGGAAAAGCAGCACTTTCTATATTTATGCAAGCTTTGGCTATCGAAGTAAAACCCTTTGGCATCCAATGCTGCACTATTTTACCCGGCGACACCAAAACCGATTTTACTTCGGCCAGAAAATATGCTGAAAAATCTCAATCTACCGATTCGGTTTACTATCAGACAATGAAAAAATCCGTAGGCAGAATGGAAAAAGACGAGCAAAACGGCATGGAGGCCCGGATAGTAGCAAAACAAATGGCAGATCAGGCCATGCGTAAAAGTATGAAAGTAACCGTTGTTCCCGGATTTCAATATAAAGCTATTTGCTGGCTGTTCAAAATTCTTCCTACCCGAATTAGTTTGTGGGTTGTTGGGTTACTTTACGGATAAATACACGGTTTTATATATAATCAAAAGGCGAAGAGTAATTTCTTCGCCTTTTTTATTCAATATTGCTTTCGGAAGATGAAAATACCTTCTTATAACCTATCAACAACCTGTTGAAAACTTAGTGAAAACCCGTGATAGAAATATTATAACTTCTTTTGGTAGCTCGAAAACTCTTTTCTCTTATCGATTGTTTTGATATCACCAAATAAGTTAGCACTTTTTTAATGGATACTTTTTAACCAGTTTTTGAAGTTTATGAGCAGAGTCATTCGTAAAAACTTTCTAACTTTGCAGTTACTAACAGCGTGTTGATAAAGTTTGTAATTTTCTTATTTTAAAAGGAATAATTGATAATGAATTGTTCATATACTCATATCAATTTTTAATAACGGATTATACAAGCTTTATATAATATTTTTATCAACCAAACTAACAGCCTATTATTATCTTTAAAAGGTTTTTTGAAAAATTTAAAAGAATAATATTAATGTGTTTTTGAAAACTTTGAAATGGAAAAAATTCAAATTATATCGGAAATCAACCGACTGAAAAAAGAAAAGAATGCCGTAATAATGGCTCACTACTACCAAATGGGCGATATACAAGATATTGCCGACAATGTTGGTGACAGTCTGGCTTTGGCGCAGTGGGCTGCTAAAACTAATGCCGATATTATTGTGCTTTGCGGTGTCCACTTTATGGGCGAAACTGCCAAAATTCTTTCTCCAACCAAAAAAGTACTGGTTCCGGATATTAATGCCGGCTGTTCGCTTGCCGACAGCTGTCCTGCGGACGCGTTTGAAGCCTTTACTAAAGCTCACCCAAATCATACTGTTATTTCGTACGTAAACACTACAGCAGCCGTAAAAGCGCTTACTGACGTGGTAGTGACTTCTACCAATGCCAAGAAAATAGTGGATCAGCTTCCCAAAGATGCGAAATTAATCTTCGGACCGGATCGAAATCTGGGAAATTATATCAACAGTGTAACCGGACGTTCGATGTTACTATGGGACGGAGCATGCCATGTACACGAGCAATTCTCTGTTGAAAAGCTGGTGAAATTAAAATCAGAACATCCAGGTTCACTCATATTGGCTCACCCCGAATGCAAGAAAACCGTATTGATAATGGCCGATTTTATAGGAAGTACACAAGCTTTGCTTAATTATGCCACAGCTTCGGATAAAAAGTCATTTCTGGTAGCAACAGAAAGTGGAATATTACACGAAATGCAGAAACAAAATCCTAATAAAGAATTTATACCGGTACCTCCAAACGATAGTACCTGTGCGTGCAATGAATGTAACTTTATGCGTTTAAATACACTTCAAAAGTTGTATGATTGCTTGAAGAATGAATCTCCTGAAATCTTAATTGACGAAGAAATAAGAGTAAAAGCAGTGAAACCTATCTTGAAAATGTTGGAAATGAGCTAAAATATTGCCGCTCATATATTATACGCCATTATATATTTTGTAGAATTGCCAACAATATACTAACCGCAATTTCCGTATTTTCGGATATTGCAAATAACATATCATTCGCACTTTTTCAACCTTCGAAAATTGCCACAGAACTCTCGGCGGCAATATTTTATTGTTCGGAAATTACTAATGAGTGATCAACGGCAATTTCCGAGTTTTCGGATATTGTCAATGATATATGAACCGCAATATTTTAGTTCATACATTATTATTTTGTATAAAATTATTGTTATTTTTGCAAAGGAATAACCTTAAATTATCATCGTATGAACACAACATTCAAACAGTACACCCCAGCCGATTTGTACATCAACATGAACCAACCCGAAACCATGGAGGCTGACAGCTCAACCGAAGTTCCAACCACCGGTTTCCGACCCACAGGCAATGCTTTTCTGGATGCTTTTGTAAATAATTTTCACCAACATGGTATTCGCACGGGCGATTATCATGCTACATTATTGGGGATTAAACGAACTGAAATGTGTATTACTATCCTTACACTTACGGGTATGAAATACTCTGATTTTACGGAAGCGTATGTTCTGCTTATGGCTAACGACCTGCTAAAAGAGAAAAACAAAGAATTAAGAGTAACCGCCAAACGTCTCGGATTTGGAAGTTATTCCGGCTTCTATCGGTTTATGATACGGAAGGGGATGGGCAGGCCGAGTTGGGTATAAATGTACCCATAGTTTTATTTATTATAAGTTATCCAGTATGTGATGTTATAATTTAAAATAAATTTATATTTTTGCAATCTATAATATGTCGTATTAATTTTATTATGAATTTATTGAAAATGAAATCTAAGTTTATTCTTTGTTTTTTGGCTTTATTTTTTAGTGTGAGTATGTTTAGTCAGGTAAATGATGCATCAAAATCATTGAA
>Ga0302203_1000259_pt1 | contig 22677 bp, 16 predicted proteins | sample II_Fen_E1_1_FD_194576 | JGI IMG/M metagenome (GOLD analysis project Ga0302203, IMG submission 194576) | Peat permafrost microbial communities from Stordalen Mire near Abisko, Sweden - II_Fen_E1_2 | ecosystem: Environmental > Terrestrial > Soil > Wetlands > Permafrost | place: Sweden: Abisko...
TCTTATCCTGGCGTACTAAAAACTTATGCTATTCAGGCAGGCCGCGAATTGCGCGTAATTGTGGGTGCTGACAAAATTGACGATAAAGAAACTGAATTATTGTCGTTCGACATTGCAAAGAAAATACAAGACGAAATGACTTATCCTGGTCAGGTAAAAATCACGGTTATCCGTGAAACCCGTGCCGTAAGCTACGCAAAATAGTTTCAAGTCGCTCGTTATTAATTTAGAATCCGTAAAACAGTATACAATCTGTTTTGCGGATTTTTGTTTAAGCAGCCATTTATCAATATCACTCAAAAAAAGATGCAAAACACCATACTAAAACTATCCGACGAACTACCACTAACCTGTTTACGTGCTGGAAATTGTTGCCACGGCAATAAGGTATTGCTCAATCCGTGGGAACTGGCTTGTTTGGCCAGTGAAAAGAAAATTAGTGCTCGTGAATTCAGAAACTCGTATACTGAATGGTGCGGCTTACGGTTGTTGTTTAATGCCACAGTTGGGTATAATGGGAAACAGGCTTGTGCCCAGTATGCGGACGGAACAGGCTGCAGCGTTCATACTGCCCGTCCTCTTGCATGTCGTCTTTTCCCGTTGGGACGGCAAATCCAAAACGGCGAAACAGTTTATATGCATCAGGGTGAAACGTTCCCTTGTTTGGAAGGATGCAGTGAGGTGTTGAATTTACCATATTGCAGTGTAACTGAATATCTAGTTGGACAACAAACAGAAAGATGGGAACTGGCTCAGAATACTTATCTGGAGCTAGTACAACTATTGGCAGATATCGCTTTTGAGTTGCTGTTGGATAGTGGTTTGGCAGCATCAGGAGATAAGGCAACTTTGCAACAATGGCGACTTATGTCAAATGAAACGCCAAACCGATTAGCAGAAAGAGTTGGCCAACTGTGGCTCGATTTATTGACTATCCCCGATTTAAATCCCGACATTCTGAATCCTCAACTCTTTTGTGAGCATCATATTATATTGCTTCAGGAAGAGTTACAAGCCACATTCGGAAATGCTCAAACCATGAAAGAACTTCAGGAAGCAGCGGTATTGGTTATGGCACTTGCTTTACTGTTGTCTGTTGCCGTTGGTGCTGAACAGCGTTCACTGATAAGCCATTGGATAGATATAGCTAAAAGCAATGGGGCTCAGGAATAAACAGTCATTAAATGAGAGCTAATGAACCTTCATAGGCTTAATAGCAACCTGACCTTTGCTTTGCTTTAATTTAAATACGGCTTTACCCGAAATGAACAACTTCTTTTATTACTATTTATTAATGCACTACGGGTTGAACTATTTTTTTTTAATCATAACTTTCCAAAAAACACCTTCTGGAATTGCTGAAATTACTTCATGTCCTTCATTTCGAACCGATCCTGGCACATTTTGTATAGGTTGACCATCGTCAAGCCATATCTCTAACAATTCACCCGATTTCAGGGTCGCCAGTTCAATTTTTGTTTTTACAAAGTTCATCGGACAAGCCACTCCACGAAAGTCTTTTATACGAATTGCTACGCCAGTTGTCTTAGTTTCCTGAACTGGAGTCTCCAGCTTGATCTCAGCCAGTCTGGCTGACTGATTTTTGAACTGCAAAGAATCATCCATTCCTTCGTAAAGCTGAATTACAGTTTCGGACAATGCTGCGATTTCGTCTTTTCGGATTGAAAAATCAGAATCCGGATTGGATTGAGCAGTTTTTACCAAGTCTTTAAACGATTCGTCCACCAAGCCTTCGTTTATAAATTTATCAATAAAAAGTTCAAAAGCCTCGGCAGTTGTTTTAGGCTCTGCTCCTTTAGTCACCAATAACATGCGCGATGAAGAGAAAATAATGTCAAACAGAATTTGATTAATCTTACGTGCTTTAGTTTCGCTTTTCAATAAGTCAAAACCTTGTTTGATAAAGTTCAAATCTACATCTATCATATCAAACAATCCCGCAGAACACTCGGCCGGTCCTTTGTTTGCCACCGAGAAAAGTTCTTCACTTCCCCAGTCGTAGTAATAGTTTTTATCCTCTTCGAAATCGGGAATTTCCTTGTATTTTTCAACTAATGATTTTAAGGTGTATTTGCCACCGGCATCCAAATAAGTTCTGAAAGAGGGATGGGTTGATTTTACACTAATATAATCTGCTAAAATATCTTCGGTAAACTGAGGCAGGTCTCTGGCACTTACTGTTCCTATAGGCTCGCCTAACTGTGGATTATTTCCTTTTTGAGCACCAACATATACATTGTAAGCTGCATACATCCTCTCATTGCGCCCGACTCTTCCAGAAAAACCTATATCAGACCAAATTTGCTGAGCACATGAATTAGGGCATCCTGAAATGTTGATTTGCAGTTCGTTAACTTCGTTCAAATTCAGATTACTTTTACTTAGTTTCTTGCGTAAAGCCAGCGAAGCACCTTTTGAGTAACAAATACCTAATCTACAAGTATCAGCTCCGGTACAGGAAACGATATTGTTTATAACAACCGGAAGTTCTGTTGGAATATTCAGCTCCTTAAGCAGGAGGTATACATTGCCCAAGTATTTTTCGGGGATATTTCTGATTTGAAGTTGCTGACGAGCTGTGAAACGCAATACGTCGTTTCCAAATTCAGAAGCAAAACCGGCAATTTTCAGTAATGTTTCACTATCAGTATTCCCATTTACAAAAGAAACGATAGTAGAGAAAAGTCCGTTTTGTTTTTGATCCGATACATGCTGTTTCTTCCACAATTCAAATTCTGCAGAGTTTACTACAGATGCTCCAAATAAAGGACTTCTATATTCAAAATTCAAACTAGCGGGAGTGTAAACTACATTCTCTTTAGCTTTAATCTCATTGTAGTAATTGAAGAATAATTCTTTGGTTTTTTCTTCACCTTCTTTGTAAAAGATGTAACGGATTCGGGCTTTATGTTTATTTTTACGATTACCGTGGTTATTGAAAAATCTTTTGGCAGCAATAGCTATATTGATTAATTCTTCCTCGGGAGCAAAATCGAATAATTCCCATCCAAGCGTTGGATTTGATGCCACCGAACCACCCAGATAGACTTTAAAACCTCGTTTCCCATCTTTAATTTTGGCTATGAATCCCAAATCATTGATCACAGCAAAATCCGCCTTTGATTCACTTGTAGAGAATGCAATCTTCAGTTTGCGAGGTAAACTGAATGAGTCCGGTTCAGCAATTAACCTGGTGGTCAAATCAACAGCATAAGGCAACACATCAAACACTTCAGTGTGGCTGATACCGCTGTTTACATCTACCAAAAAATTACGTACCGTATTACCTCCGCCACCTTTCGACGAAAGCTCAACTGTTTGCAGTTCCGGCAAAATGGTTTTTACCTGATCAATTGATATATGATGAATTTGAATCTCCTGCCGGGTAGTGATATGCAAAAGCGTTGAATTGTGGCTTTGAGCAGTCAGAGCCACTTGTTTTAGTTGCTCCGGGCTGATATATCCGCCAGTACATCTCACACGAACCATGTATGTACCATCTTTGCGTTGCTCGTAAATACCCATTGGCACTCGCGTTCCTTTAAACTTGACAGGTTCAATTTTTCCCTGATGGAAATCATCAATAAGTGTTCCGAAGTAAGCAATATCTTCTGTGAGAGTAGTTGGTAATTTGTACATTTTAAATTGAAAGAAACCCCAAGTCCCTTCTATGAAGGACTTTGGGATAACTATATTATGATGAGTATAATAATTTGAGATGATTCAAACTTCTTTTAAGTCCACCTTGGATATTTAGGAAACTTTTATTTCAGTTTAGCAATTCCTTTATTCAATTTGTCTTTTGGCAGACTGATATAACCGTTTGGAACATTGTATTTTTGACCCTCAGTAAGAATAAATTTCAAAAATGCAACTACTGCCGGATTTGTCGGTTTTCCATTTGCCACCAGGTATAAATCGCGGGCAGGAGGTGAAGGATATTTATCCTGTGCAATAGCTGAAATCAATTGACTAGATGTAGCATAGAAATTTTCAGCAGCATCAATCTTTCCATTATTATTCACATCAATAGGCAATACCAAAATACCGGGATTTGGTTTCTTTGTCTTCAAATCGTAAGCGTAAGCAATGTTGTTATAACCCAAGCCAAGCGGATCTTTCTGAACAGCCGATGCCACTCCGGGATCACCAAAAACGGCAGTACCCAACAGATCTTCCTGTTTCTTATTGCCCAGATATTTAGCCCATGTTTCTCCGGCACCACAAGCATCTGAACGGTTATAAACATGAATAGGAATGTTTGAATTTACACCCAGCACATTGCCCCACGATTTAAATTCTCCAGTTACGAAAATTTTAGTGGCAGCATCCTGTGTCAGTCCTTTAGCCAATAATTCCTTGATTTTTGGATTCTTAGCATTAATAGTTGGCACAACGGCATCTTTGGCCACGGCTACAAACCAAGCACCTTTAGCAACTTCTTCGGGTTTCACTTCCCTTGAAACCATTCCCAAATCCACAACCTTAGCCAATGCATCAGTAATTCCCTTACCTGCTCCACCACCCGAAACATCAATTTTTACTTCGGGGTGAAGTTTTTTAAACTCCTCAGCCCATTTTACAGCCAACGGATAAAGAGCAAAAGCTCCTGACAACGAAATTTGACCTTTGAGTTCTTTTTTCTGAGCCTGAGATTTATTGGTAAAACCAATAAGAACTGCGAATATGAGTGTTAATGTTATTATCTTTTTCATATCTGTATTTTGTTACAATAGTGTTTATAATTAAAAGCTAAGAAGTAATTGTGCAACCAGATAATCAGTATCTGCTTTGGTTGAGTCTTTATTGTCTTTGCGTGTATAGTTTGCCTGAAGTCTCGTTTTAGGAGTTATCCAATAGTTTAAGCCTACGACATAATTTGTAATCTCAGAGCTACTTGTCGTTTTATCGTTTTGGTAGAAGTCATACTTCAACACGGGTTGCAGTTTGTCTGTTATGTAATAAGCTGTTGAAATATAATATCCCTTGGCATCTTTCAGATTTACCTGCGTGGTACCGATTTCTCCGGCAACATATTCTGCCCGAACCAATAGTTTTCCATCATCATACTTTGCTCCTAAGCTACTGCGGTTTCTATCATATTTGGCTGTTTCCACACCATATTTTCCTTTATATAATGATGCATCAAAACTCAATGATTTCAGCGGATTGACAATCAATACCCCATACACATCTTTGGTTTTATTATTGTCGGTAGTATTTATGTTGTTTCCGTTTAATAATCCAATTTTATATTCAATCAAGTTATAGCCCTTTTTCTGAAAAAAACTTCCGTTTAAAGCCAGCCCAATATCCCGACCATTGTTGTTATAATCAGTAATCAGTTTAGATATTACCTGCGAATTATCAGCAGTTTCTAAATTAGAAGGCGAATATGGATTTTCCAATGTATATGCCGTTTTAAACTGACCGGCTTGTAAACCGATATATTTGCTTGGTTTCCATTCCACATAAGCATCCAGTATTTTGGGAGTCGTTGCAAAATCAATTTGCACACGGTAGCTTAATTCTTTGATGGCATTGCCCCTGAAATCTAAATAAACACGACGAACATCAAAACCGTTTCTTCCACTGACATAGTTATCTGTCTCTGTGGAATATTGATACCGTAAGTTTACTAATCCACTTATTTTTGGCAATACACTTATTGCTTTTTCTACTAATTTGAGACGTTCAGATTCAGATGGTTTCTTTTCAGAAAGACTATCCTGAGCTGAAATAATTTGAGAAAGACCAAGAAAAAGGATGAATATTCCTAATTTATTATTTAAAGTCATAGTAATATATAATTGAATGATTAATTGTTGATTTATTCTTCTGATTTTATTATTCCCAACAACATCGACACATTCGATTACTCTGATTTAAGTATATTAAAACTATTTCTTTCAACTTCATGAGAAAGAAACTTTCCTGTAAAGCTTTTTGGTACTCATCTTCTTGTTTCATACTTAGTTTCCATTTAAATTTGATTAAGAACCCCTGGCTCATCATGAATCTATCATCTGTGAATATGTGAGCTCGAATTTTATATTGCAAAGTTCCACTTATTCAGCAGTTGTTACAATCCCATTCAGAGGGTATTTATCTACCTTGTTTATGGTATTTACCTTTGTATAAAAATCCAATAACAAAGCACTTTATAAGACGATTGTCCAATTTGTGGATACAAGATTACTCCGGGTAGTTTTATAAAAAACAAACAATTCTATAATCAACTTATATATAATACTCAGTCAGATCCACCAACCCGTTTTTCAAAGCAAACTTGATTAGTTCCTGCACATTGTTCAAACCTAACTTGCGAAATATATTTTTACGGTGAGTATTAACTGTATGATGACTCAGACAGCGTAATTCAGCAATTTCTTTTGCTGTTTTGCCTTGCATGAGTAATTGAATAAGTTCTAATTCAGTGTTTGTCAGCAAGTTTCTTTTCCCTACAGATTCCTTTTTCCTGTTATGACCATCCATAATGATATGAAGAGCTTCACTGCAAAAAAACTTTTTACCCGAAATTGTGTCCAAAATCGCCATGGTTATAACATCGTATCCATTTGATTTGAGAATAAAATTTGCTCTTTCAAATGAAGCTGTTAATGGCATAAGAAAAGACTCATCAGGAATTTCACCCATAAACAGCCAGTTGGATAGGGGGAAACAGGTGGAAACAACAACTACTTCATCCAAACTGTCTAAAGCCAGACTGTCAAAATCGATAATGACAGTAGCAGTTTCGTTATACAACAAAGCTTTATGCAATTCCAACTTATCAGAAACTGTTATAATATTTGGAGATTGAATCTGTTCCTGAATAATATAAGTAAGTCCCAGCCTACACAAGTCGAAATTTTCAGCAATTATAAAGATAGCCTCATCCATTAATTCCTACGATATTATAATAAGTTTGTTTTATAAGTATGCTGTACAACAAAAATGTTTATCTTTCTTTTTCATTGTTGCTGAAACAGATTTTACATTTGTTTCAGGTTTCCGTTGGGTAGCGCCGAAAGTCAGAAGTAAACGTCGAAATATTTATATTAAGACAGGGTAAATAATTCTATTCAAATTAAAAATTGAGGTATTTAGCACAGAACATCAACAGTCTCTTCAACACTAACCAATATTTCCAACGGTGCCATTAAAGACCATTAATTAATATGCAAAGTTCATACTATTTTGAGGGATATAAAATACCCCAATCATAGTATTTACATACCATAATTGGGGTATAGTTACAGTATTGGAAGTATAAATCTCTATGAAAGAACCAAAATCTAAAACAATCCATCATTTTCCTTCTTTTCGCATTGAAGGAAAACGATGGATAGAAACAATAAAACTAAACAACAATAACTCAATTTTAAAAGATCCAGTTTCAGTAACAAATCTTCTAATTTCAGCCATTATTCATTATCCTCACCCGATTCACATCGTAAAAAATAATTTCAAAATTAATATCAAAAAAAGATCTATCCATTGGTTAATAAAAACCTTACCTTAAAATATGCCTATTTATTGTTTTGCCGAGATTCACATCGAAGAAAAACAACTTATAAGCGTTACTAAACAAAATAAATATGTGTACAAAAGATAACAATTGAATGTATAAAAAACGCAGCCGATAAGTTCTCCTGACCTGCTGCGTTTTTGTTTATTTGTGAAAATCTATTTTACGAATATGTACAAGCGACTCGACCGGTCATTGAAATGATAATGACAGCAACACATATACATAATTAATGAGTTCATAAGATAAAATTTACAGAATTTGTTTATTATATTATTTCATAAATATAACAATACAAAGATAGGGCGTATAAACAACTGCTGAAATACCTTAATATAGTCATTTTTAATACCTTTTTGTAGGTATATTTAGTAAAACTACTGACTTCACATCAATTTTTTCTTCAAAGGATATTCCTCAAAGGCATATAATACAGTGGAAAGATATCGTTCACCAGTATCGGGTAAAATTGCTACTATTTGTTTCCCTTTGTTCTCGGGGCGTTTTGTTATGTTGAAATATAATGTTGTATAAGAAGTATATATTCCCACAATAGATTTATTGGGCGTTATGAGCTTTCACAAATTTCGCTGATTGCCGGCCTGCAATTCGTCCGAAAACAATTATATCCGTAATGGCATTACCGCCTAATCTGTTGGCTCCGTGCACACCGCCGGTAACTTCACCTGCTGCAAAAAGTCCTTTTATCACGTTGCCCGATGTATTGATCACTTCGGTAGCTGTATTTATCTTGATGCCGCCCATGGTGTAGTGTATGGCCGGTTCCACTTCCACGGCATAAAAAGGGGATTTGGATATTTCCAAAGCCAATCTCTTTCTCCCGAATTTGGGGTCTTTTTGCGCTTTGACATAGGTATTATAAGCATCCACTGTTTTTGCTAAAATGGTTTCATTCACATTGATTTTGGCTGCCAACTCCCGCAGGGTGGCTGCTTGGGTTAATACCCCTTCCTCTTTGTTTTTACGAAGTGCCGACACTTTTTCCAACAAGCCCGAGTCGAATAACAGAAAAACCGTTTTCCCCTTTTGACGCAAAATAGCTTCGGAAACGGTATCGCGTGTTTCCGTTTCATCTACAAATCGCTTTCCCGCCCGGTTAATCAATATGGCACCTGCACCGCGAACTCCTTCGGTAATGGTTTGGTGCTTGGTAGGCAACACGGTGGGATGAGTTTGAATTTGATTCATATCCACCAAACTGACACCCAGTTTTTCAACCATTCCAAAAGCATCTCCTGTGGCACCGGGTTGATTGGTCGTTCCAAATCCTTTTAATTTCGGATTGTAGCGGGTAACCATCACCTGATTTGCACCAAAACCACCGCTGGCAATAACCACTGCCCTGGAATGGATGGTGTAAGCATCTCCCGCCCCAGTTTCGACACGTATGCCGATTACCGCATTATTCGCCGAAAGAATTTCCACTGCCTTGGTATTCAGCCGTACATCCAGTTTCCGCTTTCTAATCTCGGTATTCAGTATTCGAATCAGTTCAGCACCGAATGTTGTTTGATCATTTGAAAGGAAATGGTTTTCCGGTGTGGTTGAAGCAACTTTTTTCAGGCTGTCAATCCAGTGAGCAGCTTCTTCCGACTGATATGCCAGCACTTTCACCAAATCCGGATTATTCAGGTAATGACCGCCTTTCATGGTTTCTTCGTAGAAAAGTTCAGGCGTATAATTCTTTCCTTTCGAAGTTCCCGCTGCGTTCATCCCATTGGCATAATTGGTATTTCCTCCGATAAAAGAATTTTTCTCCACCACAATGACTTTTGCTCCGGCTTTTGAAGCCTCAATGGCTGCCGCAAGTCCCGCACCTCCCGAACCGATAATAACAACATCGGTGGAAACGTTTTCTGCAACCACTGTTCTGATAATCTGTTTTTTGGCTTGCAATGACACACCCGATTTCCGAACGGCATCCTTCACCGCCTCCATAATGGCATTACTGGAGACTGTAGCACCCGAAACAGCATCGACATTGGGCGAATTGGATTTTATAATCATATTCGGAATGCTGTCAAAAACAATTGCCGTAAAATCCGACTCGTGATTTTCAAGAATCGTAATTTTTTCAATTTGGTTGTTTTTGATGGTAACTGCTACTTTTACAAGTCCGTTTTCGCCTCTGGCCTGTCCAGTAAAAACATTATCCGGTTGGCTGTTCAACAACTGAAAAGAACTGAAAATAAGCAAAACAAATACCAAAAACAGAACAAAAATGATCGATATTCCTTTCATTGCGGTGAAGTTTTAATTATTTAGAGCTTTTCATTTTCTGATTTTGCCACAAAAAGCGTAGCACAAGTATTTCCATACACATTCGTTGCCGTACGAAACATATCTAAAATCCGATCTACAACAAGCAATAAACCAAGACCTTCTTTGGGAATTCCGGCCGAATCGAGAATAATACTCATCATTACGAAAGCGGCCATCGGAATTCCGGCAGCCCCCACCGAAGCCAGCAAAGTAGTGGCTACCAGCATAAATTGCTGCACGAAACTCAATTCGATGCCATAAGCCTGCGCTATAAAAAGCGCAGCACCGCACTCGAACAAAGCCGTACCATTGCGGTTTACGGCCGTGCCCAGCGGTATAACAAAACTGGTAATCCGGTTGCTTACCCCGCTCTTTTCTTCCAATTCGCGAAGTGTCAGCGGCAAGGTGGCGCTCGACGACGAAGTGGAAAACGACATAAGCAACGGCGAAGCCATGTTGGCAATGTGTTTGAAAGGATTAACTCTTACAATGAAAAATAAAACCAACGAGAGTGTTACAAAATTATGGAACAACAAGGCGGCAATAATGGAAAATAAATACGCTCCGAGGCTTGAAGCCACCACCACCAACTGATGCGAATCGCCGGCGAACTTAGCAACCTGAACTGCAATAATGGAAAATACACCCAATGGACTGAACGCAATGACCAACCCAGTAATTTTCATAATCACCACAAAAACCGACTCAAACAAACCGGCCAGATTGTCGCGGTGACGGGCTTCCTGTTTCGAGAGGAACACTGCAAAAAGCACCGAGAAAAAGATTATAGCCAGTAAACGGTCGCTTCCGGTAGCTAAATCGGAAAATATATTGGACGGAATAATATTGACCAACATATCTAGGAAACTACCCGATTTTGCAGCTGTATTAGCCGGAAGATCCGATACTAAATTCACTCCTACACCAGGCTTGATTACGGTTACAAAAACCAGTCCGGTAAGAATGGCAACAAGTGTGGAACCAGCAAAAAACAACACGGAGCGCAATCCCAGCCGTCCCAGATTATTCCCGCCCACATTAAGTACTCCCACCACGATGGAACTTATTACCAGCGGAATAACCACCATATTGAGTCCGCGCAGGAAGATATCGCCAATCCATTTTATCCAGGGCGTTGCCGAGGGTAATACTATCCCGATTACCGTCCCGATTACCAATGCAATCAGTATTTGCCAATGTAATTTCATTCGTTCATTTTTATTTTTTTTACAGTTGTCGTATGGAACTCGCAAAACAAAATTTAATCATTCCCGTGTGGGTCAAAATAGATTAAATTTTGTCATGTTCATTTCATCCGTTTCGAAAAATTAAATGTTATCCAAATATTTATAACCGCTACCGGTGTTTAATAACAATACCGTTTCGTTTTCGCCCAGTTTTCCGCTGCTCGCCAAATTTTTATAAGCGTGCCACAACGCAGCACCTTCGGGAGCGACAAACAATCCTTCCTTCGACGAAAGCTCACGCAAAGCGGCTAGAATATCAACATCGCTCACGCTCACCGAATCGCCACCACTGTCTCTCAACACTTTCAGAATCACTTTGTCGGCATAGGGCTTGGGAACTCTCAGTCCATTGGCCACGGTAAAGCCGTTATCGATGTACTCGGAACGAGGTTCTTTGTTGTGAAAAGCTTTGTAAATTCCATTGCAACTATCGCTTTGCACGGCAATCATTCTGGGGCGTTTGCTTCCAATCCATCCAAGAGCTTCCAGCTCGTCAAAAGCTTTCCAAATTCCAACAATTCCGGTTCCGCCACCGGTAGGATAAAGAATGACATCCGGTAAATTCCAGTTCAGTTGTTCGGCAATTTCGTAACCCATGGTTTTTTTCCCTTCCAACCGGAACGGCTCTTTCAGCGTGGAAACATCGAACCAGCCGTTTTCGCTGGCCAACGCATTGGCAAGTTTTCCGCAATCGCTGATATTTCCATCCACCTCGGTCACTTCCGCACCAAAAAGTTTAGCTTCCGCTTTGAATGCATTCGGGGTGAGTTTCGGCATAAAAATATACGCTTTCAATCCAGCTCGAGCCGAATAGGCTGCCAACGCACCACCCGCATTTCCGGCGGTAGGAATCACAAAGGTTTTTATACCCAATTCTTTGGCTTTTGAAACGGCAACACCCAGTCCACGGGCTTTGAATGAACCTGTTGGGTTGTTTGATTCATCTTTCAGGATAACATTTCGCCCATCGATATGAGGTAGGTTATGGAGCTTCAGTATCGGAGTAAAACCTTCGCCAAGGCTTACAATATTGGCTTCATCCAGCACCGGTAAAAACTCTTTGTAACGCCAAAGCGTGGCGGGTCTGTTTTTCAGCTCGTCCTGGGTCAACGTGTTTGCCCCAAAATTGTATTTTGCCGATAGAATTGATTTGCAATCCGGCTCATCGCAAAGTGTGTGAACGGATTCTTTAGAAAAACCCTTACCGCATTCAACGCATTCCAAGTGAGTGTATAAACTTTTAGTTTGTTGTGTCATTTGTGTTTATTTTAAAAATTTGAAAGTGAACGAAAGTACCCTGATGTTCATGCAAATGAGGTTTCCTTAAAAAATGAGGCTTCATTCTGTATGAATATCAGGGTATCAATCGGATTGATTGTCCCGGGAATTTCAGTTGATATTGCAAGCTAAAACACCCGGGATTTTTGATACTTAATTATAATTTCACGGTTTTAGCTCCCGATTCATAAATACCGTTGAACAGGAATTTGAAAGAACCGTGTGATTGTCCGCGGAATGTAATATCAGGTCCGAAAAGATAAACCTTACCTTTACCTACAGTAGCTTCAACCACTGCATTTCCGTCTTTCAGGTAACTTTGACCCAACGCCCAACCGCTACGCAATGGTTCAGCGTTAGGGAACCATGCCACTGGTGTTATACCTTTTTGTTTAGCATCAGTGGATAAACTGAATACGGGATCATTACTGTAAAGGACATCCAAATCTTCCGAAACTCCATACGCAATCGGACGGGTATTATCCACTTTCACTTGCAACAAGGAACCTGGAACGTAGAATTTATCGGAACTGATTTTCTTTTCGGTACCATCGGGTTTAGTTTCAGTCAAAGCATCGGCAATTGGCAAACCAAGGTATTTACCAAATGCAGATGAAGTTCCAACTGTCAACACAACGCCGCCATCTTCAACAAACTGACGCAATTGTGGAGCGGTTTTATCCAAGGTAATGTTACCAACTCTGTTTTTAAACTCAGCAGGGATATTGTCCGCTCTGGAATTTCGTGCGTTTTCGCCACCTTCAGCTGCTGCACCACCTCGTCCTGCGTTAGCCTGTGGGAAAGCTCCTTCGGGTAAAATAATCACATCGTATTTGGCATGTAGTTTTCCTGAGTCCAACGCAGCAGGATAAACCAAGTCAAATGGTAAAGAGAATTGGGTTTCCAAGAGCCAACGAATCCAGCCTGAATCCATCGAGCCTCCGTATTTATCCCACAACGCCACCTTAACCGGACGAAGTTTCAATGCTTCTCCATGTGGTTTGGCTGAAATAGCCTCGAAATTAAGTCCTACTTCACCGGCTAATTTCTGAACAGCCGCTGGTGTAGTTGCTTTAGCCGGAATATAAATAGTTCCAACTGGATATGTTTTGCCCTTGATGGTTAGTGGCGAAGTCAGCCAGTAAACTTCCTGACCTGAAGCAAGCAATTTGGTTGTACCTGTAAAAGCATCGTTGATTTGATGACTCAACAAATAACCAGCTGGTTTTGCAGCTCCTGTAATTTTTCCTGTTGGAATCTTAGCCAATCCTTTGATTTTCTCAAACGGACCATCGAAAGCATCCAAAATACGGTCAAACTTAACATCCATCTGGAATGCCAATGTATAACCAGTAAGGTCATAAGGACGTTTCGGAGGGCCTCCGGGATATTCCAAATCGTTGGGGTGATCCTGCGGTTCAAACATATCACGCAAGTGTGGACGAAATGCCTGAGCAGCATTCACCACATACGAACCGGCAGGATATGTTTTGCCAGCTACCTGAAATTCCTTTGTGGCACGATGTACGTCAACACCAGCCTTCAAAAGTGCATTAACAAACTTAGTAGCTGTAAGGAAATCAACCTGATTGGAAGGTATGATATAGCCGCGTGGATCACGTGTTTCAGTAGTATGCAGCTTATCCCAGAATTCAATAGGAATATTCGATCCACCTCTACCACCGCGATTTTCGGCCGAAGATTGATTACCTGAGTTGCTTTTCTGATCTGCTTTATATTTTGCATAATTAGCTTCCAGTTCTGCAATACGTTTAGGTGTCAACGTCCAGTAATCTTTGCTTCCGCGTTCGATGGAATTTTTACCCATGATATAAATACGATACAGAAAATCTTCACGGAACTTTGCAGCAATATCCAAAATAGCACGGTCGGCTGAATTAACATAGTCAATACTCTGGCGTTGATGCCATATTTGTTGAGGTCCGATAGGTAAAGGCTGCTCTCCGTTAGGTAGCAATTTAGAAGCAATCAACGGAATACTGATAGGTGTAGGATTTCCAATAATCTCGGACATAACTCCGATTTGGTTATGAAATCCAACTGTGGTACGGTCACCACCATTAAACCAGGTAGAATATGGAGCTGCATCGCGGGTTACTGCTCCAGCCTTTCCTTCTGATAAAAACCTGTTTTGAACAGCCGAAGCTACTAAATCAATTCCAATAGGTACCAATGGATCTTGATTATAGTTGAAAGGATCGCGGAAAGGAGCAAAGAATAGTACCGATCCTGCAGGACCACTTTGATGTTGATTGTACATGATTTGCGGAATCCACTCAATGTACATTTGACGATTGATGTTTTCTGTTTCCTGTTGGTTTGCAATATATGAATCACGGTTATTGTCATGACCAACATATTTCTGATACAGTCTTGGAATATTCATGTTACGTTTCTTGGGGTCACTTTCACGCATATACCAGTTTGAAACAAGTTCCATACCGTCAGGATTTGCAGGAACCAAAAGTAAAATTACATTGTCCAAAATCCGTAATGTCTCCTCGTCATTCTTACTTAGAAGATCATATGCCGTAATGAAAAGAGCTTGTGCATTGATAGCCTCAGTAGCGTGCAATCCTCCATCAATCCACACAACTGTTTTTCCCTCAGCTGCAAGTGAATGAGCTTCCTGTTCGGTGAGTCCTTCGGCCTTAGCAAGCTTAACTGAGATATCTTGATAACGTTTCAGATTTTTGAGGTTCTTCGGCGAGGTGATAATAGCCATTTTTTGAGACCTGCCTTCAGGTGTTGTTCCAATTTCAACCAATTTAAAACAGTCGGATTCCTTTTCCAATTTTCCCCAATAATCGAGAAGTTGGGTGTAATTTGCAAGAAAATAGTCGTCGCCCACCGTGTACTGACCGAACTTGGGCTCCGTTATAGAACCGGCAGTGACCACATTTACGCTAAGAAGCAACGTAAACAGAAAAAGTAAATAGTTTTTTTTCATTTTCTAATATTTTAATTTTTTATTCGATAATCCATTTCTAAAGCTAACTTATTTCTCAGTCGTTCCAGTCGTTACCCGTGGTTCGCGCGGTCTTCTGGCTTCTCTGATTACTTCTCTTTTGTTCAAATCATATTTTTGACCTTTACTTAAGAAAAAGAACGGACCGGATGACGCCGTGAAATTCTCATTGTTGCCAATCACATGTTTTTCGCCACTGCCCACAATTGTTTTATAATCATAAACAGCAATATAGGACTTACCTACTACCTCGAAAGAATCGCGTTGAACAACGATAGCCGTTGACTCGTCCAACCCGATGCCAATCAGTTTCGGGCTTTCTTTGATGACATTAATCAAATCGAACTGACGGTTACGGCGCAAAATGTGCTGATCGATAACAGAATTCTTCAAAAAGCCCAATCCCTGGGTGTGATCGCCTACCGTGATTTGCGCTCCCGAAGTATCGCCTCTCCACAGAAACGAACCCTGAATACTGGCTCCAGCCGATGTTCCTGCAATCACTCCACCCCGGTTCAACACGTCCCAAAATGCCTGATGGGTAAGGGTATTCAGGTATGAATCGGCAATGCGCCACTGACGACCACCTTCAAAAAACACACCGGTTGCATTTTTCAAGGAAGCAATAAATTTTTCGCTGTTTGCCTCCTTTAAATCATTGGTATGAAGGAGCGTTACTTTTTTGATTTTGGTTTCCTTTTTTACCAGATTCACCGTAGCGGTTTCAACACCGGCAGAGTCTCCAGCCGCCGTAGTTACCACCACAATGTTGGCTTTGTCGACACCCCCGGCCAATTCGGTGAATTTTGCCCAAACATCTTCGGGAATTAACCCGCCGCCAATAATGATTAATGAACCCTTTTCAGGACCGTGTTTTGTAGTTGATTTGCTGATTTTAATAGGGGAAGCAGCCCAAACATTCAGGGCAACCACTGCCAGTATAAGTGCAATAATATTTTTTTTCATTTTTGTAATTTTTAAATGATTAATTCTCTAATCGATAATCTAATTCCGGTTTGCCAGGCACAATGGGAGTGTATTTAAATCCTTCGCCGCGGGCTTTTTGAAATTCTTCCTTTATCGGAATAAGCAATGCCGGATTGGCCAATAAATCGATAGCCGACAAAGCAATTACTTTAGCCGCAGCCAGTACTCCTTTGGTTCCAATGGTAGTTCCTCCTGCAGCCACATTTTGCCAGGAGTGTCCGGGTGATCCCGGCACAAATGTGGTTGCCACAAATGAACCGACCGGAACATTCCAGCTTACATCGCCTACATCGCTCGATCCTGATTTCAACTGACCGAATTTACTTTCATCATACGGAGTTGTTGATTTGACCTTTTCAAATTCACTTACCGGAGTATTGGTACTTTTAGCAATTTGAGTTGCGTAAGCTAATTCCTTTTCCGTCCATTGCACTCCACCCACTTTTTCAAGGTTTTTTTCAATGATTCTGCTAAAAGCTTTATTGGGTAAAACCGGATAAATGGCACCTGCCAAACGATGTTTGGTTACAGTGGTACCCGTTCCTAAAGCACCACCATCGGCTGCGTTATCCACCCTGTTGGCTATATCCAACAGTTCCTCAATGTTCTTGGCTCTTACGTAATACGATACTTCGGCATGTGCCGGAACCACATTGGGCGAGAGTCCGCCCCCATCGGTGATTACATAGTGAATACGAGCATCGGATGGAATATGTTCCCGCAACAGATTGACCATGTTGTCAAAAGCTTCCACTCCATCCAGCGCCGAGCGTCCTTTTTCTGGATTTGCAGCAGCATGAGCTGCTTTGCCATGAAATTTGTAAACCGTACTTAATCGGGCTAAGCTGGTGGAAGTATTGACTGCATTTTCGGAAGCCGGATGCCAGTTTAAAACAGCATCAACCCCATTGAAAAAACCACCCTGAGCGAAAAACACTTTACCTCCTCCACCTTCTTCGGCCGGAGTTCCGTAAACGATAATGGTACCTTTTGCACCCGTGGTTTCAATCCATTTTTTTATCGCAACGGCTCCCGCCACCGAGGCTGTTCCCAACAGATTATGTCCGCAACCGTGACCGTTTCCTTTGGTTACCAACGGTTTTTCAAACGGAACGGTATCCTGCGATAATCCGCTCAACGCATCAAACTCTGCCAGAATTCCAATAACCGGACTTCCCGAACCATAGGTTGCAACAAAGGCGGTGTGTATTTCGGCAACTTCTTTTTCAATCTTAAAGCCATTTTCGGATAAATGCTTTTGCAAAACGGTACTACTCTTTTCTTCTAAAAAACCGAGTTCGGGAGTGCTCCATATTTGCTTTTGCAGTTTATCATACGTTCCAAAAGAATTGTTCAGATAATCCAGGGCAATTTGTTCTTTACCTGATTTTAGTTGCTTCTGTTGTGCATTCAGATTGAAAGCTAAAAGCGTGATGGATACAAATAATATTGTTTTTTTCATCTTTTCAGCTCTTCAATTTAGTAAACTCCATCACCGTTTTGTTCCAAATCCGGATCGTTTTTCAATTCACTGGTAGGAATAGGTACTACCCAATACCTTGGATCGGTGTATTTGGGTTCGTACGCGCCGAATACGACTCCGGCTCTCTTGGTACGTATAATATCGCCGTAACGATGACCTTCGAAAGCAAATTCGTATCTATTTTCATCCTCAACCGCTAGCTGTAAGTCTGCGGCTGTCAAGGTGGTAGGCAAAGCGATGGTTGGCACTCCGGCTCTTGCTTTAATTACATTAATATCGCTAACCGCTCCGGCAATATCGGGAGTTGATTTTTTAAGTCTGGCTTCGGCACGAATCAAATATTGCTCGGCCAAGCGGAACAAGAATACTGAAGATGATTTGTCCGATTTGTTATAAATACGGATTAACCAACCGGCAAGCGAAGTGTTATAACTTTGGTAAATGGATCGTTTACCACCTTTGAGGGGATTATTCAATAAAGCTGCAAAATCAGGACTCACGATAAAATCACCCAGTCCACCTTCAGCAGCAGTAGCAAAGTTTGAACGAATAGGATTTCCTTCCGAAGTGCTGCATGCCGCTTCAAAAATACCTTCGGTAGAGAATCTTGTTTCAAACCAGTTATTGCCGGCTACAAGTGTTGTTAGCTTTAAATCCGTATTCGCAATAAGTTTTGAAGCATAAGTTTCAGCATCAGTCCAACGTTCCTGATAAAGATAAAGTCTGGCTTTAAATGCATACACTGCCCAAATGGACACCCTTCCTTTGTTGACATTCCAGGTGGTTCCTGACAATTTGGTTTCGGCTTTATCAAGGTCGCTTTCTACTTGTTTCAGTACATCTACTTTTTGGCTTTTCTTGATACCAATTTGGTTTGTAGCTGTTGATGGTGTAAGTATAATTGGAATATTACCATAGGTTCGAGCCAGATCAAAATAAGCAAATGCACGAAGTGTATAGGCTTCAGCCAAAATTCTGTTCTTATTTCCGGTTGTAAAAAGGGCATCATTTAGCTTTTCAACATCAGTAATTACGTGATTGGCACGGTTAATCAGTGTATAATAGCTACCATAACCACCACCGTTGGTTCGGTCAGCACCACCTGTTACACCACCATCGGCTTTCAATAGTGGAACAACTACTGTTCTTAAACTGGCTAAAACCACATTGTCGGCAGCTGTTTCATAAGTTAATATTGCGGTTCCGGCAATACCTCTCAGTGAAGAATACACACCGATTAATGCCTTATCAGCCGAAGATTGACTTATGATAATATCACCATCCTCTATCTGCGTTTGAGGCGGAAAATTCAATAATGTATTCTCACATCCGGTAAATAATACGCTTGTAAATAATAGGATTACGACACGGATCGTTATATTTTTGATTCTTATTTTCATTTTTCTGTTTTTAATAATTACAACTAAATTGAACTTATAATTACATTAGAATTAAATAGTTATGTCAATACCAAACAAGAAAGTTCTTGGTTGAGGTGTAGTTCCGAAATCCAATCCTTGCACAATTCCACTACCGGAATTAACCTCTGGATCTGGGCCGCTATATTTTGTAAGTAAAAATAGATTAGAGCCTGTAACGTGTAAACTTGCTTTCTGCAATTTCAATTTTGATGTAATTGATTTTGGAAGAGAGTATGAGAAAGTTAGGTTTTGTAATCTTATAAACGAACCATCTTCTAAGAAACGAGTAGAGCGTTGTTCATAATTGGTAGAACCATCAGCATTCTTAAGCGTTTTTGGGCGTGGTAATACCTCGGTAATATATCCATCGGCATTCACATGATATGAATCTTTATTCTCAACCTTCCAGTAATTCATAGAACTTTCTTGAATTGATCTGGTTGTAGTGCGTGTTCCACCCGATTCCAAAAACGACCTTGTATAATTAAACACCTGATATCCATATTTATAATAGAAACTGAAATCAAGAGTTATACCTTTATATGTAAATGTATTTTTCAATATCCCTTCTACTAAAGGCCATGCATTACCGAAGATTTTCTTGTCCACTTCTGTTATCTTTCCGTCAGCAACTCCAGCAGTTGTACTTGTCCAATCATCATAAACAGCATCTCCAGTTTTAGGATCAATACCTTTATAATCATACAAATAGAACGAATACAACGGATAACCTTGTCGGGCAATAGAACCATAGCTGGCATTCACTTGCTCCACATTTAATTGTTCAATTTTATTTTTATTACGTGACGCAGTAAGCGTTGTTCTCCAAGAAAAATTTCGGTTAGTTATATTCAATGAATTGAGTGATAACTCGTATCCTTTATTGCTGATAGCTCCCGAGTTTTTAGTAACTGAACTAAAACCTGTTTTTCCGGGTAGAGCTTCGGACTGTACTAAATCATAAGTGTATTTATCATATAAGTTAAGTTCCACTTCCAAACGACTTTTAAAGAAAGCTGCATTCAATCCAAGACTCCATTGTCTGGTAGATTCCCATTTTAGTTTTGGGTTACCTAATTGTGATGGTGCTAATCCTGCATTTCCATCATAGACGCTTCCACCACTCCATAATCCAAGATAACCATTACCCCCGGAGATATTCCCAACAACACCATAACTTCCTTTTATACGGAGGTCATTGATAACTTTGCTCTTAGGGAAAAATGCCTCATTAATTGGATTCCATCCCAATCCAATTGAAGGGAAATAACCAGCCCGGTTATCAGCACCCAATTGTGATGAAGCATCTCGACGAACAGTGGCATCAACGCTGTAACGATTATCATACGAATAGTTAACACCACCAAAATAAGACAGCAATCCGGTTCCGGAACCGCTTGCCGATCCGGTTTGAGTGGCTGTTGAAGCTACTCGTTTAAAGGCATCACTGGCAAAACCGGTTCCTGATACATTAACGCTCTCATTTTTGCTTGCTAAATACGCCCAACCGAGATAAGCAGAAACGGTGTTTTTTGATATTACTTTTAAAAAGTTAAGTGTTTGTTCTGTCGAAAATCTGTTGGAGAATCCAACTGCGTCTTCGGCAGCACCGTTAGGATAACCTTGGCTTAAAAATGGGCTATAATAATAGGTGTCGTGACCGATATTCCGGTCGTTACTCCACGATGATTTAAAGTAAAGATCCGGTGTTATATCGTATTTTGCATAAAAGTTATTGGTGATTCTGAATCCATCCGATCCACCATCCCAGTTATCAAGAATCGCCTGAGGATTATTAAATGCTCCTGCAGCATTGTAGGTTCCATCAGCTTTATATAATGGTAAATAGGTAGGTGTATGTAATGATGCCTGAAAAAATCCTGAAGGTCCATCACCAACCTTAACGTTTGTACGGTGGTTAAATGAAATAACATTGCTTGTTCCAATCTTTAAATGGTTGGTTATGGAATGATCGATATTGATTCTGAATCCATATCTTGTAAAATCTTGAAGTTTCAATGTAGATTGATCGGAGGTATAATCGCCACTTAAATAGAAATTGGTTTTGGCATCCCCACCAGATACAGAAAGACTATTGGTAGTTTGTAAACCGGTACGAAAAACCAATCCTATACGATCGTACGTACTCTGTTCCTCGGGCAGTCCGATACCTCCATCGCTTACTGCTCTAAACGGTCGGGTAGCCCATAATCCATCATTCTTATAGCATTCGTTGACGATTTGTGCATGCTCCGGTCCTGTGGTTAAATCCCAAAGTTTTCCTGTTTTAGAAAATCCAAATTCACTCTTAAAGTTGACTCTGGTTTTAGAATTTCTGGTTCCTCGTTTTGTTGTTATTAATATAACACCATTGGCTGCACGAGCTCCATAAGCTGCAGTGGCACTTGCATCCTTCAAAACTGTAACCGACTCAATATCTTCCGGGTTAAATTCAGCCAAAGGATCTGCACTTTGCGACTGACTAATTTGCTGTGAGCTACCGGTTGTTGCTACTCCATCAATAATATACAAAGGACTGGCGCCACCAATTGAAGTAGAACCGCGTAAACGAACAAATGAACTAACTCCAGGATCGCCAGAGTTTCGAGCTACAATTAAACCCGGTACAGCTCCTTGTAATTTTTCAACAACGCTTGATGATGGTACATTCTGAATCTGATCCAACTTCACGGTTGAAACCACAGCTGTTACAGCATTCGCTTTTGTTTGTTGATAACCAATAACGACTACATTATCCAATCTATTTTGATTTTCAGCAAGATAGATAGTCGTCTGAACAGCTTCGTAAACATCTGCTTCCTGATTTTTATAACCCAGTGATGTAATGCTTAATGTTATTGGAAGAGATTTTACTTTGATTGTAAAATTTCCATTGACATCGGAAGTTGTTGCAGCACTTTGACCTTTTACTTTAAGAACGGCTCCAATAACAGGAGTTTTTGCTGTTTCTTCAAGTACTTTTCCTTTGATCTCAATCTGCTGCGCAAATGCTGAGAATGCGAAAGTAGTTGTAAGTAAAATGATTATTCCGATTTTGCATACGAAAGGAGTGGGAAACTTTTTGTAGTTTCCAAAAATTAATAGTAATTTTGTCATACAATTTTTTGAATTGTAGCGGGCGTAACCTCAATCAGTTTGCCGACGGAGGAGGAAACGCTCGCTTTGTTTTTATAATTTAATAGAGTTTTTTACTTTAACGACAAGTATTTATCTGACAATCGGCTTTCCTGTTCTACCAGCGCTTGTTTATCCAGATTGAGAAATCCTTGTTCGTGATTAAACTTCTGCCCATCGGTCAATACCCACTTGAGGAATGCAGTAAGTTCGTTTTTTGCATTTTGATAAGAATATATAAATCCAATCTTTTCAACCGGAACAGTTTCTACTTTAGTCAATTCCAAAACGTTCAATACTTC
>Ga0302203_1000261_pt1 | contig 22652 bp, 19 predicted proteins | sample II_Fen_E1_1_FD_194576 | JGI IMG/M metagenome (GOLD analysis project Ga0302203, IMG submission 194576) | Peat permafrost microbial communities from Stordalen Mire near Abisko, Sweden - II_Fen_E1_2 | ecosystem: Environmental > Terrestrial > Soil > Wetlands > Permafrost | place: Sweden: Abisko...
ATTAGCTTTTGCGGGGGTGTATAAGTATTGTTTGTCGAAGAAAAAAATAGTAGAAGTCCTCGAAGATAGGAATCGAAAATCTGCAAGTGGTTGGTGGATTGCTACATTGGCACTAAGTATGTTGTTTGTATTTGCAATTCCCGGTCAAAGCTATTTTACAGATGATTATTTTATGTACATTGGTAATTATGTTCCAAATGTCTGGCATAATTCCACTATACTGTTTCTGTTTCCTTTCGCCATATTGCTTTTTGATTTGTCGTACAAACAGTTGTTGTCTTATAGTGCAAAGCGCAATGCATGGATATTTGTTTTAATACTGCTGAACCTATTTATAAAGCCCAGTTACTTCTTTGTTTTTATATGCGTATATCCTTTGCTGCTCTTGTTCACCTATAAATTCAAGAAGGAGTTTTGGTATAGTATAATTCCACCAATAATAGGATTTAGTGTGTTGATTTTGGAATATTGGGTTATTTATAAAATGGCTAAACCAATCCATCAGGAAGCTTCTTCTGTGGTCTTTCTTCCTTTTTATCGTAATCCGGAATTTGCCGATATAAATGCAATTCCTTTGACGATGCTCCTTTCAGTTCTTTTTCCTGTCCTTTACTCTTTCTTTAATCTGCCAAAACTGATTAAGAGTCATTTGTTCTGGTATGTTTTACTTTCATTTATTGTTTCGGTACTAATCTTCTTTTTTATTTCTGAGTCGGGACCAAGAGCTTCACATGGTAATTTCTATTGGCAAATTGTTATCTGTACATGGTTTTGTTTTTTTGCATCTTTGTTGGCTTTACTCAAAGACATAAAGCAGGAAGGCAAAACGATAAAAAATAGCTTGCTGTTATTGGTATTTTTCATTCATGTGGGTATGGGACTGATTTATTTTGTTCGGCTTTTGATCACCGGATACTATTATTGAAATAGGAATTACACTAACCGATACGAATTACACGAATTACTACGTACTATACAGATTTTTTTCTAATTTTACGATCGCTAACTAATTAAACGAAAGATATTAATTTTAGAAATAAAGGCGAATTATATACCCTAAAGATACAACTCAAACACTGAATTATCTAAAAGCTACTAATATAAAGTTAGGGCTGCTTGTCTGTTTTGGCTCAAAAAGTCTGAATATAAGCGTATCGAGTTTGTTAAAGTGTAATTTGAGACGAAAAGAACAAATTACACAAATTCAGGCCTAATAATCTGGCTGTTTCACTCAATGGTAATTCGTATAATTAGAAATAATTCGTGAAATTCAATATTATGAGCACTGCGATAAAATTCGAAAACATATCAAAGCAATATCGTCTGGGTCTTATTTCGACTCAAACCCTAAGCCACGATCTTAATCGTTGGTGGAAGATGAATATTCAGGGGAAAGAAGATCCGTACTTAAAGATTGGTGAAGTAAACGATCGGGCACATAAAGGTATGAGTGATTATGTATGGGCCTTGAAAGACATTAACTTTGAAGTACAACAAGGCGATGTGTTAGGTATTATTGGTAAAAACGGCGCAGGTAAATCTACTTTACTAAAAATCCTTTCCAAAGTAACAGCACCTACTACCGGAACTATTAAAGCTGCGGGACGAATAGCTTCTTTACTGGAGGTAGGTACCGGCTTTCACCCTGAAATGACCGGACGTGAGAATATCTTTATGAATGGTGCCATTATGGGGATGACTAAAGCCGAAATAACCCGTAAATTAGATGAAATTGTAGATTTTTCGGGTGTAGAACGTTATCTGGATACTCCCGTAAAACGTTATTCCAGTGGTATGACTGTTCGTCTGGGGTTTGCCATTGCTGCACATCTAGAACCTGAGATATTGGTAGTAGATGAAGTACTTGCTGTAGGTGATGCCGAGTTTCAAAAGAAGGCAATTGGCAAAATGCAGGATGTAAGTAGGGGAGATGGGAGAACGGTGCTGTTTGTGAGTCATAATATGGGAAGTATGCAACAATTGTGTACAAGAGGACTACTTTTAGACAAAGGCCTGGTTTCATTTGCTGGTACAATTGGTGAAACTATAAGAGAATACCAAACATCTGATTTTAAGAAGCAGTCATTTGTTGGAAAACCGGATGCTAATGATGATCTTCAATTACTTAAAGTAGATTTACGATCAAGTACAGACTTAGTTTTTTATCCTTCTTCTGAAATTTACATCAATTTTACAGTAAAAGTAAATAAGTCAATAAGTAATTTAGTGATTGGGTTTAATGTTTTCAGTGTGTTTGGATATCCATTGATGAGAGTTGATTACAATGACACTAATGGTTTTACTACTTTAGACCTGGGAATTTATGAGTTTAGGTTTAAGATTCCTTCGTACGTCTTCTCTAATGGTGAATATAAATTAGTGTTTGATGTAGCTGAGGCAAATATTAAAAACTATGCGACTGAAGGTTCAAATTTATCATTTGAAGTTGTTGTAGATGAAAAACATTTTGGAAATGTGTTTAACGAGAATTCTAATCTGAAAAGTTCAATCGTTCGTTCTCCTTGGTTGGTTGGATTTGAAAAAATTGAGAAATGATATCCCTAATTATTTGTTCACGCAATTCAGATATTTCTCAAAATCTGAAGCAAAACATCCAAAATACTATTGGTTTAGAATATGAGTTGATTGTCATTGATAATTCAGCAAACAGGTATTCTATTTTTTCTGCTTATAATGAAGGAGTACGTCGTGCAAAGTATCCTTATTTATGTTTTATGCATGATGATATTTTATATCATACGCAGGATTGGGGTAAAATGGTGATAAACCATTTTAAGACTGAAAATATAGGAATAATTGGAGTAGTTGGAAGTCATTTTATGCCAAGTACTCCTGCCTCATGGCCCAGTACACAAGTATATTCAATAAATATATTACAAAGATCAAGCATAAATGGAATAACAACTACTAAACATGTTACCGAATTAGAACATCTAGACGGAGTTTCGGCAGAAGTAGTAGCTCTTGATGGAGTTTGGTTCTGTATAGCTAAAGACTTGTTTTCAATAATTTCATTTGATGATAAGACTTTTAAAAGTTTTCATTTTTATGATTTAGATATATGTTTCCAGGCTCGTAGTGCTGGTTATAAAGTATTAGTTGTTTCTGACATTCTCATAGAACATTTTTCAGGAGGTTGTTTTAATCATGTATGGTTTGATAATTGCATTATTTTTCATAATAAATGGAGAAAGAATTTACCGCAAATAGCAGGTGTTGAATTGACAAATGATGAAATCAGAATTAAAGAAGAATCTGTTAGAGATAGATTTATTTTATCAAAAGAAATCTATAAATTGCAAGCGGAAATTATTAGTATTAGACACTCCAAAGCATATCGACTTGGAAAATTTTTATTAAAGCCGTTTTCATTCATTCGATATATAATATCAAAAAAATGATATCCCTAATTATTTGTTCACGTAATTCAGATATTTCTCAAAATCTGAAGCAAAACATCCAAAATACCATTGGTCTAGAATATGAATTGATTGTCATTGATAATTCAGCAAACAAGTATTCCATTTTTTCTGCCTATAACGAAGGAGTTAGAAATTCAAAAGGTGATATATTGTGTTTTATGCATGAAGATATTTTATTTCGTACGCAAGATTGGGGTCGAAAAATCACAGATTATTTTGATGATGACAGTATTGGTTTGATAGGCTTTGCGGGTACCCATTTTATGCCATCAGTACCAGTATATTGGGTTTCAACACCATTTGTGACTGAATGTAGTCTGCGTACCGAAAAAATAGATTTTGTACATACAGGCTTTCCTAACTCAAAAAGTATTGTGGATGCTGTTGCTGTAGATGGTTTCTGTTTTTTTGTTAGAAAATCATTGTTTCCCGAAATATCATTCGATGAGAATACATTTAAAGGCTTTCATTTATATGATATGGATATATGCATGCAAGTTTTAAATATTGGGTGTCGCGTTTGTATATGTAAAGATATTTTTATTCAACATTCGTGGGTTGATAACCCAAATAAGAAGGGTATGGAACTGTTTGAAAAGAACCTTCAGTTGTTTTTCAATAAATGGGAAAAATCGTTTCCGGTTTCGCGTGGAATGAGCGATATTCCGCCCTATATGTTAGAACGCATAAATTGGCTGTTTTATCAGGCTTGGGACTCAAAACAAGTTCGTAAATCAATACCTTATAAACTTGGTTCTGCTTTGCTTTTTCCTCTGAAATGGTTGAAATCTAGATGTTGAAATCAAGAAGTTTATGATATCCAAAATTATACATTATTGCTGGTTTGGAAAAGGTTTGATGCCTAAATCTCAACAAGATTGTATCCGGTCGTGGAAGAAAATATTGCCTGATTATGAAATTATGCGTTGGGATGAAAGTACTTTTGATTATAATGCATATTCTGCTTCTCGATATGCGTATCAAGAAAAAAAATATGCCTTAGTTTCGGATGTTTGTCGGTACAATGTTCTGTATGAGTATGGAGGGATATATCTGGATACCGATGTGGAAGTTTTCCGAAAATTTGATGAATATTTAGATGCCGGTTTTTTTTCAGCAATAGAAATGTATAATGAATTCCACACCGAAAATAGTTCAGCTTTATTAGATGCTAATGGAAATCCATTGGTACAAGGAACTGAAATTCCACATCTTGAAATACTGACATCAACAATGGGTAGTGAATCTGGTAATTTATTGATTGGAGAACTTCGTGATTATTACAATAATATTGAAGCTAATGAAGAATATGCTATCAATTATCGCAACTATGTGAATAACGATAGGTTGGTTGCCAAATATGCTACTACATACGGTTTTCGTTATGTAAATGAAAAACAAATTCTGGCTAATAATATGGTTATCTATCCAACCGGTATTTTTGGTTATAAGTATTGTCCTGATCCAGCCTATTCGGTTACATATCATCATAATGCAGCTAGTTGGATTTCCAAAACAAGACGGAAGAAGTTTATGTATATGTTAGATCAGCTTCATTTGTTGAATTCTTATAAAAGACTACAAGCAATAAAGAATAAAATACTGAAATAATCAATGGCTACTGTCTCTGTCATCGTTCCAAACTATAATCATGCACCTTATTTAAGGCAACGCGTTGAAAGTATATTGCTGCAAACCTATCAGGATTTTGAATTGATATTGCTTGACGATTGTTCCACCGATAACAGCCGGGAAATGCTACTTTCCTATAAAAATAATCCAAAGGTTTCGCAACTTGTTATTAATGAACAAAATAGTGGAGGTACTTTTAAACAGTGGAATAAAGGAATAGAGCTGGCACAAGGTCAATACATTTGGATCGCAGAAAGCGACGACTGGGCTGAACCTACTTTTTTAGAAACACTTGTGACTGAATTTGAACAAAATAAAATGGTGGGTATTGCATATTGCCAATCAAAACTGATAGACAATACCGGTAAGATAACTTATAGCAACGACAACAATAATTCAGGAGGAAGGAGGACATTTTTAGCAACTGAATTCTTGCATACAAAGTTATTATTTGATAATGCTATTTGTAATGCCAGTATGATGATGTTCAAAAAATCACTTTATCCCGATAGTGAACACCAAAAGTTGTATGCTTCGATGAAATTTTGTGGCGACTGGTTTTTCTATGTATTATTGGTAATTCAAGGTATTGAAATTGTTGAAATTAAAAAAACGCTTAACTACTATCGTATTCATGATCAAAATGTTTCAACCAGTGCTTTAGCCTATGGAATTGGTTTTTTGGAAGGATTAGATATTTACAGATATTTGAAAACCAATTCATTGTTATCACGAACAAAATATTTTGATATTTTATGGGGCAGTCATTACTGCCACGATAGGAGGAGAGATCATTTTTCGGTACAAACGCAATCCGCAATAGTAAATAAATTGAAACAAGATCATAAATTAACATATCTATCTTATTGTTTATTTGAGCCTTATTATAAATTAAAAGATAGACTAAAATGAGTAGGCTTACTGTTTTGATGCCCGTGTATAATGCTGAGATATACTTGAGAGAAACAATAGATAGTGTGTTGGCTCAAAGCTATTCTGATTTTATATTTTTAATTATTAATGATGGCTCTACCGACCAAACAGAAGCAATTGTCTTGTCCTATCAGGATTCCAGAATACTTTATTGTAAGAATGATAAGAACCTGGGCCTTGTAGCAACATTAAATAAAGGTATTGATTTAGTGCGTACTGAGTATCTGGCACGCATGGATGCAGATGACTTATGGCACCCTGCAAAATTAGAAAAACAACTGGAATTACTTGATTCAAGACCTGATGTGGGACTTTGTGGAACGTCTATTCGTAAGTTTGGGGCATTTGAAGGCGATTTTATATTTCCTGTTGATAATAATGGGCTGAAAGTCGGTTTTCTGTTTTATTGTTGCATGAGTCATCCCAGTGTGGTTTTCAGAATGTCATTCTTAAAAGAATCAGGTTTGCGGTATAAGGCAGATTATTTTCCGGCTGAAGATTATAAATTATGGATGGATTGTATGGAAAGAACTCATATTCATAATATACTGGAAGTATTAGTTTATTACCGACAACATAGCAATCAAATAACACAGGATTCAAATGCACTTCAGTTGGCGCAAACGAATAAAATACGACTCGAAATGTTGGATCGTATTTCAAGCAGATTCACAGATGAAGAAAAGAAATTCCATTTGAAAACTTTTGTGGCTCAACATATATGCTCTGTTGCGGACTATAAAAAATGTGTTGACTTATGCACATCAATACAATTGAGAAACAAAGAGGGCGGGTATTATATTTCAGCAAAAGTTCTGAGAAAAGGGCTCAATGATTATTTACAGGCAGGATACAAAGGTTACGTGCTTTTAAAATACTTTCCTGCGTTTAATGTAATTAACATGTTTCAGTTCCTGTTTTCGTTCGAATGGAGGTATTTAAGTTTGAGACGGAATTTATCGTTGTTTTATAAATGTATTTTTTAGATGCACATGCTGTTCTTTAAAATTAAAAGAAAATTTTATAAATTATTTCACCCAGCTTGGGGTGAAATTATTATGCTACATCGTGTTGTGCAAAAACAAAGCCTTCTTAATGCTAACCGTGAAATGGAAATAACTCCGGAGTTTTTAGAAAAAACGATATTGGATTATCAGACCAGAGGCTATCGGTTTGTTTCGCTGGACGAAGTGCATGAAATAGTGAGCAAACAGAAAAAGCTGAAGCAGAAGTTTGTCTGTTTTACTTTTGATGATGGTTATGCCGATAATTACGAATTAGCTTATCCGGTTTTAAAAAAATACAATTGCCCTTTTGCAATTTATGTTACAACCGCCTTTCCCGATGGACGAGCACTGATGTGGTGGTATGTGTTGGAAGACATATTATTCAAACAAACTGAATTAATACTCGGAGATGGCAGTCGATACGATTGTTCCACTATCGAAAAAAAGAACGCTACCTTCGATGTAGTCAGGCAGAAAATATTCAATATGCGGTCAGAAGATATGGAGCAGGCATTAAATCAACTTTTTGTGAATTATAGCTATTCTTTTGAAGATAAAAATAAAAGTTTGGCTTTGAGTTGGAACCAAATTTCTGAACTATCGAAAGACAATCTTTGTACTATTGGGTCTCATACATTAACGCATGGTGTATTACCAAATATGAGTGTGAGGCAAGTGGAAGCAGAACTTCGAGATTCAAAACTTATATTAGAACAGCATGTCAGTAAAAGCATAGATCATTTTGCCTATCCTTATGGAGCCTGGAATGAATCGGTACTGAACTTAGTGAGAGAAGTTAGTTATAAAACAGCAGTGTTGGCTAATGGGGGAATGACAAGAAAGGGAGATGATGTTATTAGACTAAAACGCAACAGTTTATTTTGAGCAATAAATCGATGGAATTTTCAATCATTATACCGGTTTATAACGTAGAGCAATATCTCCACAATTGCTTGGACTCTGTTGTAGCTCAAAACTATTCGGATTACGAGGTGATTTGTGTAAACGATGGGTCAACGGATGGTAGTCTTACTATTTTATATGAATACGAGTCCAAATATACAAATATTGTTGTAATTGATAGCTCTAATGGTGGTACTGCCTCAGCCCGGAATATTGGACTCGAAAATGCACACGGAGATTATATTTGGTTTGTAGACAGCGACGATTGGATAGACAAAAATGCTTTACAATTGTTGCATGATGAGTTAGCATCCAACAGTTTGGATGTTTTGTGTTTTAATGGCAAACTTATATATGAAGCTGACGGTAGAGTAGAGCAAGATGCAAGCTTTGTTGATGGCTCGTTGAGTGGTTGGGAGTACTATAATAAATATGCTTTAGCAAAACGGAAATTTCATTTTGTATGTGTAGTGCTAAGACTCTATCGGCGTGAATTCTTATTGGCAAATAATTTATTTTTTGAAAAGGGTATATCGCATGAAGACAACCTCTGGATACCTATAGTGTTATATTATGCTCAATCCGTTTCGGTAATTCCAGAATCGTTGTATGTGTATCGAATACGCGAAGGTTCAAAAATGCAAACACATAGTTTTAAACAAATTGAAGATATAATTACGGTAGCTGACAAACTATCAGCTTTTTTTATTCCGATTGTAGGGTTGGATAAACGTCAATTATACAGGGAAATTGCCGGTGAATATTTTGGAGCATTTATGAGTGGTAATATAGAGTTGTTTGGAAATCAGGATATAGTAATCAAGAAACAGATCAATTGGGCAAATTTCAAAGAAGTAAGCATCTATCCACGACACAGACTGATTTATGTGTTGTTATCACTTTCTCCACATCTGTTTAGAGCCTATAATTGGCTGGAGAAAAAAGTAAAACGTATTGTAAAACATAAATAATTGGTAACAATGTTTTGTTTCTCTCGTAAATGTCAACTTTTCCTGACTGTTGTTGCTTTGAGCCCGAAATTGCTTACAGGTTTCTTTGATCTATTTCCGTAAAGATGTGATTTTTTCTTCGTCGGCCGCGTGGCTTTCGTTGTCGGCCGCATGGCTTTTGTCGTTGGCCGCGTGGCTTTTCACTTTAGTTATCCGACTGCTTCTGTCTAAAGACCTGATCTCAAGATTTAGATTGATATTTCTGTAAAATTATAGCTAACTCTGCTTATTCTGACGACGGAAAAAGCGACTAAATACGGAAAAAATGCAAAAATAATGGAGTAATGTAAAAAATAATGCGATATTATACTTGATAACCCAGGAATTAACGTTATATTTGTAACGTTATTTTAACGGCAATCTATTGTATTAACGGTTTTGTTTTTTATCTTAGTCGTTTTATGAGTAATTTTCGGGCAGCGAATGTGTTTGTTAAGACACAAATGCATTCATTTATTGCTTTAGTAAAAGAAAAGCATTTGTTGCTTATAGTTTCAATGGCTGCTGTTGCGGTCATCACCTTTTTTTTGTTCGAAGCCGAACCGTATAATATCTCACTTTGGCACGCTGAGTACAAAATTCTGAAACTTTCGGGTTATGCCTTTATTTATGTTGCTACCATCTGCATTTATCTTCTGTTTATTTCCCCTGCTATTTTTTATCCGGTGGCGCTAAACTTCCATACACTATCTCGTATTAGTGGTTTGTTTTGTTTGATTATGGTAACTATCGGAGTTTTGGACTGGCTTTATACTGATTGTGTCAATGATGAATATCCGGCCGACATAAGGTCTTTGTTAAAATCAATCAAACATGTGTTTATCTTCAGTTTGGTTTTCTTTTTATATTATATGTTGCATTTGTTGCAGCGTAACAGAAAATACAGGTCAAAGTCGGTAGAACAAAAAACCGAAACCTTGATTACTTTTGATAAGTTTAGTGTGTCACTTACCAATATTATGCTGATAAAATCGGACGAAAATTATATTTTTATCCATTATATGCTCGAAGGATCTCCTGCAAAGATTCAGCTGCGGTCTAAAATATCAAATGCAGAGGAGCAGTTGTCTGCTTACAATCACTTTATTCGCGTTCGAAAATCCCATCTGGTAAATATGGAGTACATCAATAAGAAAGATTTAGATCTGAATTCTACTACTCTTAAAATAGAGGGGATAGATGAATCAATTATGATCGGTAGAATATTTAAACGTAATTTTAAAGCCTGGCTGATTGCTAATGCCAATCTTTCTCCACGGTCTGATAGAAATAAGAAAGTGGAGTAGGAGAGTTATATCTGAAAGGCTTATAATTTGTTATTAACGATTACTCCAGTACTTTATCTAATCAAGGTGTTGTTTCAAAAGCATGCAAAGCATGCAAATTTTCGAAAATAAGATTTGCAAAGTAGAAAATTATTTGTTGAATTTCAATTCAATAAGATTGCGTTAATTTGCATATTTTGTGTTGTTTGCGTTCTAAAAAGACTTTTAGACACCTTCTTTGAAGTCCACACAAGATAATATCTATCAATATTCTTTTAGGTAACAAAGTGGATATTCATATTCGATTCTATAGTTGCAAAAGAATCAAAGCTTATCCCGAACTCAGGGAATTAACAATCTAACCACAATCATTTATTTGGGCATCTACCCATGATGATTTTATAGGCAGTAAGCCTTTTCTATCTACAGTTCGTCACTGCTTCGAGGCCGTTTGTCACAGCCCATTTTCATTTGTCACAGTTTGAAGTTCGTTTGTCACAAAGCCACTTTTTTATGGTTGATATTAGAAATCAACTGTTTATATTTGCATCGGTTTCTCGCCTGACTAATGTTGAGTTCAGGAAGAACCAAGTGTTAATATGTAAATCTAAGCGCTTATGTCAAACTCAAGAGTGCCATTGACAATTGTTAGTTTTAATCCGTATGTAAAAATGCGGTAGATTATTTGAATGCCGGAACGCCTAAGAACTACGTACGTTTCGACTTTACAGAGAGTGAGATGACTTCATTAGACGGGATTCTTACCCGATGGAAGCCTTTGTATGCTTTGTACAGCGATAAAGAAAAAACCCGGACATCTTTAGTTGTAGCTCAGTTACAGGATTTAATGGGGGAATTTAATGCTCTGAATCAGTCGAACCGTTTGCTGGATCGTATCGCAGCTTCTGCTAATGTAACCATAGAGGACTTAAAAACCTTTAATATCAAGGTTCCCTCTGGTAAGCGCAGTGTCGGGGTGCAACCTATTCAGATGGGTGTTAATGTTTCTGTCCAGTTATTAGGTGGTGGTTCGGCTACTTTTAAATGTCGGGAAGAAGGGAGTTCAAGTGCTTCAATTATTGACGGAGCTGACAGTATTCAATTTGCTTATATGGTGGGAACCACTCCGCCCGAATCGGTCGATGCTGTAGGTATTATATTAGGTATCACTACCAGGGCTACCTTTACATTAGCCTTAGGCACGGGAGCATCTACAAAGTACCTGTATATTTACTTCCGTTGGTATAATGCCAAACATCCTGAATTGGCAGGGCCCTGGTCTCGTGTAGTAAGTACCATTATTGTTTAAAAGCAGTATCAAAGATTAAGAGTTGAAGAATGAGAAAAGAGAATGTTACCAGACATTCTCTTTTCTTGTAATAAGCAAGCATATCTTTCTTTATCAGCACACATTATTTTAAGAAAGAACCGGAATTTCAATTAAAATCGGGTCTGTTTTTAATTTTTACTACAATATTCTCCAAATAATAGGACAGTAAAACAGGCTTAATTTAGAAGTTAATTGTATATTTGCATTTGAAAAGAATACTAATCATTCATGCGAATCAGTAGTTGAAAAAAAATAGTCCGTAGGACTTATATATTCATAGAATAAGGAAATATGTATGCCTATTGTCTGTAGGACATTCACATTTTTTCGGTGTATCTACGGGGAATTGGTTGTATCTGTTTTCATCTTCTATTGATATGTATTCCCTACGGGAAATAACTCATTAGAAATAGAATGTGTATGCATGCAACCCCTGATCACATTAATCATTAATCACTAACCATTTATCATTAAAAAGTTGTTCTCAGTCATTATTCCACTCTACAACAAAGCTGCTTATGTGCAAAAAGCCATAGAGTCGGTTCGTGCTCAGACTTATCAGGAGTTTGAGCTTATTGTTGTGAATGATGGCTCTTCGGACAATTCGTTGGAAGTTATTCGTAATCTTCAACTATCAACTATTAACTATCAACTATTAACTCAAAACAATCTCGGGGTTTCTGTGGCACGGAACAACGGAGTAAAAGCAGCGCAATATGATTATATAGCTTTTCTGGATGCCGATGATTGGTGGGAACCAAGCTACTTGGAAGAAATGAAAACCCTGATAGATGCCTTTCCGAATGCAGGCATTTATGGATGCAATTATTATAAAGTAAAGAATAATATATATATACAGGCTAATGTAGGTGTTGAAAAGGGATTCGAAAGGGGGCTGATAAATTATTGTAGTGTATATGCTAAAACCATGTATATGCCTCTTTGGACTGGAGCTACTGTAATAAAAAAAACTATTTTTGAATCGGAAAATGGTTTTAAAGCAAGGTTGAAGTTGGGAGAAGATTTTGATTTATGGATTCGGGTGGCACTGAAATATCCGGTAGTATTTCTGAATAAATATTTATCCAATTATAATCAGGATGTGGAAGATCTTTCAAGAGGTGTTGTTCAACACAAAATATATATACCTGAAACACACTTTATTTTTAACCTGGATTATTTATCGGAATCAGAGTCAGCTAATCCGGATTTAAAGAAATTGTTGGATTTACTTAGAGTTTATACATTGGAACGATATAGATTACAACGCGCTTATCCGGTGTTTTATAAAAGAGAGATTAATAAAGTAGATTTTAATCTTCAACCTTTTAGTGTGAGATTGTTCTATTTTCTACCAATCCCCCTTTTAGTGATCTGGTATAAGTTTAAAAAGGTTCTTGGCAAGCTATATAAATTATTACGCTGATGAAGTACATAAAATATTTTTTGAATCGTATTCGGGGAGAACAAAATATTAAGATGTTGATAAAAAGAGGTCTGAAATTGGGTGATAACCTGACTCGAATGTCTGGTTGTATCATTGACCCGTCCCATTGTTGGCATATTGAGATTGGAAACAATGTTATTCTGGCTCCTAATGTTCATATTTTAGCTCATGATGCCAGTTCTAAACTATTTCTGAACTATACACGGGTTGCCAATGTGAAAATTGGAAATCAGGTTTTTATTGGTGCTGGTACTATTGTATTGCCAGGTACTATAATAGGAGATAATGTGATTATCGGTGCCGGAAGTGTTGTTTCTCAAAGTATACCATCCAACTCTGTAGCTGTTGGCTCTCCGGCAAGAGTAATTAGCTCTTTAGATGATTATATAGAAAAAGAAAAGAACAAAATGTGCGATGAAAATGTGTTTAATTCTGAATTTACACTTCGCAACTCAAAGTTGTCGACTGACAAAAAAAACAAAATGATTAAGGCTTGTGCAAAATTTGGACAAGCATTCATAGAGTAGATATTTAATTAATACAAATATTTTTAGCAATAATATTGTTTGACTAACCAATAATACTAACTATCTACTATATGAAAATAGCATACTTACTTGGTTCATTAAACCGTGGCGGAACTGAAACTTTGATGCTGGATGTGTTCCATAATGCCCAGAAGCAAGAACTGGATGTTATCGGAGTATACCGGAAAGGTGGACAGCTGGAACCGGATTTTATACAAAGTGATATAAGCATGTTTAAACTTACGGTGACGAAAAACCCGGTACGATACATATTTCAGCTTCGTAAATTATTACAGCAAAATAATATAACAGCAGTTCATGCTCAACAACCCATTGATGCATTATTTGCGTGGCTGGCTTGTTGGCGTACGAGAATAAAACTGATACTTACTTTTCATGGTTACGATTTTGATGTTCAAAAGTCCGGATTGTTTATTCTGAAGTTTATTATAAAACGAACAGATGTCAATCTATTTGTCAGTAAAGCGCAACGGGAGTATTTTGAACAAAAATATTCGTTGACGCCCGAAAAGCAACAAGTGGTTTATAATGGTGTTTCGTTTGAAAAATTGGATACTATTTTAGACTATCATATAAGCAATTTACGTGAAGAATTACATATCACTTCCGATACACTATTACTTGGTACTGTTGGAAATTTTAATTCTGTTCGTGATCAACTTACATTGTGTCGTTTCCTAAAACTATTGGATAAAGATAAAATAGATTTCCATTTTATTTTTGTTGGAAAACGAATTGAAGCTACTCCAGATTTATACAATGAATGTTTTAATTTTTGTCAGAAGAACGGACTTTCAACTAAAGTTTCATTTTTAGGCTCGCGAAATGATGTTCCGGCTATACTTCATCAGCTCGATGCTTTTTTATATGCTACCAATCATGATACTTTTGGTATAGCTCTGGTAGAAGCCATGGCAGTTGGAGTTCCTGTGTTTGTAAATGACTGGCAGGTAATGACAGAAATAACCGACAGTGGAAAATATGCCACACTCTATAAAACCGGAGATGAAGTTGATTTACTTCAACAATTTATGGTATTTTTGCAAAACAAAGAAACTTATATAGATAAAGCACAAGAAGCAGCTTGCTTTGTACGTGAAAGATACAGCATAGAGAAACATATTGAAAATATGAAACGAGTATATACCAGTGATAAACGATCAGTGATCAGTGATAAACGATTAGTGATAAATAAATGATTAGTGATTAACGATTAATGATAAACAGAAAGGATATGTTTATGAAAGAATCTATTTTGGCTGAGAAGAGTTTTGACTTTTCGATAAGAATCGTGAACTTATACAAGTATTTGACAGATACAAAAAAAGAATATGTTTTATCAAAACAATTATTACGCAGTGGAACAGCCATTGGAGCACTCCAGAGTGAAGGTAGTTATGCCGAGAGCAAAGTTGATTTTATTCATAAATATGGAATAGCGCAAAAAGAATGTAATGAGACTGTCTATTGGTTAAAACTACTTTATCGAACTTACTATATCAATCAAAAAGAATTCGAAAGTCTAACTAATGATGCTACAGAGTTAATGAAAATAATTACTGCGAGTATCATTACAGCAAAGAAATCTTTAAAGAAAATAATGATTATCCCGAGTCTACCTAAAACATATAAATTGCCTGCGAACAAAAAATATATCGGTGCGCTGCACCTAAAGATTCAACAATAATTACGTTTCTACAAATATCTTGGGACGCTGTCCCTTTGAATCTTGTCAAATAAGGTGCATAGCACCAAAATCTTTGTAGAATAAAGTAGGAAAGAAGCAAAAGAGGTGCAGAACACCGACATATACTTTCCTTAAATCATGAATAGGTAACAAAACGGATATTCATTAAGCAAATATAGCTAATCACTAACCACTAATCATCGTGATAAACTTTTTTCCTAAATATTTCACAGAAAAGGCCATGCTGCTCTATGTCGTAGCATTGGTGTTGGTGAGTGCTATCTTTTTTTCGCACGTATTATCCTTGATGTTTATCTTTTTTGGTTTGGTTGAGGTAATTGCATTTTTTTATTTTTCCAATTTGCTGACTAAGAAATGGTCTGTTTTCTCAACAAAAAGGTTTCTCAACGATCTATTCCTGACTTCTCTTCTTATCCGGTTAGGTTGGGTTCTGTTTAGTTATGTGTTTTATATGTCCATGAATGGAGATCCTTTTGAGTTTTTTGCAGCTGACTCGAAGATGTATCACGAAAGTGGTGTGTGGATACATAATTTGATTGTGACTAATCAGGGACTTCAACCTTTTCTTAATTCCTTAAAAGGAGGTTATTCTGATGCCGGTTATGCTATCTATTTGGGCTTTCAATATATCCTTACGAGTGATTCTATTCTTATTGAACGTTTGCTAAAAGCATTTTATGGCGCATTTACCTGTATATTGATTTATAAGTTCTCTGTACGCAACTTTGGGGAAGAAGTGGCGCGTATGGCTGCCATATTTTGTATGTTGATGCCTACCCTGATTTATTATTGCGGAGTACATTTGAAAGAAGTGGAAATGCTTTTGCTTACTGTGTGGTTTATGGAACGGGCAGATGCCATGTTGCGCAATAAAAAATTCAATTTTGTTGAGATTGCTCCACCTCTGATTTTAGCCGGGTTATTATTCTTTTTTCGAACAGTATTAGGTGTTACTGCCTTGTTTGCTTTGTTTACTGCCCTGATGTTTTCGTCCTCCAAGATAGTTGGTTGGGGAAAGAGGTCAATAATAATTGTTTGGGTACTTGCTACTGTCGGATATTTTGTTGGCGGACAGTTAGCAAGTGAAGTAGAAGGCGTGTGGAAAGATAAAGAGACAAATCAAACTTCATCGATGGAATACCGTTCTATTCAGGAGGGCGGAAATAAGTATGCAAAATATGCATCTACAGCTATATTTGCCCCTATTATTTTTGTTATGCCTTTCCCCACTATGGTTAGTACCGAAGGTCAACCTACTTCGCAGATGTGGAATGGTGGTTATTTTGTAAAAAACTTTATGGCATTTTTCATTCTTTTGGCGTTTGTCTGGGTGTGGAAAAATAAGAAATGGCGGGATTATACGCTGATTGGATCGTTTATAATAGGTTATCTGGGTATTATTGCGATGAGCTCTTTTGCGCAGGCAGAACGTTTTCATCAACCGGCTTTACCTTTTCTGCTGATTGTTTCTGCCTTTGGAATAAGTAAGCTAACTAATAAAGATAAGAAATATTTTAAATGGTATATGGCATTTCTTTTTATTGCCCTTCTTGGTTGGAACTATTTTAAACTGGCCGGAAGAGGGTTGGCGTAAATAGTTATGAATGATAAATGATAACCCAATAACTCAATAACTCAATAACCTAATAACCATTTAATAACCCAATAGCAGTACCTTAATGAAGATATTAATCGTATCAAGTCGCAACTCGGGAAAGATTGCTCCGTTTATACAAGAACAGGGAGATGCTTTGTCGCGATCAGGTGTGACGATAGCTTATTTTCCAATTATAGGGAAGGGTATTTGGGGCTACCTGAAAAACCGGAAACGATTGTTGTCAGCACTATCTGATTTTCAACCTGACTTAATTCATGCTCACTACGGATTATCGGGTTTATTGGCTAATATGCAGCGTTCTGTTCCGGTAATAACCACCTATCATGGAAGTGATATTAATGATAAACGGATATACCTGTTTTCAAAATTAAATATGTTTTTATCGGCACATAATATCTTTGTTTCGGAGAAAAACAGAAAGAGATCCGGGCAAACTACCAGGCAGTCATTGATTCCTTGTGGTGTGAATACGGACTTATTTATAATAAAAGATCAGGCCGGGGCCCGTAAAAGCCTGAATCTGGAACTTAATAAAAAGTATATCTTATTTTCAGGAGCATTTGCCAATCCGGTAAAGAATTTTTTATTGGCCAATGCTGCGGTATCTTTGCTTGAGGATGTTAAGCTGATAGAATTGGTTGCTTACACACGCGAAGAAGTTGCATTATTACTGAATGCAGTAGATGTAATGTTGATGACCAGCCTTTCCGAAGGTTCGCCACAAATCATTAAAGAAGCTATGGCTTGTAATTGTCCGATAGTTTCAGTTCCGGTTGGCGATGTGGAAGATGTTATCGGTCATACTCCCGGTTGTTTTATTGCTACTTACGAGCCAATAGATATAGCTGCAAAGCTCCGGCAAGTTTTACAATCGGGAAAACGAACGGAGGGAAGAAACAGAGTATTGACTCTGGGATTAGATGGCGATACGATAGCAAGTAAGATTCAGGATATTTATAAGAGACTAATAACAGATAAACAATCTCATAGAGGATGATGGATGTAAACTTAGATAAAATAAAGCTGATTATCTGGGATCTGGATAATACGTTTTGGAAGGGTACAATCAGCGAGATTGAAATTCAACCCATAATAAGTAATTGTGAATTGATTGTCGCACTTACCAATTGTGGAATCATAAACAGCATTTGCTCGAAAAACGACTATGCAACAGCAGCACAAAAGTTGAAAGAACTGAATGTCTGGAATTATTTTGTGTTTTCATCTATTGACTGGCAACCGAAAGGACAACGGATCCGGACAATTGTACAGTCGATGGCTTTACGTCCGGAAAATGTTTTGTTTATTGATGATGAAATTACAAACTTACGGGAAGCTCAGTATTATCTTCTGGATCTGATGGTAGCCGGACCTGAAATCATTGATCGGCTTCAGCACTATGTTGAAACAAAGGATACGAACCATTCCCGACTGGATCAATACAAATTATTGGAAGTAAAAAATACAGAGCAACAAAAATATGATAGTAACGAAGAGTTTTTATTTGCCAGCAATATACGGGTTTCCATTTCAGCAGATTGTAACAAGGAATCAGATCGTATTCACGAGCTTATACAACGTTCCAATCAATTAAACTTTACGAAAAAGAGAATATCCGCAGAAGAACTGAAAATTTTAATCAATAGAGAAGATGTAAGATGTGGTTATGTATCAGTAACTGATAAATATGGTGATTATGGTATTGTAGGGTTTTATGCCCTTGTTGGAAATAAGTTGGAGCATTTTCTGTTTTCATGTCGTACAATTGGTCTGGGAGTGGAGCAATATATTTATTTAGTTCTGAATTGTCCGCAACTGGATATAGTAGGAGAGGTAGTCTCAGAACTCAAAGAAATTGAACAACCTGCCTGGATAAACCAAACCGATCATATTGCAGAATATCCTGAATGGGATGAAATTACTGAACAACCATCCGGATCGGCTAAAGTCTTGATTAAAGGTCCGTGCGATTTGTCTAAGTCAATGACTTATATCAAAAGCAGTGATTTATTTGACTATGAATTTACCTATGTAAATGAAAAGGTAGGTAACATTATTGAGGCTCACAATCATTCTGTTCACATCTTAGGACTAAAAGAATATACGGATAAACAGAAAGACGAAATTGCTTCGGATTGTATCTTTGTAGATAGGGATATGCTTGACGGGCTATTTTTTGAAACAAAATATGATATTATTGTTCTGAGTACGCTTATCGAGTCCAATTATGGAATTTATAAAAAACGGAATTCTAATCTTCAGGTTGCTTTTGGTTCTGATTTAATTCCATTAACAGATAAACAAAACTGGCAACAATATAGTGAGGGGAATATTTATACAGGAAATAATATATTTACAGAACCTTATCTGTCCGATTTTTCCGAAAAATACGAGTTTGTGGGAAAAACAAATCCTCAGGATTATATCGAACGGATTAAGCTAATGCTGAATTATCTTGACAAACAAACCACCTTATGTTTGCTTTTAGGTGTCGAGTTTCCTTGCGATAAAGATTCGGACCCACTTTCTAAAAACAGACATCAGGACCATGCTGAGTTAAATGCTCTAATCCGTGTTTTTGCTCAGGAATGTTCTCAATTGGAATTGATTGATCTTAATGACATCGTAAAAAGTCAAAGTGATTTTACGGATGGCATAAATCATTTTACGTCCAGAGTTTATTATGAAATTGCACAGAAGATAAGTGCTGTAATAAATAAAAAACAAAATATTCCGATAGAGAATTACTCAACTTTTTTTATCTATCTGGATCGGGTTATACTATTTGTAAGAACAATACTAAAGAAAGTATTTCGAACTGACAGTTGGCTTTATAAGCTTTTCAAAGCAGTGTATTTAGTAATTAGTAGAAAAAAGAAATAAAACTATCCAGTTTCATGATTCATTCAACTGTTTCCGAAATCGATCTCCTTCAATGGAATGAGTTGGTAGATAAATCATCTACCGCTTCATTTTTCCAGACTCCGGACTGTTACACTTTTTATGCCTCGCTTTCATTCCTGAAGCCATTTGTATATGGAGTTTCAGAAGAGGGAGTGCTGAAAGGTGTTGTGTGCGGCTATGTGATTGCGGATGGAAATGCAATGAAGCGTTTTTTTAGTCGCCGTGCTATTATTCCCGGTGGATTATTATTGGATAATGATATTTCAGCAGATGCTTTAAAGTTACTTCTGAATCATTTAGAACAAGAACTTAGTAGGCGGGCTATCTACATTGAAGTTCGTAATTATTCTGATTATTCAGTATTTAAATCAGTATTTAAATCTGCAAGTTTCATCTACCAGTCTCATCTGAATTTTCATGTTGCAATTACCGATGTTGATTCAGCTTTGAAACAACTCAACAGCACTAAACGAAGAGATGTGAAACTCTCACGCAAAGAAGGTGCTGAATGGCTTGAGGCTACTGAACCGGATGATGTAAAGTCTTATTACAAGTTATTGCAACATTTATATAAAACCAAAATAAAAACACCTCTGTTTCCTCTTGAGTTTTTTGAAAAGATAGTTCAGTCCCGGTATGGAAAACTTTTTATAATAAAATATCAGGGAGATGTGATAGGCGGAAGTGTATGTGTGTTGTTGCCCGGCAGAACTGTATATGAATGGTTTGTTTGTGGACTGGATGGCCGAATAAAAAATGTATATCCGTCTACAGTAGCTACCTGGGCCGGAATTGAGTATGCAGCCTCAAACGGTTTTACTTGTTTTGATATGATGGGAGCTGGTAAGCCCGAGGAAGGATATGGAGTACGTGAATTCAAATCAAAGTTCGGAGGACAATTAGTTGAACATGGACGCTTTTTGTATGTTTCCAAGCCCCGATTATATGCATTGGGCCGATATATTATCAAAAAATTAAAATCAAAGTAAGGTGAGTCTGTATAATTTATCACTAACCACTAATCACTTTCAGAGATGAATATACTTATGGATATAGCCCATCCGGCTCACGTACATTTACTCAAAAACACCTATTTTGAACTAATCAAAAGAGGACATCGGGTATTTGTGACCGTGAAGGATATTCCGGCTGCCAGATCTTTACTGGATCTTTATCATATTCCATATAAATACCTTGGGGGCAAAAATGATACTTTGCTTGGAAAAGCATTTTTACAACTTAAGTATAATCTCCAACTTTGTAGTCTGGTTATTTCTGAAAAAATTGAGATCGGTTTTGGTTCGTCTCTTACGTTGGCACATATTTCCCGTATAACGCGTATGCATTCCATCATTCTGGATGACGATGATGATGCTGTTGAACCTCTTTTTGTGAAATATGCCCATCCTTATGCAGATGTTGTATTGAGTCCGGAATGTACCAAAAGAGCAACTAAAAAACTTATCTCATACAGGGGATATCATGAGCTTGCCTATTTGCATCCGAATCGTTTTACTCCGGATAGTTCGGTGTTGAGCGAAATAGGATTAAAAGAAGGTGATCCGTATTTTGTGTTGCGGTTTAATGCATTTAAAGCTCATCATGATGTTGGTGTGAAAGGCTTGTCCTTAGAGTATAAACGCAAGTTAATTGCCATTTTGGAACAAAAGGGAAAGGTGTTTATCACAACAGAAAGAGAGATTGATTCTGAATTTAAGAAATATCAATTGCTTTTATCGCCCGAAAAAGTACATTCTCTTATTTATTATGCCACTATGTTGGTTGGTGATAGTCAAACTATGACTTCTGAAGCAGCTGTGCTAGGAACGCCGGCTATCAGGATGAATAGTTTCGTAGGTCAGATTTCCTATTTGGAAGAAGAAGAGCATAAGTATGGTTTGACATACGGTTTTTTGCCTGACAAATTTGATGATATGTTGATCCGAATAGAAGAGCTGCTTTCATTCTCTGATTTAAAAATGATCTGGCAGCGGCGTAAAGAGAAAATGTTGAATGAAAAAATAGATGTTACCGCATTTTATATATGGTTTATTGAAAACTATCCCAAATCAAAACAGATAATGAGAGAAAATTCCGGTTTTCAAGATAGCTTCCGCTGAATAAGGAACTAAAATATGCATTTTTGTTGTATTTTTGACCTTCGTTTGCGAGTTTGCTGAAAAACGGTACTTGTATTGGTTCATAAAAATATCCTGCCATTATAAATATTATAAAAGTTGTCTCAGCCCTCAACGCCTTCAAAATTAATCTCTAAATGAAGATACTTATATATCTGGGTCATCCAGCACATTTTTATGTTTATCGCAACTCAATCCAAAATTGGGAACTTGAAGGGCATAAGGTATTCATTTTGATAAAGAAAAAAGATGTACTTGAAGACTTGCTCCGAGCAGCTGGTATGCCTTATTTCAATATTTTGGAAGAGGGCCGGGTAGATTCAACTTTTGGGATATTTGTAGGAATGTTGAAAAGAACTGTTCGCTTGTTTTCGTTTTGTGTGCGCAACAGACCGGATATTCTTACAGGTACCAGTGTCGAAAACTCTCTGGTAGGAAGGCTTTTGTTTATCCCTGTGATCAATGTCAATGAAGATGATGCTGCTGTAGTATCTCTTTATGCTAAATTGAGCTATCCGTTGGCTAATTCCATTTTAAATCCCAGTGTTTGTTGTAGTGGGAGGTGGGATAAGAAAGCTATAAAATATCATTCATATCATGAATTGGCTTATTTACACCCCGATCATTTTATTCCCGAAAAAAGAATAGCTGATAAATATCTGTTGTCCGACAAGCCTTATTTTTTAATTCGTCTGGCTAAACTTACTGCTTATCATGACAACGGAATAAGAGGTATTGAAGCTGAAATAGCCGAACATATTATAGA
>Ga0302203_1000267_pt1 | contig 22283 bp, 21 predicted proteins | sample II_Fen_E1_1_FD_194576 | JGI IMG/M metagenome (GOLD analysis project Ga0302203, IMG submission 194576) | Peat permafrost microbial communities from Stordalen Mire near Abisko, Sweden - II_Fen_E1_2 | ecosystem: Environmental > Terrestrial > Soil > Wetlands > Permafrost | place: Sweden: Abisko...
GTTTTAAGGATACACTCTACCCCTTTATTATAAGCCACCTGAATCTTTCCCTTAAGTTTAGCATCAACAAATGTATAGAGTGGCTCACCATCCAATATATCTTTTAACAAGAGCATAATTCCCATCATGGCACCATCATTAAAGGTAATATGGCTGCTATAATTATGTTTTTCAATAGGATAATATTGCGGCCAGCCTCCGTTTTTATACTGGGATTGCACTATGAATTCCAGCCCTTTGATACAACCATCTTTATATTTATCTTCTTTCAGGTTATAGTAAGCAATCGCCAATGCCGCAATTTGTGTATACGTACTTCCGTTATCGAATGTAGTATTTATTTCGCCTTTTGCTGCTTTTACAATACTTGCCTGTTCGGGAGTAAGGATTGCAAAAAAGTCATAGTTCTTGGGCCAACCTCCGTTGTTTTTTTGAAACAGCAACATATTATCGGCTATTTTCGCAATTTCAGTCGGTTTATACCGGGGACGATCAGGCAGGGCATTAATCAGGTTATGTTTATCGGCTATACTATACCAATGACCACCGTTATCGTTAAACGGGGCATAGTCAATCGTTGAATACTTCTTAACCTCTTTGGTTTCCTGTGCATAGCCCAATCCGGATAAAAGAATTAGCCCTGCCATGAACGGAATTTTCAAATAAGAAATGGCATGTTGCCTGTTTGTCTTAATTTTCATGTTTAATTATTGGAATAAGATTTTTTTGAAATAAGTATAAAATAGAACTTGTTGCTTGTATTTCTACTTTCGTTACGTTAATCTAGCATTAAACAAGTCGATATATAACTCTTCCACCTTGGTTCTGGCCCAAGGGGTCTTGCGTAAAAACTTTAAACTGGAATTAATACTCGGATTTTCATAAAAGCAGTTAATGTGAATGCGATTGGATAGCTCTTCCCAACCATAACATTCGTACAATTGTTCCAATATTGCTTTCAGGGTGATTCCGTGTAACGGGTCGGAGGTGGATGGAGGCATAACTATTTGTTTCAGTACCGTCCTGTAAACCTGTTGATGGTAGCAGGCACGGTACCTTGATTATTTTAAGATGTAAATATACGTCTTTGTTGTTTTAAATGGTATTAATTAGATTAATTCCATATTCCATAGACATTATTAGCACAATATGGTTTAAAGAGTAAACATTTTTTAATAAACAACCCTTCTATCAATCGGATGTCACAATGTCCGGCTGGTGGAAGGGTTGTCAAATATCCGGGAGTGAAAGTTAATACGATATTTCCACCTTGCTTTTAAATGTTTTTTCGTCCTCCAGGTGATGAAGAATATAATCCGCCAGATCCGAACGCGTCAGAGATGACATATGAGGAATAAACTCATTGATGCCGGTACGGTATTTTCCGGTCTTGTCACCGTTCAATAATCTGGGTGGACGTATAACAGTCCAATTCAGGTCAGATTCACGTAATATAGTCTCCATCAAAAGCATATCGGCATAGCTGTATTTGAATATTCTCTGTAGAATGTTTTTTATCACAAATCTCTTCAGGAAGAAAGCATCCGGATCTATTTCCACTGCACCGGCCGAAAGGCAGATGATACGATCCATATCCACCTTTTGCATAGCTCGGAGGATATTTCGTACTCCTACGGAATAAACAGTGGTAAATTCCCTGTTCCTGCTTCCTAAGCAGGAAATAACAGCATCCATACCGAAAAATACATTTTCATAGGTCTGTGGTACAAGTACATCCCCTTTGATGATTCTCAACTGTTCATGACGAATAGGAAACTTGTCGGGATTACGCAAAATAGCTGTTACCTGATGGCCCGCTTCCAGTGCCTGTTCTACTACTTCCAGTCCGGTTCCTCCCGAAGCGCCAAATACAAGGATATTTTTCATGTGTTTTTCGTTTTTTTATTGTGTTTTATCAATCAGGTACAGATTCAACAATTTTTTCCGGTTAATAAGCCTGAGTTTGTTGATTCGTAAAAGTTCTCAAATTTCTATTTAGCAGGTGTGCCGGTAATGCTGCCGGACCATACCAATAATAAAATTCTGTATCAAGAATTTTTTCGGTTAGGATCGGATCATGTGCCAGCAACAACTTTGCTTCCTCCATCGTGCTGACATCGAGTATAAAGGCACCGCGGTAAGCCAGGTCATTCTTTACAACCTCTCCGGCAACAACCATCTTCTTTTGCGTGATCAACCGGTTTATCGTAGCAAAATGATCTTTGAACAAACTATCTCTTACCACTTTGTCGGTCACATTATGACTTCCTTCTTTAAGCAGAACCAGAACATACATTTTCATCCCGGACGCATCAGAATGAAAGCTCTTTGCAGGCTTTTTATCATGGCTGGCATTGCTCGTTTGAGCAAAAGAAAACATGGCGAAACACAGAATCAAAAGAAATAAAAATAATCCTTTCATCGGTTTGCAGATTTGGCAACTTTCTTCGTTAATGCATAAAAGTTGTCAAATATAAAAACACAATAAGAAGGAGTAAGGTTCAATAAGTGCAGTATTGAGAGTTTTTCTAGTCTAGACATTCTAATTTATAATTTTTCGTAATTGCATTTTTTCTAAAAGAATAGCCATGTTTTTAGCGACTTATCTTTTATTGTTTTCTGGCTTTTCCGGTTATCGATTCTACTGTAACCTTTATAACGCTCACCCTGTCGAATAATTTTGTGATATATTCAGTCCCTTCCGGTATAAATTCTGCGGAATACTTTTCAATAAATTGCTTTAAAGCTTCCTGTTTTTCTGTTTCGTCCACTTCAGAGGCACTTCCTGAGGCTATCACACTTTCATATAGAGTGCCAAACGATGCCGGTAATACAGTAGTTTTACCCACCACGCAAAACGAAACTTGCGAATTATTCTTCAATGATTCTAACTTTGAACCCACTTTGGCACAATGAAAATAAAGTGCGTTGTTGAATAAAACGTAATTTAACGGTATTCCGTATCCTTCATTCGTTGGAGTGCACATCGATAGTACCCCGTATTCTCCATTTTTCAGTATTGTAATAGCTTCATCCCCGGTAATTTCACGGTCTGTTCTTCTCATGTTGTTTAATAATCTTCTTTGTTTAAATTATGGAGAGGCATCACAAATCATTTATTCCATCAGCCCGGGTAACCATGTAATGTTTGTAATAACAACCTGTTACTCAATAACCAGTTGTTGTTCAAAAAAAGATGTAAAGATAGCAAACGACTGGTCATGAATATCTTCGCAAGTATCCAGGAGTATATTATAAAATATTTTTCCTTTAAATCGGGTCTTGCCTCCGGTTGCTGTAAAATAATTTACCTTGCCTGTTTCCTTATTCGGCAAAGCAACCGGATTCTCCAGCAACAGACCCGGATATTCGGGGGAAATACGTTCAATGCCAATGGAATATAAATGGGATCCGCCCAAATCCTTATACGTATTTTTATCCTTTATCTCGAAGGCTATCAGATTGTTGTATTTATCTGAGAATTGAATTCTGGTCTTATTCTGATATTTCCCTGAAATATTGTTTATATAATCTTCCAGTTTATCCGAATCATTGGCTGTTTTCATTATTACTACAATCGAAAAGCCTATTTCTTTCCCTCTTTTGTTTTTTATCATGGGGGGTTCTATTGTAAACCCGCAAGAATGGTTCGAATAGTTAAAGGGTAAAACATGCCAGGTTGAATCAACCAGGATTTTAATTCCCAGCAGGCGGCTGATAAAAGCCACTTTTTCTCCTTTTGACGCATACCAGAGTTCCTCCTTTTTGTAATTCAGATTCCTGTTCGCTTCTCCAAGTTGTTTCAGAATGCCTTGTCCCAGTAAATCCTCAGTATGTCCTTCCCTTCCAAGGATACTCCGTACTTTATCCATGCTGTAAATGGCATGGGAGGGCATATTGGCAAAAGCCATTGATCTTCCGTATTCCTCCCAGAAATCAGCTGGTTTGACCTCTGGCAGTATTTTTTCTGCTTTCAGGAACATCTCAGCCCCTTTGACCGCATGATCGCTCAAGGCATAATGATTAGCCAGGAACCAGTACGCACGGTAATCATCAGGACTCTTGCCTATAGCTGCCAGATAATGATCAACAGCAGGCTGGTACTGACTGCTTACGTCCAGGTTGTATAAATAGTGTGAGATATCCGCTGTCAGCAACAACAATTCTGCGTTCTTATCCGGAATGGATTCAAATACCGAATAAGCTTCTTTTAATTTCGCAATGATATCCTCTTTTTTCTGATCATATTTCCATTCAGGGGACCAATGGTTATACAAAGCCTGATGGTCCTTCACGTACGAAAAATAAGAGCGGTATTTCTCTCCGTTCTCAATTTGATTCAGGTCAATATAATTAATATTGCCAAAAGCAAACGGTACAGCGAATAGAAACAAGCCGAAATATATAAAAGCTGATTTGTTCATAGTCAATGATTTATTTTTGGACAAAGTCATTAAGGGTAATTATTCAGCTCAAAAGAATTGTTTGACCTGAAAATATCCTTAATAAAGCTCAAAACTACATATTTTAATTTACATTTCAAATCATTTCTTTAACTTTGTTTATTAGCTCATTAAAAATCAGATTTAAACTGCTCAAACTGTCCAAGAATGGGTGATGGCAATAGGGCAGGAGCGAACCTCATTATTTTAAATCCGGCCCTGTTTTACTCATATTTTATAAACAAATCGGATATAAACGCCTTAAATAAGTCAACTTTCACAACCTGTTTTATGTTAGTTATAAGATTACAAGACTATTAAATATAAGACTCAGGAATCTTTAATTAAAAAAAGGAATGTAACACATTACTTAAAAATACATTGTAACTTTACAGGGATTATTTCCATTTTCAATTAGATAAATTATTTATTCATTTAAAAAGAAGGGAGTTTGCTATGATCTATGTGTATGTCATTATTTTTTTGGTCCTCGTTTTTTTTACCGGTATTAAAATTATTCGTCCTACCGAACGGGGCTTAATTGAAAGGCTTGGCAAGTATAATAAATATGCTAAACCCGGTTTTCACTGGATTATTCCGGTGATTGATAGAATGTTTATCGTCAATATTACCGAACAAATGGTGAATGCCGATCCCCAGGAAATCATTACCAACGATAACCTGAATGCCAGTGTCGATGCACAGGTATACTTCCGTGTGAAAGCTGAAGAAGAAAGTGTCAAAGGGGCTATCTACAATGTCAACAATTACAGGTACCAGATTGTCAACCTGGCACGTACTACCCTGCGTAACATTATCGGTACGCTGACCCTTAAATCAGCCAACAGCGAACGTGGCAAGATCAATGCAGAACTCTATAATACGCTGCATCATGAGACGGAAAACTGGGGTATTGAGATCGTACGTACCGAACTCAAAGAGATTGATCCTCCCAAGGATGTGCAGGAGACCATGAATAAAGTAGTTAAAGCTGAAAATGAAAAGATAGCTGCTATTGATTCTGCCACAGCTGCCGAGACAGTAGCCGATGGTATCAAGCGCGCTTCTATCAAGGAGGCCGAAGGTTTCAAGCAATCCAAGATTCTGCATGCCGAAGGGGAAGCTGAAGCTATCCGTCTGGTGAATGATGCTGCCAACAAATACTTCATAGGCAATGCCCAACTACTGCGTAAACTGGAAGCTGTGGAGGTATCCCTTTCAAAGAATGCCAAGATAGTAATCCCTACAGGCAGTGAACTGATAAACATCATTGGTGATATGGCGGGTGGTATCCTTCCGATAGAAACTAAACAAAAAGAGAATAAAAAATAAAATAAAAAATAAATTGCAATGGAATAAATTCCATTGCTACAATATCGGTCGTTCCTACGGAACTTCCTGCTTCTATGCAGCGAATGCCGTAGGCATGACCGATTTTGTAACCCGATGGTTTTAACCTCGGGATAATAAACCAGGATAATCACCTCCAGCAAATGCCGTAGGCATGGACGATTTTGTTGCGCAAGGTTTTAACCTAGGGATATAGAGGTAGATAATGAGATATAGATAATCAGTCTAAAGGTTTTAACCTTGGGATATAAAGATAGATATAGAGATAGATTTTATCCTTTGAAAAATAGAGAAAAATAATGATTATTCAGATTAGCTCATTAAACAAATAATCCTTATTATATTTCACCTCAAATTTCTGTAACATCTCAATATATTCATCAATGAAAGTCTGCTTGCTGTGATGCTTTTCCTGATTCTCAATATAATGAAATACAGCATCAATATGCGATTGGCTATACGAAAAAGCTCCAAATCCTTCCTGCCACTCAAACCTCTGCTGAAGAATACCACTCTCATTGATCCATTTCGATGATTTTGCTTTTGCCATTTGCATTACTTTCGAAACATCTATGGCTGGCTTCAGTCCGAAGAAACAATGTACATGGTCTTCCACACCATTCACACTGATTGTCTTGCAACCGGTCTCATTGATTAAATTACCAATAACTGATATTAGTTGCGCTTTCCATTCTTTTGCAATTCTTGCTTCCCTGTATTTCACTGCAAAAACAGTCTGAATATACATTTGATGATAGGTATTTGCCATAATATCCCGGATTTATTAAATTTAAAACAAACTAATCATTCTAATGTTTTGAATTACATTGTATTTCATTTAGATTGCCATGGAATAAATTCCACGGCTACAATGTCGGTCGTTCCTACGGAACTTCCTGCATCTATTATGCAGCAAATGCCGGAGGCATGAACGATATTGTAACCCGATGGTTTTAACCTCGGGATATAAACCAGAATATATTGTAGCCGAATAATTTTAGCATCTGATAATTATGGAATTAGTATCTTATCACTGTATAAATACAGTTCATATTTATTTGTAATTTAAATATAATATAGATATCATAACATATTAATGATATGGGATATCTAAGGGATATGTATGGGACATCTATGGGACATCTAAGGGACATCTGTATTGTAGTAGCAGTATGATGGTATTGTGATGACAAAAATAAATCAACAAAAAGCCGGTAAAAAAACAGCCAAAAATAGGCCTGAATTGGAGAAAGTAAGTCGGGTAGGGGGATTATGACAAAAAAGTAAGAAATTAACATTTCGGAATAGAGGAGGAAGATTGTTATAGTCAAAAGAAACCCGGTAAATCTATCAGATTATTCTAATTCGTAGAATCTAATGCAATTTGCCGGAATTTTCGGGAATAAATCAGTTTATTGATGGTTCCTGATACTTTATAAATCATTCCCGGTTGGCAGATTAGATCAACGAATGGATGTTTGATCAGATGAAAACGAAACCTTGCCATACTGCTGAAATCCATTTTGTGTTACGTTCCGTACAGATTGTCGTTTCAATCTGATACGGATTCTATTTGACCGGAAAAAATACAAAGAATCATTGCGATAACCAGGAACTAATTTCAGGAGAATACAATAGCCTGAATGATTGTCAATTGAACCTAAATCCATGCGATTCTCAGGGATTGAAAAAGCAGTGACAAAAAGCCCTATAATTTATATTATGTAAAATAGAATTTTGTAGTATTTAGAAACCCCTCTTTTTGAAAGCCTCTATCGGCATCCTTCCTCAAAACAACAGAGTCACCAACCCCAAAGGATTAGTGACTCTGTTAAGTCTTTAATAGAATATAATTTTCAATACCCGATTAGGCTTTTTTCTCTTTAATATTTACTACCAGGTTCAATTCGTCCAACTGCGACTGATCGATGATTGATGGTGCATCGCACATAACATCGCGTCCGGAGTTGTTTTTAGGAAAGGCAATGCAATCACGGATACTGTCGAGTCCGGCAAATAATGAAACAAAGCGGTCTAACCCGAAAGCCAGTCCTCCATGAGGTGGCGCACCATACTGGAAGGCACTCATCAGGAATCCGAACTGCGCCTGCGCCCTTTCAGGTGTAAAGCCAAGCAATTCAAACATGCGGTTTTGCAGTTCACTGTTATGAATACGGATAGATCCACCACCCAGCTCAACTCCATTGACAACCAGGTCATACGCATTGGCACGAACCTCTCCGGGGGCTGTATCCAGTAACGGAACATCTTCCAGTTTAGGAGACGTAAACGGATGATGCATAGCAAAGTATCGTTGAAGTTCTTCGTCGTATTCGAACAAGGGGAAGTCAATTACCCACAACGGTGCAAACACGTCCTTATTGCGAAGACCCAACCTGGCTCCCATCTCAAGGCGTAATTCGCCTAATGCTTTTTGAGTTTTGCGTTTATTACCGGCCAGTATCAGGATTAAATCCCCTGGTTTAGCTTTGAATTTCGAAGCAATACCTTTTAAATCGTCAGCCGCATAAAACTTATCCACTGAAGATTTGAAAGTACCATCGGCTTCGCAACGGATATAAATCATTCCCTTCGCTCCTATTTGGGGGCGTTTTACAAAATCAGTCAATTCATCAAGTTGTTTACGCGTATATGCTGCGCATCCCTTGACACATATCCCGGCAACATACGGAACGCTGTCGAAAACCACAAAATTATGACCCGAGACGGCTTCTTTCAATTCCACAAACTTCATGTCAAAGCGGATATCCGGTTTATCGGAACCATACTGATCCATGGCATTGTGCCAGGTCATACGTGGGAAAGTATCTTCAAAACCGACATTCCTGACATATCGGAACAAATGCTTCGCCATACCCTCAAATATCTGCAAGACATCTTCCTGATCGACAAACGACATTTCACAATCAATCTGTGTAAACTCCGGTTGACGGTCGGCACGCAGATCTTCATCACGGAAACACTTGGCAATCTGGAAGTAACGGTCGAACCCCGATACCATAAGCAACTGTTTGAACAACTGCGGTGATTGTGGCAAGGCATAAAACTCACCCGGATTCATACGGGATGGTACTACAAAGTCACGGGCACCTTCGGGCGTAGATCCGATAAGAATAGGTGTTTCTACTTCCATAAAGTTCAACTGATCCAGATACCGGCGAGTTTCAAACGCCATGCGATGACGGAGTTCCAGATTTTGGCGAACTACGTTACGGCGTAAATCGAGATACCGATACTTCATGCGGATATCATCACCACCATCGGTATTATCCTCAATGGTAAAAGGAGGCGTTTTCGATTCGTTCAGAATATTCAGTTCAGAAACAAGGATTTCAATATCACCTGTTTCCATATTTGCATTTTTATTGCTTCGTACGGCTACTTGTCCAATCACCTGAATAACGTATTCACGTCCCAGCGTATTAGCCAGTTCGAATAATGAAGCATTCACATCCTGGTTAAATACCAATTGTGTAATGCCATACCTGTCGCGGATATCCACGAACGTCATACCACCCATCTTGCGCGTACGTTGTACCCAGCCGGCCAGTGTTGTCTTCTTTCCTACATTGGTAAGGCGAAGCTCGCCGCAATTGTTTGTTCTGAACATAATTGAAATAATTTATAATTCAAAATGTACCATGCATAATTCATAATTAAAGATGTGAAAGTCAACCTTAATCAGATTTATCCAGTTACAATTTGTTTTTATTTTAAAAAGACAAAAGTACTAAAAATTCTTTATCAGTAAAAACGGTATCTAAAAAAAGATGCAAAGAACTTGACAGTAGTATCTTGTAGTATGATTATGAAAAACAGAGATTAATTTATCAGGTAGTTTCCAGTCATTTATTGAATTGATGAAATTTCCATCCGCTTTTATAATTAAAGAATAAGATTCAGTTTGGTAGCCCCTTAGTATCCTATTGCCCTCTGATTCGCTCTCCCTTATTATAGGTTACAATATATTTGATAATATATCCTGAAATAAAAACTCTTCTGAGTTGTAAAGAATAAAATGGGAAGATAAATTGTTATATTCTATTCTCATAAATAAAAAAATAAGGGGCGAGTTTAGGAGTTTATTCCTGCTACTAAGGGGGTGCGATTAACGTTGATTCTCTAATCTATTATTTTATTTTTCTTACTTTGAATTCCTTAAGTCGATTGCCCCTAATATGTAACTATTTAGTTATATTTATATTAGGTTTATGATTTTTCAGACATAAAAAAAGATGTAACGAAATTACTCCTTACATCTTTTTCAATACTTTCAAATACGAAAAACAAGCGTTTTTATCTTATGCTGTTACCGGATTGATTTTTTTAATCAAACCTTTCAATACTTCACCCGGTCCGAGTTCGATAAACTCTGTAGCACCATCGGTTACCATATTTTTCACGGTTTGTGTCCAACGTACAGGGGCAGTTAACTGAGCGATCAGGTTTTCTTTGATGGCTGCAGGATCGGTTTGTGGATAGGCATTTACATTTTGATAGACAGGACAAACCGGCGTACTGAACGTAGTGGCTTTAATAGCAGCCTGCAATTCTTCGCTGGCAGGTTGCATTAACGGAGAATGGAATGCGCCTCCTACACTTAGCTTTAAGGCACGTTTAGCTCCTTTTTCCTTCAACAATTCACAGGCTCTGTCAATTCCTTCGATGGAACCGGAGATCACAATCTGTCCCGGACAGTTATAGTTGGCAGGAACCACAACGGCATCTTTAATGGATTCACACACTTCTTCCACGATTTCATCGCTTAATCCAAGAATAGCAGCCATAGTTGATTCTTCTGCTTCACAGGCTTTTTGCATAGCCTGGGCGCGCTTTGAAACCAGCAACAAGCCATCTTCAAAAGTCAAAGCTTTAGAAGCTACCAGGGCAGAGAATTCGCCTAATGAGTGACCGGCAACCATGTCGGGTTTAAAATCATCACCCAATACCAAGGCAGAGATTACCGAATGCAGAAATATAGCAGGTTGGGTAACCTTAGTCTGTCTTAAATCTTCAGGAGTACCATTAAACATCAAATCCGTAATACGGAATCCAAGAATTGTATTCGCTTTCTCGAAATATTCTTTTGCTAATGGGGATTGATCGTATAAATCCTTGCCCATTCCTACAAATTGAGCGCCCTGACCGGGAAAAACATAAGCTTTCATAAATCTATTTTTAGTTTTAATTTATATTTATTACGATAAATAAGAAATAATTGCCTGATAATTAATCGAATAATCAGGCGTATCCCCCATATTTATATTCCAAACAGAGCGCAAAGATAATAAAAAGAAAAGATATAGCTAAACGAACCCTTATAAACTTGGGGTTAACCTCAAAATGTACGCAGTACTTTTGAGCATTTTCTCTCAAGAAACAAATTTATTCTGCCGCGAACTCACAGAGGAAACATGCCGGGTATCGGTATGTTCCCTTTATAGCTAAAAATATAAATACTATTGGTTCCTATAGTAATTGCTTATGCTGCGTGATTAAGAGCTCTTAGAAATGCACTTGCATTTTATTTTCAGAAAAAAAACCTTAACTTTGACGTCAAAATAAACGATATGGATCTGATAATAAAATATTTTCCCCATCTGACTGACCATCAGAAGTCTCAATTCGAAGCACTATATCCTCTTTATATAGACTGGAACGAAAAAATCAATGTCATTTCCCGAAAAGACATTGAAAACCTGTATGAACATCATGTATTGCACTCACTGGCAATCGCAGAGATCATACGTTTCCAACCCGGCACCAGGATCCTGGATGTAGGAACCGGAGGAGGTTTTCCGGGAATACCACTGGCTATCCTTTTTCCTGAATCAAACTTCGTTTTGATTGATTCCATCGGCAAAAAGATTAAAGTGGGCACAGAAGTAGCCAATGCTATCGGGTTAAAAAACATCACGTTAAAGCATCAACGGGTACAGGAAGAAAAAGAAAAATTTGATTTTGTAGTCAGCCGTGCCGTCATGCCTTTGGCTGATCTGGTGCTACTGGTTAAAAAGAATATCAGTAAAAAACAACTGAATGCCTTGCCTAATGGACTTATCTGTCTGAAAGGCGGTGAATTAGAACATGAGATACTCCCTTTTAAGAAAGTAGCAGAACTGTTCGAAGTCAGCGATTTCTTTAAAGAAGAGTATTTTACAACTAAGAAAGCGGTATTTGTGCCGATGTGATTGGCAAATAAACAAATCAACAAAACAACAAAAGAACCAAACGACTAAACAATGACAATAAAAACATTTACATTTAATCCGATTCAGGAAAATACCTACCTTGTATATGACGAAACCAACGAGGCTGTAGTGATTGATGCGGGATGCCTTTCAGAGATAGAAAAAAGGGCATTGAAGAACTATATAGAGGTTAATGAACTGACTTTGAAACGCGTGCTGAATACGCACCTCCACTTCGATCATCAGTTTGGAAATAAGTTCCTGTATACTACTTTTGGCATCAAACCTGAAGCAGGAGAAGAGGATGAATACCTGCTGGAAAATGTCATCGCCCAGACCCGTTCATTTGGTGTTGAAATAAATGAAGAAGCACAGCAGCTTGGTGGTTATATTACAGATAATCAGGAATTAAAATTCGGAAACACCACTTTAAAAGCGTTGCATGTTCCAGGCCATTCACCGGGCAGTATGGCATTTTATGATGAAAAAGATGGGGTTTTATTTGCAGGAGATGCACTCTTTCGCGGTTCGATAGGCAGAACAGACTTACCCAAAGGGGATTACGCCACTTTAATACAGTCCATAACAAAAAAGCTATTGCCTTTACCCGATTCCACCGTTGTTTATAGCGGTCATGGACCCTCAACTACCATTGGATTCGAGAAAAAGAACAATCCTTTTCTTTAAACTACCGATAGAGATCATTCTCAATAATAAATTGACAGACAGAAGGATGTAACCATGAGCTTACATCCTTTTTTTGTGCAATGAACTGGCGGATTTGTGTAGAAGAGATATCGAAATACGGGCTATGAAGCAATTGCATTTGAGGGTATTTACCTGACACCTGCTCAAAACTATATCCATGGCGTGGATAAACCAATACCGGGTATTCCTGAAGAATCTGAGTATAATCTTTCCATTGATCGAATACCAGGGCGTTATCACTCCCTATAATTAAGGAAAATAGAAAATAAGGATATTGCGAAGTCAATTCATGCAAGGTATCGATGGAATATGAGGGAACAGGCATCGTGAATTCAATATCGGAAGCCTTGAAACAAGGCTGATGCCGGATAGCCATCAACAACATTTCAAGGCGGATATATTCATCAATAACTTCCTCTTGTTCTTTGAGCGGATTACAGGGTGAAACAACAAACCAAACTTCATCAACAAGGTGATTGTCAATTAAGTACTCTGCCAGCTTCTGATGCCCCACATGAATAGGATTAAAGGATCCTGAATAGATTCCTATTCGTCTTTTCTGTTGATTGCCAGCTTCCTGTTCCGATTTCATCGTATAGTATGACAGATTATTTGCTTAGAAATTTCCGGATTAATTGCTCAGCCTCCTTTTTAGCCGTTTCCAGATCATTATTTACAACCACTTTATCGAACTGCGGTGCAAAACTTAATTCAAATTCAGCTTTTCCTATCCGTTTAGCAATCATTTCAGGGGTATCAGTACCCCGGTTAATTAATCGTTGATGCAATACTTCTATGCTTGGAGGAGCGATAAACAAAGCCAACGCCTGCTCATCATATTGTTTTTTTATATTGATTCCACCCAGCACATCAATATCAAAGACTACGTTTTTTCCCTGTCCTGTAATACGTTCCACTTCACTGCGCAGCGTACCGTAAAAAGAATCGGGATAAACTTCTTCGTATTCCAAGAACTCATTTTTACGAATTTTAGAACGGAATTCTTCCGGAGTCAGATAATAATAATCAACACCATGTACTTCATTACCCCTCGGTGCACGGCTGGTAGCCGATACGGAGAATTCCATATTGAATCCACAAGTGAGAATATGATGAACAATGGTGCTTTTACCTGCGCCTGAAGGAGCTGAGAAGATAATTAGTTTGCCGGACATTTCTTATTAGTAAGTAGTAGGTAGATAATAGTAAGTAGAAGGTAGTTGGTAGATTGTAGTAAGAAGCCATATTTTTACTCTTTGCTAAATACTCCAGACACTTTTAAAGGACATTCAACACCTGTTCCTTGATTTGTTCCAGATCATCTTTCATGAGTACAACAATCTTCTGCATTTCACTATTATTGGATTTTGATCCCAGCGTATTTACTTCACGCCCAATCTCCTGAGCAATAAAACCAAGTTTTTTACCAGGTGATTTTTCATGTTGCATGGTTTCGATAAAGTATTCAAGATGATTGCGTAAACGCACCTTTTCTTCATTCACATCGAGCTTTTCGATGTAAAATATCAACTCCTGTTCCAGGCGGTTCTTATCATAGTCGATTTTATCGGATAAAGCTGTTAAGGTTTCTTCCAGGCGAGCTTTAATTTTTTCAACACGTTCAGATTCAAAAGGCGCAATATCATCCAATAACTGGCCAATATGGGTTATTTTATCCGTAAAAACAGCTTCCAGTGATTTACCTTCCTGAATACGAAAAACGGTAAGTTGTTCAATGGCCAATGCAATGGTCTTGCGAATCTCTATCCATTCATTTTCATCCAATTCCACTGTTTCAGTCTTCATAGTATCAGGCAGACGTAACAATACATCAAACCAGTTAGCCGGTACTTCAATGCCAATTTTGTCCGATATTGCTTTTATCTGCTGATAATATGACTCTACCACCGATTGGTTGATCAGCGACACCGACTCTTTACCTGAATTATCAACATATAATGACAGATCAATTTTACCACGTTCAAGCTTTTGAGAAAGTTCATTCCGAATTTCAATATCTTTTTCACGATACAGACCCGAAATGCGTGTTGATACATCCATTTGTTTACTGTTAAGTGATTTAACTTCAACCACTATCTTTTTATTTCCGTATTCACAAGTCGCTTTACCAAAGCCTGTCATCGATTGTATCATAATATGTTTCTATTTTTTTAATTGAATTTACAAAAATACAATTTTTATTTTAAAGAACCGTTTAAGTCTCTCATTCTATAATTTTTATTGTCTGTTGAGTCACATACTATCAAAAAAGTAAAAAATAATAGAAACTATTTCAATTCTTCAAAATTGTTCCTATCTTTGCCTTAGTTAAAAACAAACGCCATGAATTTTATTGATTCAGAGTTTTCATAAAGTTGGCTTAACTATCGTTTAAAACATTGAGGTTGAGTATGACCTGCGTATATAAATAATAGTTAGCAGATCATAACAGCCTGTTGTTCTAATAAAACGACAGGCTTATTTTTTTGATATATATTCATAATTTTACTGATAATACACTTACAAAACATGGAAAGAACTAAAAAATTTCTGTTGGCAGAGAAAGAGTTACCGACACAATGGTACAATATTGTTGCTGACATGCAAACCAAACCATTACCGATGTTGCATCCCGGAACAAAACAACCTATTAAAGAGGAAGATTTGTATCCGTTATTTGCGAAAGAATTAGCGCATCAGGAATTAAATCAGAAGGATCCGTGGATTGAAATTCCACAGGAAGTGCGCGAACAATATAAAATTTACCGTCCGACCCCTTTGGTTCGTGCTTATAACCTGGAAAAAGCACTGGATACTCCAGCACATATTTATTTTAAAAATGAAAGTGTCAGTCCTGTAGGGTCACACAAACTCAATTCAGCTTTGGCTCAGGCTTATTTTTGCAAAAAAGAAGGTGTAACCAATATTACAACTGAAACCGGTGCAGGCCAATGGGGAACTGCTTTATCCTTTGCCGCCAAGATATTTGGATTAGAACTGGCTGTCTATATGGTGAAAATCAGTTATGAACAAAAACCATATCGTCGTTCTTTAATGCAAACCTGGGGAGCACAGGTTATTCCTTCACCAAGTATGTCCACCAAGGCAGGTCGTCAAATTCTAACGAACCATCCAAATTATCAGGGAAGTTTGGGAACAGCCATTTCAGAAGCCATTGAACTGGCTATGAATACTCCAAATTGCAAATATACCCTTGGCAGTGTATTAAACCATGTTACCTTACACCAAACCGTAATCGGGCTGGAAGCAGAAAAACAGATGGAAATGGCAGGTGAATATCCCGACATAATCATAGGCTGCTTTGGAGGAGGTTCAAATTTTGGTGGAATATCCTTTCCTTTTATGCGCCATTCTATCAAAGAAGGCAAAAAGACCCGTTTTATTGCAGCAGAGCCCGCTTCTTGCCCTAAATTAACCCGAGGTATATTCGAGTACGATTTTGGCGATGAGGCCGGATATACGCCTTTAATGCCAATGTTTACACTTGGCCATAATTTTTCGCCGGCACATATCCATGCAGGCGGACTACGTTATCACGGTGCAGGAACCATCGTGAGCCAATTGATGAAAGATAAATTAATGGAAGCTGTGGATATTCAACAATTAGATTCATTTAAAGCAGGTGTTTTATTTGCCCAGACAGAAGGCATTGTTCCGGCTCCTGAATCAGCACATGCCATTGCTGCTGCGATTAATGAAGCCATAAAATGCAAGGAGGAAGGTACCCGTAAAACTATTCTCTTCAATCTTTCCGGTCATGGGTTGGTTGATATGGCTGCTTATGATCAATACCTGGCTGGCGACCTGGTAAACTACTCCCTGTCAAATGAAGATATTGCTGACAATATCAAGAAATTGGAACATCTTGTTTAATCCCTGAAACAATAAAATATAATTCATAAAAAAGGCTTCCATAGTTGGAAGCCTTTTTTATGAATTAGAAATCAGTTATCTTATTTTTTTTGTAATTTATATTTGTTATAATTCTAAGGGAAGTGTCTTTAGTTAAATAACTCCATGCCCAATTAAAAAATATAAAGACTTTATTCCTGACACTCAAAATAAGCATGAGGTGTAAAAACATCCATACATACCAGGCAACAGGACCCTTGAATTTCATAAAAGGGAATTCTACCACCGCTTTATGTTTTCCTATGGTAGCCATCATTCCAAAATCATGATATTCATATTCTTTCGGAATATAATTTTCATCTTTAAGTGATTTAAGTATATTCTTTCCTAAATTATTAGCCTGGTTAATTGCCACATTAGCTACCTGAGGATGTCCGTTAGGATATTTAGGCGTTTCCATATAAGCCACATCTCCCAGGGCATAAATATTTGGAAAGCTTTTTAATTTATTATATCTATCTACAATATACCTGTTTTTAAAAATATCCTGTTGCAATAAGCCTTCGATTATATTTCCTTTAACACCGGCAGCCCAAATCACATTTTTAGAAGGAATAATCTCTCCGGTATTAAGGACAGCCTCATTTCCATCATACGACACCAACAAGGTTTCGGTTTTTACAATGACTGACATTTCTTCAAGGTATTTTCTGGAAGAAACCTTAGACTCTTCGCTCATATTATTCAGTGTATTTTTACTACCTTCCAGTAAAATAATATTAAACTTAGAAAAATCAATATTATGATAATCTTTCGGCAAAACATCTTTCTTTAATTCTGCGAATGCACCAGAAAGTTCAACACCGGTAGGTCCTGCACCAACAATGATGATATTCATCCATGCTTGCTTATCTTCCGGACGGGCAAAAATCTCTTTCTCAAAACTAAATAGAATCTTATTTCTAATTTCTATGGCATCCTGTGTCGTTTTCATAGAAAAAGTATTTTCACTCATCTGCTTGTTTCCAAAGAAATTTGTCCGGCATCCACTGGCAATTACCAAATGATCATACGTAATGGTTCGATCATACGAAGTCATGATTTTTTTTTCATTTGGATCAATACTAACAACGTCCGCCATACGAAAATCAACAGTTTTACTATTCTGAAAAAGCTTACGAAATGGAAATGAAATGCTGGAAGGTTCAAGCCGGCCACTTGCAACCTGATAGAATAAAGGTTGAAATTGATGATGATTCTGCCTGTCAACTAAAATTACCTTCAAATCAGCTTTCCGCAGTGACTTTGCTAACTCTAAACCGCCAAATCCTCCCCCAATAATGACAACCTTTTCTCCCTTTTTAATTCCTAGATGACTCATGTATCATATTTTTAAATTCAATTCATATTATTGTTAAACAACAAAAGTAGATAAATGTTGATAAATAAAGAAATTTTTCTTTATTTAAATCTGTTTAAGTGAATAAGTAATTGGGATAAAACATTTTACACTTTTAAAACAAATATAAAAATATTATCTCTATCTTTGCAGGGAAATAGTAGGTCGGTTTGTCGCTTTTCCCTTGTGGAATGGAGGAAAGTCCGGGCAACGCAGAGCACCATACTTCCTAACGGGAAGCTGTTTGTGAGAGCAGAGTAGCGTAACAGAAAATAACCACCCCGACCATTGGTTGGGGTACGGGTGAAAAGGTGAGGTAAGAGCTCACCGGTATGGGTGGTAACATTCATAGCCGTACGTCTTATGGGTTGCAAGATCACGTATACCGACGCATGTAGGGTTGCTCGCCCGATGTCGGGGGGTAGATTGCTAAAGGCAAATGGTGACATTTGTTCGAGATAAATGACAGACGCTTTGCGCAAGTAAAGTACAGAACCCGGCTTACAGACCTACTATTTTTTTTCTTCTTTCGTCAGTCCCAAATCCTTGATTCAATCAATATGTCAAAGCTTAATGCATTTATAAACCGGATGCTTAATTTTATTCTATACGACATATGGCGTATAACTGAACATGAATTATCCCGTAAGCGGCGAATCGTTTATCGTTTTATTAAAACCCTGGTTTTAGGAATCAGAGGTTTTATTGATGAAGATTTGAATGTAAAAGCCTCGGGACTTACCTATTCCATTTTATTTGCAATTATTCCCACGTTTGCAATGATCATTGCCATTGCGAAAGGTTTTGGTATCGAAAAACTAATCAGGAGTTCACTTGAAGGAACATTTATCGGGCAGGCTGATCTTATTCCACAGGTAATGCAATTTGTAGAACGTTACCTGGAAACAACCCAGGGAGGATTATTTATTGGTATTGGCCTGGCAGTTTTGTTTTATTCGGTTATGAATTTTTTCATGCAGGTGGAAAGAGCCTTTAATAGTATCTGGCAGGTCAAGAAATCAAGATCTTTGATTCGTCAGTTCTCTACTTATTTTTCGTCAATATTGATTATCCCAATCTTAATCGTATTATCCAGCGGACTTTCCATTTTTATCAATACTGCCTTAGCACAGTCGTTCCTATATGATGTTTTAAGTCCCCTTTTGCGTTTTGGGGTAAAATTTGCACCCTATTTTATCAACTGGATTGTTTTCACAATTATGTATCTGGTGATCCCGAACACTAAGGTACGTTTTCTGAATGCTATGATTGCGGGAGTAATTGCCGGTACAGCATTTCAATTATTCCAATTTCTGTACATTCATGGACAAGTCTATCTATCACGCTATAATGTGGTTTACGGAAGTTTTGCGGCCATTCCGTTACTACTTCTCTGGTTGCAAATATCGTGCTTAATAGTGTTGTTGGGAGCTGAAATATCCTATGCTTCCCAAAATATAGAAAATTTTGAATACGAACTGGATATAAATAATATAAGCACCAGATATAAAAATTTTCTCACATTGTTTATAACCTATATTGTGGTTAAACAATTTGAAGATCAAAAACCACCGCTTTCATCCACTGAAATATCTGCTGATTACAGGATTCCGATTCGGATAGTCAATCAAATTCTTATCAAATTGGTTGATGTTTCAATTTTTATTGAAGTATTCAATGAAGAATCAAAAGCCAAAACTTATCAGCCGGCCATTGACATCAACCAACTCACTGTAAGTTTATTGTTCAATAAACTTGATAACCATGGTTCTGAATTGTTTTTAACCAACAAGAATGATCTATTAGATTCATTCTGGCAAAAATCACTGGATATAAAGAAACGTAGTGAAGAAAGTACGGAGCAAATCCTGGTAAAAGATATTTAACTATAAAAAACAGACTACTTTGTAAAACTGAAAAAAGCCGCTTCCAACTAAATGGAAGCGGCTTTTTTAGTGAGCCTCTTGTCGGATTCGAACCAACGACCCCGAGATTACAAATCACGTGCTCTGGCCAACTGAGCTAAAGAGGCAAAGTGGGTAAGCCCCCTACATCGCACCGCTACAACTTTCTACCCTTGCTGCGGTCAAGCCCTGGGGGAGTTCAAAAGGAGCTGGTCGTGTAGGACTTACCCGCGACAAAAGTAGTCTTTTTTAGGTAATATGCAAAGCATTTGATTTATATTTTTTGCTACAAGTCGCTACCCTATTCATTTTCAGAAAACTATTCACTAAAAAAATTTACAAATACTCTAAACGGTATCTAAAAAGGCTCTGTTTTTGAGTATAAAATGTGTCAGTTAGTTATTTTGTACTAATAGTTTGAGTAAACTCGATATTATCAATACAAGCATAAGCTGGTATATTAAGCCATCCTCCTGATTTGTCATCTGAATCAAATGTAAAAGTGACCAAATCAACCTGGCCTAAAGCACTAACATCTACTTTTTGCCAGGTTTTGAGAAGAATTTTCTTGCCATTACGAAAATCCGCAAGATAAACATCAACGCTTCCTGTTTGAACATTAGCTTTGTAACCCTTTATTATTACTTTAAACCAATCGCCGTTCCCATTATCGCCGGTACTACTGAATACATGATTGAAGGCTGATCCATTCTTTAAAGCAAAATAAGTATAAGTAGAGTTTGTGATCATCAAGCTTTTCAAACTAAAGTTTCCGTAAGTATTAGCCGGGCAAATAAAAGCTGCTGAATCATAGGCAATAGCAAATTGTTTTGATTTCAAAGCACCCGAACCATTCATTACACTATATTGATTTGTAAACCCTGCAGTTGTAGAGTCAGTATTTGATGAGCAAACAAATCCTGTCCAGGAAGCCCAGGAAGCATTATAGCTATTCTTAAATGTAGAATTCACAGATACAAATGCACCCGTCAGGTCAGAACCATCCCAATATCCTTTCGAGTTTAATTTGACACCTTCGAAATCAACTAAGGTAGTTGGTGTTACAGTGTCTGGAATTTTAATCTCAGTTTCCTGCTGACACGAAGTTAATACAAGCCCAAATAGACTTACTGCAAGGAATAATTTACTTGATTTCATTTTCTAATTGTTGATTATTATAAATATAAATACTAATTGACGTACAAATTCGTCAATGCTAAGGGTGCATGAATAACAATAATACAAAATGAAGAATATGTACGCACAGATGTGTCCAAACTCTTTTTGCTATTAATCCCGAAAGCAAAAACATAGATGTTGAAAATGGCAGGTCTTCTGACTTACTCCCGTTTATGAACGCCTTCCCGAATAACCAGTGGCAAAAGTGTTGTTCAAAACGTTGAATTGGAGCTTACAGCAGCGGGTACTGTTCCGGAATTAGACCGGATTCCCTTTTATCGATACAATGATGATTGTTTCGGTACCAAAATCAATTACAAAAGTACTGAAAATAATGGTTAAGTTTTATAACCTCAATAAAGAAAAATAGAATAAATATTGTATCTATTTTAATATATGATATTTAAATAGATGTCTAAATTTTAAACAATTCGATTATTCTGTCGGAGGTATGAATGTATTTGTTATAAATTCTATTTTTTCAAGTAATGACAGTAAAAATCCAACATTTCTTTTACATCCATACTTAAAATATCCTATCACTATTTTTCGTGAAACAAATTAAATACTGTATTTTTGGAATAAATTTGTTACGATAGGATGAATATAGAAACCAAACAATTTATTGCCACCCACGAAAAGGAAGATATTTTCGCATTAAAGCTAAAGTATAAAACCGAATCGAAAGTTGATATTAATTTATCGATCAGACAAATAACAGGAAAGCAAAAGATAAAATACAAAGTTCCCTTATTTTATCAAACTGAAGATATCTTATATCCGGCGCAACTCTCTCTTGAACAATCATCGTCTGAATCAACGGCTAAGTACAAATCAAACCTTTGCGAAGGAAATAGACTTATTGATCTTACTGGCGGATTTGGAGTTGATTGTTGCTTTATGTCCAATCGGTTTAAACAAGTCACCTACGTGGAGCAGCAGAAAGAGTTATGTGATTTAGCGGCCCATAACTTCAAAGCATTAGGCAAAGACCATATTAAAGTTGTTCATTCTAAAACAGAGAACTACCTGGTCGAAACAGAACATGTCGACTGGATATTTATAGATCCGGCCAGAAGAAGTACTGGTGGAAAAAAAGTAGTGTTATTATCGGATTGTGAACCAAATGTCGCCATCTTATCAGCACTTTTACTTGAAAAGGCAAGCCATGTCATGATTAAACTATCACCTATGATGGACATTACGGCTGCTATAC
>Ga0302203_1000268_pt1 | contig 22275 bp, 18 predicted proteins | sample II_Fen_E1_1_FD_194576 | JGI IMG/M metagenome (GOLD analysis project Ga0302203, IMG submission 194576) | Peat permafrost microbial communities from Stordalen Mire near Abisko, Sweden - II_Fen_E1_2 | ecosystem: Environmental > Terrestrial > Soil > Wetlands > Permafrost | place: Sweden: Abisko...
CCTACCACTTGGGTTTGACAGGTATATGAACCAGCAATTCGGGAATAAAGATTTCATACAGAATGCAGTCCTTTATCTGGCCGATAATGATGGATGGATGCAGTTGCGATCGCGCACCCTGAAATTGCGGTTGTTGAATAAAAGAATCACCAACGAGGACCGGATTACCTGGGAGCTGATAAATGTATTGGTTCCACTTGGTTTCTTATTGATCTTTGGCATCGGGTACCAGATACAGAGGAAAAGGAAATATACGAAATAGGCTTCGAACATAGGATACAGACAAATATAGTTTTTCTGTATCAGACAACTTTACAAGTCAGATACTGAGTGTAAAATATAAAATTTATTAGAATGGCTGTCTTCCTTTTGAGACAGCCTCATAATAATAAACAATCCTGCAGGCTATTGATTTACTTTGCGGTAACAAAAAAGAAGAAACAATCCTTGACATATTGGGGAATAAAAATAATGATTATCTTTGCTGCATATAATGTAAAGGATAGCATTATGAGACGACCTGCAATAGTACAACAAATAAAGAACATCCTCAGACAGATAACCCCCGACTCCAGCACCATACTCTATGGCAGCGAAGCGCGTGGTGATGCTCGTCCTGATAGCGATATTGACCTGCTGATATTGGTCGACAAAGCTAAAATACAGGTAGAAGAAGAAAAAGAAATTATCGGTAAGTTAAGCGATTTGTCATTGGAAACAGGCGTAATCATCAGCTCCATCATCCTTCCAAAATCCAAATGGGAAAACCGACCTTTCAAAACACCTTTTTATGTGAACGTAATGAACGAAGGGATTGTGTTATGAGAGAAGAGCTATCAGAAGAAATGATAACTGCACTTGTGGCCTACCGCCTGGAACGGGCAAAAGGAACCGTTCAGGAAGCTATAGAAGGATTAATCCGGCAATGACACCCCACTCCTATTTAATCATTTTTCAATTCTGCACTCCAACAGAATTCTAAGGTTGGTACATTTTGCCAGTTCTTTTTTTAAATATTCGCTTTGCAAAAGAAAACAATACTGTAACGAGCTTGTTTGATATATAAAGACATTTAAAATAAAATAAAACAAGGAATGGCAAAACTAATTTTAATCCGTCACGGACAATCCGTGTGGAACAAGAAAAATGTATTTACAGGTTGGGTGGATGTACCGCTTTCGCAGGAAGGAATTGCAGAAGCAATTCATGCCGGCGAAGAAATAGCCGATATTGAGTTTGATGTAATCTATACCTCGGTACAAATCCGTGCTATAGAGACAGCCATGATTGCTCTAGCAAGCAACAAAAGTGAAAAGACACCGGTAGTGATTCATGCGGATGGAAAAATGGGTGAATGGACCACCATTTACAACGACACCATGAACCAGAATATTATTCCCGTGTACCGTGACTGGCATTTGAATGAACGATATTACGGACAGTTGCAGGGAAAAAACAAAGCGGAAACGGCAGCCATCTATGGCGAGGAACAAGTGCATTTATGGAGACGAAGTTATGACATTGCCCCACCCCAGGGCGAATGTCTGAAAGATACTGCTGAACGAACCATTCCGTTTTTCAAGGAAAACATACTCACTCAACTGCAAGAAGGTAAAAACGTACTGGTTTCAGCTCACGGCAACAGCCTGCGCTCCATAGTCATGTTTATTGAAAGCCTGTCGCAAGCGGAAGTATTGAAACTGGAAATACCAACAGGTGTTCCGTTGTACTATGAATTCAAAGATAACAAATTAGTAAAATCGACTAAATAAGAAGTAATAGTAAATTATTTCACTCAGGCAATTAGCCGATTTTTGTTCCGGCATTATATTAAAAGAATCTGTACCCGGCTTTGGTACAGATTCTTTATAATGATTATGAGCTTTTGCACCGAACAGGTGAGTTTGATAATTTTCAATGAATTCATTAGTTTTTATGGTAAAGGTCAAAAAAAACAAATATACAATGGTTTGGTGCGATGCACCTTTTTTATGTGATGGCTTTAATTGCTACAACTAGTTCGCAACTACGTTGCTTTGTTTATAGGTGCGTAGCAGTGTGCAATTTGTAGTCGTGAAACATGACAGAAAAAAATCATAGGTGCGTAGCACAGAACCATTTCTTCTATTATTGTTATAATCTTTACTTGTAAACCTATATTTTTTTATTGGGTGCAAAAGCCGATAGTCATTTTATCAACTTCAGTGAGTTTATAGTCCCATTATCAAGCAAAACATTCAGGACATAATATCCCGGAGAAATTCCTGTTAAGTTTATGGGAAGTAACCTGGAATGGTTTCCATTTTCTTCTTTTACTTCGACTCCGGTCAGGGAAAACACCTTTACTTTTGCAATGCTTATGTCTGAGCTCAAAGTAATATTATCACCTGTTACCGGATTAGGGTAACAGGACAACTTACTACCGGCACTTATCTCATCAACGCCATCCGCTACGCACGAAGTTGATACACCTGAGGTTTGATTTATACCAGTTATTGTTGCTGCGTAAGGAATAACAGCATTTCCCTTTCCACCAGGCAGAGTGATGGATGAACAGTTTTTAAATATCAATCCGTCGACAAAGTTTGTAATTAAGCCGGATGTAGTAGCGCCAATTTTTACATTATCAAAAACCACATTACTAACGTGCATTTCAGGCAACCCATAAATAATGCCGCCATAGGTTGAATTAGTAACCGTGATATTCCTGAAAGTTATATTTTTCCATTGCGGAGTAGTAGCTGTCACTGTCCCTGCAACCTGAGCAGAAGCCGGGTATGGTTCATTATCATACCAACTGGTGATATAAAACGGATATTTCACATTATTCATGGTGATATTTGAATACACAAAGGTTGAATCGTTTCCTCCTCTTGTATTGTTTGATTTCAGACGAATACCATTCGTGGTTCCACTGAAAGTACAACTATCCACACTGACATTCTGGACATCTATGGTGTAACTGCCAACCGATATGCCGTGGCCGGTGCCTAATGTACAATTGCTGATTTTAATATTCTTGCTATAGCTATTCATCGCTACATTGTCATCACCTTCGGAAAGATTGCAATGATGAATATCAATATCGTTCCAATACCAGGTATCAATGGCATCTGTATTGGGGGATGTAGATGGTGATAGAATGGTAACATACGAAATTGTTCCGTTTGACCCTCTGGTACTTCCACTTTGTCCGAGAGTAATATGGACATTGGGTGCATTTTTAATGGTAATACCGGTAATTAAAACGGTATTACAAGCTTTGAAACGAATGACACATGGTCTTGAAACAGCTGAGTTGGCTTTATAGGCAGCCCACCAGGCGGTACCATTACCTTCGATTGTTCCCGAACCACTGATTGCAATGTTGCTTAGTCCGGAACCAAAAATAAAATTGGCGTAGGTATCTGCCGTTCCATTATTGGGATAGGAGCCTGCAGAAGTTCCATTCCCTGTACCGTAAGGCATTAACTGTAAAATTGCACCTGTCGAAATGTTGAGATTAACATTACTTTTCATGGTGATTGGACCACTTAGGAAAGTACCCGCCGGAATTACCACGGTTCCGCCCCCGGCAGTGTTTGCAGCGGTTATGGCTGCGTTGATATACGATGAATTATCCAGACTGGAAGTGCTGGCCCCATAATCGGTTATCAGAAACTGAGTATCCGGGATATTCGGTAATAATACTGTTGCATGTAAAACAACAATGCTTAAACAAAAGAATAAACAGAGGATGAATCCTTTTTTACTTATTATTTTACAAGGGATTAATTCTTTCATTTTTTTCATCTTTTAAAAGATTATTGATTAAAGTAATTACTTGAGCAAAAATAGAACTTAAGAAAGACAAGGATGTTCAAAAACTGATATTATCAGTGGATATTTTGGTACCAAAACAGGATCTGTTTAAAAGCGACACATTTGATCGATTCTTTTAATAAAACCAGGTTTTCAAGAAACCATGAAAACCTGGTTTATTTTATAAAAATCAAAGTGTGTCCAATGTTTTATTCTGATGAATATTTCCCACATTCCGGTACGCCCAGGCAAATATAAGCGGGAAAACCAACAAAGAGAAAAACATGGCGCATAAAATACCACCGATTACAACCCGGGCAAGAGGCTGTGCGCTTTCTGAGCCTATTCCATGCGAAATGGCAGCCGGGAATAGCCCGATAGCAGCCATCAGTGCTGTCATCATAACCGGTCGGATCATTGATTTGACTCCCAACCGTATGGATAATTGCAACAGATTTTTTTCGCCTTTCAGTTTTTCGATATTATCTTTAAAGGCACTTATTAATAATACCCCACTCAATATACAAATACCAAACAAACAGATAAACCCTATTCCGGCAGAAATACTGAAGTTTGTTCCTGTTAAAAGTAAGACTGCTATACCACCCACAATGGCGAATGGGACATTCAGAAATACTAATCCTGCATCTTTGATATTTCCAAACATAATGAAAAGGAGAAGATAAATCAGTATCAGGCTAACCGGAACGACTTGAGCAAGTCGCTTTACAGCACGTTGCTGATTTTCAAAATCACCCTGCCATACCATATCATATCCATTCTTCAACTTTACTGTTTTACTTACTTTTGCACGTGCTTCCTGAACAGCACTTCCCATATCCCTGTCACGGACAGAAAACTTGACAGCCGAATATCGACGATTATCATCCCTGAATATCAAACAGGGTCCTGTCTTCATGGTTATGTCCGCAATCTCCTTAATGGGAACTTTTGAACCACTCGAAGTGGGCACCATGAGATTTCCGATATTATCAACTGTATTCCTGAATCTTTCTGGAAAACGAATCCTGATATCAAACTTCTGAATGCCCTCATACAACTTGGTAACAGCTTTTCCTCCAATGGCCATTTCAATCACGGCATTGGCATCAGCCGTAGAAACGCCATAGAGAGCCATATTTTGCTGATTCAGATCAATATCCAATTCGGGTTGTCCAATGTTTTTAATAACACCCAAATCAGTTATTCCCTTTACGGTTTTCAGGATATTACAAACTTCAGTTGATTTATTCTCCATATAATCTAATGAATCACCGAAGATTTTCACACAGATGGATCCTTTTACCCCCGAAACAGCTTCTTCTATATTATCAGTAATAGGTTGGGAAAAATTAAAATCTACACCGGGGATCACAGAAAGCTTTTTATTCATTTTTTCAATAAGGTCTTCTTTACTGATTTTTGGTTTCCAATCTGATTCAGGAAACAACTTAATATTAAATTCATTGTTGTAAAATCCGGCTACATCAGTACCATCATCAGGTCTTCCTGTTTGTGAAACGACATTCTCAACCTGTGGAAATCCAATGACTGTTGCCCGTATCTGGTTCGAGACTTCAATTGACTTGTCCAACGAAACAGAATACGGTAATTGAGCTCTTAACCAGATAGAACCTTCATTAATCTCAGGTAAAAATTCAGAACCTAAAAAATTAAAGGAGAACAGTCCGAGAACAATGATAATGGATGAAATGATCAAAGTTGCTTTTTTGTGACCATACGTAAAATCAAATCCTCGCATCAATCGTTCCGTAATGAAATGAACCACCGGATTGTGCTTTTCCTTTACATTTTTGTTCAGCAGCACCCTAATCAGTACCGGAACCAGGGTTAATGTGGTGATTAAAGCCCCAAGCAAAGCAAATCCGAGGGTATAAGCCAAAGGAGAGAACATTTTACCTTCTACTTTTTGAAACGCGAAAATGGGCAATAAACCGGTAATAATGATAAGCTTTGAAAAGAAAATGGCTTTTGCCAATCGGGTACCATCTTTCTTAACCAGCCCCCTTTTCGTCATTTTATTGAAACGTTCCATGCCGACATCTTTGGCTTTCTGGTCCAGGACAACAAATAATCCTTCCACCATGACGACTGCACCATCTATGATTATCCCGAAATCGACAGCACCAAGTGAAAGGAGGTTGGCACTCATACCCATCAGGTTCAGGCAAATAAAAGCAAACAATAATGACAATGGAATGATAATAGAGACAATCAGTGTAGTCCGCCAGTTGAACATGAACAAGGATACCAGGAGGGTTACCAATAAGATTCCTTCAAACAGATTATGCAAAACAGTACTGGTTGCGAAGCTGATAAGATTTTCACGGTTGTAATAAGGAATAATTTTTGTATCGTGTGGCAACGTATGTTTATTCAGGTCATCAATTTTTCCTTTAACTGCCTGAATTACCTGGGAAGGATTTTCGCCCTTACGCATGACCACAATAGCCTCCACTACATCATTTTCATTTGTGGTGGTACGATTCCCTTTATTATCAAACAGCGCATCAGAACGCCCCACTAAACCCAATCGTGGCAGGTTGGACACTTCCACATCAGCAACATCCTTTACCAAAACCGGAATGCCATTGATATTCTGGACCACCACGTTTTTGATTTCATTGATGTTGTTCAATAAGCCAATGCCGCGCACAACATAGGCCTGATTATTTTTATTAATAATATCACCACCAATATTGACATTACTTTTGCTTAAGGCAGTATATAAATCCAGGGGAGTTATGCCTAATGTTGCCAATTTGCCCGGATCGACCTTTATCTCATAAGTCTTTACCATTCCTCCAAAACTCACTACATCAGCTACCCCCGCAACAGCCCGCAACTGACGGTCAATAACCCAATCCTGCATGGTTTTCAGATCACGCGGATTACGGAAAGTACTTCTTAACGTATACCTGAATATCTCGCCGGTTGGTCCTGTCGGCGGTTGAATGGATGGTTGAATTCCTTCAGGCAAATCAGCATTTGTCAATAAGTTAATCACCTGAGAGCGGGCATCCCTATCAACAACACCATCTTCGAAGACCAGTTTAATATAGGATAAACCAAAAATACTGGTGGAGCGAAGACTCACTTTCTTTTGTACCGGGTTCATGGCTATCTCAATAGGTGTGGTAACAAATTTCTCCACTTCTTCAGCACTCCGCCCGGGCCACTGGGTTATGATACTAATCTCGGTATTGGTCACATCCGGAAATGCTTCAATAGGCATGTTCTTGAATGTAATAACCCCTGCAATCAACAATAAACCTGTTAGAAAGTAAATGAAATAATAATTCTTTAGCGAAAATGCAATTATGTTGCTTAATATTTTGTTCATAAGGAGTTGAATTTATGTGTCAATAAAAATCGACTTACCTAAATAAGTCATTTCATAAACAACCATTCATTAGTTGTTTAATGCATTATAAATCAATATCGCTTGTGAAGCAATGATGGTATCACCAGTTTTGACATTTCCAGAGATATAAGTCCTGTCACCAATGGCATTAATTACTTCTACCGGAATGATTTTTATATCGGCTTTCGTATGATAAACAAGGATATAATTCTGGCTATGATCAAATATAACAGCCGATGAAGACACACATAACGCATCATGGTCGCCTTCATTAGTTACTTTTACGTTGGCAAACATCTCCGGTTTCAATGCATACCCCGGGTTAGGCAATACGATTCGCACCTTCATTACTTTATTGGTAGGATCAAGCACATTCATCATCTTATCCACCTTGCCTTTAAAAACTTTTCCGGGATAGGAGAGTGTAGTCACATCCACTTCGTCGTTCAAATGTACCATGCTGATATTCGATTCATACACATTGGCGATTATCCAGACATTCTTCAAATCGGAAATGGTAAAAAGATTAGTACTGTTGTCCGAGCGTATGGACATATCATTGGTAGCCATCTTTTCCACCACAAAACCATTGATCGGCGAACGAACAATATAATCCCCATTGGCATTTCCACCATTGATGTGCAATACTCTCTTTATACGGCTAAGTTCCGACAGTGCCTGCTCATTCGCAGCTTCGGCAGACAGCAATTCTTTCTGAGAAGCTAATCCACTGTTAAACATATCCTTCGATGCATCCAGATTCTTCTTTGCCACCCGTAAATTGCTTTCAGCGTTTACAAGATCGTTCCCGTATCCTGCCATCTCAGAACTTTTGATTACTGCCAGTACTTGTCCTTTATGGACGTAATCGCCCAACATAACCTTAATATTTTGAATAACGCCGCTAACCATCGGATAGAGTTTAACGACATGATCATCATTGAACGAAACTTTCCCAGTCAGGGTAATCGTATTTGTTATTTGACAGTTCTGAATAGTATCGAATTTCAACGTCCTGACCAGTGAATCGGCTAACAAATACTTAGAACTCTCCGCTTCGGAAGCAGCATTCGCTTTTTTACAAGCCTGAAAAATAAAAGGGATTATAAAAATAATTACAAGAAATTTTATTTGATATAAATTTATTCGTTTCATAGAATGAAAGTTTTAGTTTTTTAAGTAATCAATGCCCGTGTAATAGTTTAAATCTTCGAAAGCACTCACACGATTGAATTTAATGGAGTTAACCTGCAAGGTGTTTTGCTTGTACGAATCATAGAAATCGAGAAACTCGAGCAGGTTTATATTTCTTACCTGATAGTTTTTCAGAACTTCACCCAAAAGACGGCTAAAGTCTTTTTCAAAGAAAGCATCCCTGTTCTTTAATAACCTATCATTCTCTATGACCCTTTTCAGGGTACTGTAGATCTGTTCATCTACAGTTGCACGGGTAGCATCGAATGTAGCCTGGTTCAATTGAATCATTGCCCTGGCCGACCTTATATTTCCCTGGTTACGGTTCAAAAACGGCAGGTCGATGCCAAATCCCAGGGTTGTCAGGTTATTGATATAACTGCCCTGTTGGTCATAGCCGAGCTGAATACTTAGATCGGGGACAGCCAATGCTTTTTGCAAATGATAATTCTGCGTACTAAGGTCGGTATTGAGTTTTGCTATTTTCAGATCGGGACGGGTATTATAAGCAGAATCAATGACAACCTGAAGAGGATATTTCTCCGGATTCAGGGTTGCCAGGACAGCTTCATCCACCTGTGGAATCACAAAGACATTTTTCGACTGCATCAATAACCGCAGTTCACTCTGGACGTCATTCAACTGACTCTTTAATTCATTTTGTTCATTTTGCAAGCTGTACAGCTGGGCTTTGACCCGTATTACTTCTTTTTCGGAAATATATCCTTTCCCTTTCTGTCGGGCAAATGCATCCGTCACTTGCTGCAAAGAAGCAATCTCGCTGTCGTATACTTTAGCCGATTGCAATAGAAAATGAATGTTGAAGAAGTCGGTACGCAATGTATGTTTCAACGTGCGCAAAAGGTCATAGAACTGATATTCGGATAGGGTAGCATTTGTCTGAGCTATTTTCACCTGCTTATTGTGTTTACCTGCCAACAGAATAACCTGCGATAATCCGGCTGAGAATTCCCCTGTTTTCCCAATTGGAAAGAACTGCTTAGTTGCTGTTTGATAAATGGTCGTTCCAAAATTTGCTGTTGGGTTCGGGAATAACTTTGCCTGTGAAATCAATGCTCTCTGAGCATCAATATTATAGCGTTGCGCTAATAATACCAGATTCTTTTGCAGAAAAATGTGTTCAATGCTGTCTAGTTTCAGGCTTATAGTATCAGCCTTACTCAGGATATAAATCTGAGATTCAGCTTCCATTGCCGGTAACAGGCATAGAACCATAATTGCAAATTTGATTAATTTTTGCATTATAATAAAATGTTTGGTTATTGAATTGTGTATGGATTTTGATATAAAATATCAAAAAGGACTTTATTTTTCTCCTGTCAGGAAAGTATGCCGGGGAATATAAATGAGTTCAACCTGATTTATAAGTTTGAGCATTCATTGCTGAAAACCAGCTATTAGTTCCCGCAAATCAGTAAGACACAAATCTGTATAAGATTAAGTATCCTGAAGGTTTTAAACAAAGTGAATGAATGTGCTGTATTTAAACAGCGAGGAACTGTGGTGGATTGGGACGAACTTCTTTAATGAAAAGGATGTTGATTTTCTCGTCTTTCGGAATGTTATAAACGACCTGTTTTTGTGTTACTGCCAGGTCATATTTAATTACTGAATTCGGAAGCCATTTAAAATCCAAATGGGCTGCAAAATGCTGAAGTTTGGATGCACTATCAGGATTAGCTTTGTCGTGAAAAGTATCTTTCGAAAAGCCCATGACGTTTTCCACCAGAAACTCAACCATCGAATCAATATAATCCTGATCTTCTAAGTTGCTTGTTATTTTTAAGGGGGTATAAAAATCAAGGGAGTTGATGCTCAGGTTCAATGTCTGAACAACAAGCAGCAAAATCATGCAGCGGAAAACAATATTTTTAAAGAAGAGCCTCATATTCGACTGCAAAGATAAAAAGTGAATGCCTGAATTCTTTTATAAAACATAAGATTTCACATTACTTTAACCCAATTATTAAATTAACACCTTATTTCGGGAACTTATACCTGCATTTTTAGCAAGTATTCTATAATTTTCAGGTTAAACACCTAAAACCATTGAATAGTTCTGAAAGAGTAGTTATCGATCAATAAAGTATAAACGGGAAAATGGTTTTATTGTACTCGATGATCTCAGTGAATAACAGAATTAAGTTACCATGCAGGTTCAATAAAATGATAAAAGACATATACTTATCATTTAGGGTTACAGCCGCATGTATTTGGATCTTTTGAGCCACAGGTTTTCGGATCCTTTGCAGCATGCTTCAGGTTCTTCGTAATCTCATTTTTAATATCGCATCCGTTACAATCGCCACAAGGGGATGTATCTTTCTTACGAATATTCTTTATCACTGCATACACTGAGTAAGCAATGGCTAATACGATGATTGAATAAACAATGATATTTTGGATCATATGACATTATCTCCTAAAGGAAAACTAAATTAGTACTGTTTGTAAAAAAACTATGCAATATTATATTGAAAATCAATTAAGAAAGGAAACTGTATTTCACCTTTAAGAGGTTTAAAACAGACTTCCTATCTGAAATGTGGCGAAGGTTATCAACCAGGCAATAGCCGTAGTATACACCATGGTGAACACTGCCCAACCCCAGCTTGATTCTTTCTTAATGGCGGCTATTACTGCCACGCAGGGAAAATAAATCAATACAAAAAGCATAAAGCAGAAACTCACCAAAGGGGTAAATACTTTTTGACCCTTCAGTACTCCGCTAGTATGAGTCTGGGAAATCAGTTTTTCCTTTAAGGTTCCGGAGTTTTCATCCGCCTTCATATCTGCCTGATAAAGGATACCCATAGTACTGACCACAATTTCTTTGGCAGCCAGCCCGGTAATAATGCTGACACCCATTTTCCAATCAAAACCAAGAGGTTTGATGACCGGTACAATGGCATGGCCTAGTTGCCCTATATATGATTTTTCCTGACGTTCCGATTCTTTGTTTACTTCCAGTTGTGCCACTTTACCATCCTTTTCAGCAGGCGTTAGCTGCTTGTCGGTTTGAGCCTGTACGATCTGTGCATCGTAATTGGTAGTATAGTCAATATGCCGTGGGAAATACCCCAACGCCCAGATCAGAATAGAGGCTAACAAAATGACATTCCCCATCTTCTTAAGATATTGTTGCCCTTTGTGCCACATGTGAAGGCTGGTATTCTTAACGGTTGGTATACGATAAGGTGGTAATTCCATGACAAAAGGCACTTCTTTCTTGGCAAAAACAATTCGTTTCATGACAAGGGCTGTAAGAACTGCCAGCATAATTCCGATCAGGTATATGGAAAATAAAACCAGTCCCTGGTTATGAGGGAAAATAGCTGAGATCAACAGTACATATACCGGAAGTCGTGCACTGCAGGACATAAACGGCGTAATAATCATAGTCAATATCCGGTCTTTTTTATTGTCCAGTGTACGGGTAGCCATGATGGCAGGCACATTACAGCCAAATCCCATGACCAACGGAATAAAGGATTTTCCATGCAGCCCTATCTTATGCATCAGTTTGTCCATAATAAAGGAGGCACGTGCCATATATCCGGTATCCTCCATCAACGAAATGAAGAAGAATAAAATCATTATGTTGGGAAGGAAAATGATCACCCCTCCTACTCCTCCAATAATCCCGTCAACGATCAAATCGCGCATAGCACCTATTGGCATGACATGCTGTATCCACTCCCTCAACAAACCCACTCCTGAATTGATCCATTCCATAGGATAGCTTCCCAGGGTGAATGTAGCCTGAAACATGAACCACATTAAGAACAGGAAAATAGGGAATCCCCAGAACCTATGCGTCAAGACATCATCCAGCTCCCGTTTTATTTTATAGCGGTTCTTTTTAGGTTCCTTATAAGTTTCCTTTAATGCACCGTCAATAAAGCCATATTTGGCATCGGTTATTATGGTTTCGGAACGTTCCCCGTATTCTTTTTCAAGTCGTGCTATTGCACGGATAGTAACTGCTTTTATTTGCTCATAGTTTGTGTATTTTTCAAGCTGCAACAAAGTTGTTTTATCTGTTTCCAGTAATTTTACAGCCACATAACGCGATGACAATTTATCGGTTATCTTGGGATTCTTCCAGATCTCATCTTGTATCTCTTTAATAGCAGCTTCAATAAACGATCCGTAGTTTATGTGAATATGCCTTACGGTTGGATCACGATCTTCGTAAACATCGATCAGCTTATCAAACAATTCATCAACTCCGGTGCCTTTGGATGCTATGGTCGGGATAATTGGAATCCCCATCATTTTCCCTAAGCCATCATAATCGAACTTCACCCCTTTCTTCTCCAGTTCGTCATACATATTTAAGGCAATCACTACCTTAATGTTCATGTCGATCAATTGCGTTGTCAGAAAAAGGTTACGCTTCAGATTCGATGAATCAACCACATTGATCACGATATCCGGCATTTTTTCCATGATATGTGTGCGAACATAGAGCTCTTCCGGAGAGTATTCGGTAATGGAATACGTGCCCGGCAAATCAACAATCTTAAAGATATAACCATCCTTTTTCAGGATAGCCTCTTTTGCATCCACGGTTACGCCACTGTAATTGCCAACCCGCTCATGTGAACCGGACGCATGGTTAAAAAGGGTAGTCTTACCACAATTCGGGTTTCCCACTAAAGCTACATTAATGATTTTCCCTTTTTCCAATGCCGATACTTTAAGCGTATCTTCATCAATGGTACCTTCAAATTTGATTTCGGATAAGCTGGCAGCATCCTCTATTGAAATTACCTCCACCAGTTCGGCCTCACTCCTGCGAAGCGAGACTTTGTAGCCCATAATTTCATATTCCACCGGATCCTGTAACGGTGCATTCTTGATGACTCTTACTTTTTCTCCTTTCACAAAACCCATTTCGGTAATGCGTTTCCGAAATGCCCCATGACCCAGCACTTTTGTGATAATAGCTTCATCACCGGTTTTTATATCCGAAAGATATAGGTTGTTATCTGTCATTTTATATACTTTATGCGAATTATTTCGAATTATACTTTTTAGTTGAAAAATCACCTTGTTGTTAGAAGTCTATTCCAAAGCGGATAAACCCTACCATAGCGTTTTTCAACTTAACATCGGTTCCTGCCGGATTAAGAATATATTGAATATCGGGCCTTAGATAGATATTTTTATTCACCTGTACCTTATACGTCAGCTCCACAGCTATCTCGCTCCCTACAGAGTTACCATCAATCCCGGCATAAGCTACAGCCAGGCCTAACTGATCATCCTGACGCTTACTGATTATCCCTTTGTAACTTAATCCGGCACTGAAATACCGGTTGTTCTTGTTCAGTTTCCTGGGACTAAGCCCTATCTGGGAGAATACCGACAATTTTGTACTAATCTGTTGGTCTCCCACAAAGTAAAAACCTCCGTCTTTCTTTTGAATATTCAGCGTGTCGTTATGTTCGTGGAAATACACTCCAATCTTATAAGTCCCTGTTTTCCCTTTAAGCAAGCTTTTATGTATCTGAAATTCGGTTATGGCCAGAAAGCCTTTATCCTTGTTCCATTCCCATTTCGCATTGTAGGGGTTATTCTCAAAATCACCCGGAGTACCATCAAAAATTGCGGCTTCCCATAAATAGGTATCAGAGATCTTCCATTGAACGTTTGCTCCCAATGCCGTCAACGGGAATATTGGTGGGGAAACATTGTCCGAAATACTGGAATGTATGCCAAATGAGCTATTGGTAAATAAAGCTCCGTTTTCACATGTTGCAAAGCTGGCATTCAAATCCTGCTGTCCAACAGTTACATCCACCTTTCCTATGCTTTGTTTATACCAAAGTTCATACAGAAAGGAATGGTCGCCTGCCTCTATATTCGACACTCCCTGAAAATCACCTATCAAATTATTCGAGGGCTCACCTCCGTGAGTGTTCCCGGCATTTATAAACACTTCACCGCCTTTCCACCAATTCGCAGTTTCGGTATTGAAATCTCCTTTTATATTTGCCAATCCCAGGTATACAGTTCCTTTTTTAATACCGCCGCTGAAGTTGCTTACCACATCCCCAATGTAAGATGCTCTGAAACTAATAGCCGATTCTTTGGCAGGTTCGGTTGTTTGCGCTTTTACTAATTGCAAACTGGTCGTAAATATCATTCCCAGAATCATCGATGTATATGCTATTTTCATACGGACTGTTTTGTCGTTTTCTGATAATACAAAAGTACTATCGTCCGATCAACTCCTCAATCCCCATTAATGCTGATTATTTCCTGAATCAGTAGCTATATATGGGTATAACATCCATCTTTCAACTTCAAACTACCTACTACCAACTACCTGTCTACCTACTACCTACTCCTTATCAAAGAAGCATATTCTTCTTAATCTCGTCCAACTCCACCAATTTATTCACAATAGCATAAATGGTGAGTCCGGCAGTACTGTGTATCTCCAGTTTTCGGGCTATATTCCGCCGGTGAGAGATAACGGTATGCGTCGATAGGAACAATTCCCTGGCAATTTCTTTGTTGGTAAGACCTTTTACCACACAAGTGATTATTTCTTTCTCACGAAGGCTTAAAACAGTCGTTTCGTCTGTATTATCTTCTATAGGTGATTCATATAATTTTTCGAGCTTTTCCTTCAATTGCTCCACACTTTCAAAAATACTGATCGTATCGTCATAATTGCGCAATAAACTTACATCCACTGATGAGTATAACAAAGCCAGGCTTTTGAGTTTCGGATTTGCAGTATCCTCTTTCAGCCTGGCTATATCAAATTGTCCCCAGAAAGCGGGATTGATAATCAGAATATCGGGTTTGTGAAGAACCAGGTAGTTGTTCAGCGTATCAACGGAGACTATTTCCACCGGTTGAATCCTGAATCCGGGAATACGTTTCAATGCCACGGTAAGTCCACTGCGAATAATGACAGAGGGTTCAGCAATAGCAATTGTCAATAGTTCCTTATTCATTTTGCCAGATTGTTTTTCCGTTCAATATCTTCAATAGCCGGTACAAACAAATAATCTTCCACCTGATTGTGTGATGCCAGGTCTATTTCGCAGGAGAGTATATCGAACAAAACCTCCGTTAGCAAATGATTGCTTCCTTTAGCCGGATAGTATTTGATTAATATATTTTTCAGCTCAACAAGCTTCGATTCAATCTCGTTATGCCGTTCCTGAAATACGGAGATACTGTATTTAGGGTCCTTTTGCCCTGCCAGCAGTTTCAGGACATACGGGAAAACCACTTTATCCTCGTATTCCATATGCTTCTTGACTTCCGAAAAGTATTCATCGAAGAATTTCATAAAAATAACCTCGTAAGGAATACTTTGATCCGGAGCATTGATAGCTGCAAGCAACTTATTGCGTATAGCCGGCAGTTTAAAATCCAGGAAATACTCGTGTGAATTCTTCAGATAATCAATAACCGACACTATCGAGATATTCTCATAGTCATTCCCTACTTCAAAATTCCCTTCCGACAGAAAATTAACTACAGCCAAAAAGGTAGTGCAGTCAATGCCGTTTATGTCGCAAACTTCTTTCACTGTTTTGTCACCAAACCCCAGAGATAACCCAAAACGGCTTATAACCAACAGTAAGGAGTGATTCTCATTGATCAAATCACTCATCTTTTCATTTGCTGAGAACTTTTGTTGTTTTTGCATCCGGTTACAATTTATGGATTTTGAACAATAGAATGCCGCTTTCTATCCTTATTTTTTTTTGCTTTAGTATGCGGCATCCCTTATTTCCTGTTTTCGATACAAAGGTAGTTATTTAGATTGATTCTAAAGACCAAATGTACAAATAAATTAATACTTTTAGTAAGTGAACAAATAGAATGTTCTATAATTTTCTTCGCTACTCCCGATAAAGAGGAAAGTAAAAAGCGCAATTTATATCTTAAGGAACTTTCAAATTAAAAGTTGATGTGATTTAAGATAAAACAATAAGGTTTAGGTTTGCGGGTGATTGGTTTTCTACGTAGGTTTAATAATTGAAAATAAGGTTCTTGAATATAAAAACCTTATTTTATTATTTCAACCTAAGTAGGAAGAGCAGTGAAAAATAGCTTAACCTTATTCTTCTTTCTTAACTCTGATTTAAAAGACAATCGGTTTTCTCTGATTTTTCACAAGTATTTCTTTTTCAAAGAAGCCTGATTTTGAGAATCCTACAATTGATCTTTGCCCCTACTTAATTTCTGACCTTCAAGAACAAACCCCAAAACACACAAGGAACTTTTCAGCGTTTATTTCCCTTAACACAAAAGAGGCAAACGAAAAAACGTTTACCTCTTTTTTATCTTATCTGAAAAGCATATTACTTAAAGTGTTACTCCTGATTTCCAGATAGCAATTTCCCGGTAATTCTTCTTTTCATTGTTGACCAATTCCCCACTCGCCACTTTCAGGATATAGTCCACAAAGCTCTCATGGGTTTCTTCAATGGTTTTATTTTCGAGAATCACGCCTGCATTAAAGTCAATCCAGCCCGGCTTGTTAGTGGCCAGCGTCGAATTGGTGGATATCTTCATAGTCGGTACAAACGACCCGAATGGAGTACCCCGTCCTGTAGTGAAAAGGACTAAGTGACAACCTGCCGAACCTAATGCTGTAGAAGCTACCAGGTCATTCCCCGGTGCACTTAGCAGGTTCAATCCTTTTGTATGAATTGTTTCGCCATACATCAAGACATCCTTCACTACCGATTTCCCGCATTTCTGCGTGCAACCCAGTGATTTCTCTTCCAGGGTTGAAATACCACCGGCTTTATTCCCCGGTGAAGGGTTTTCGTAGATCGGTTGTTCGTTCTTAATAAAGTAGTCTTTGAAATCATTAATCAGGTGTACCGTCTTATCAAACAAATCCGTTGTCTCGCAACGGTTCATCAGAATAGTCTCTGCTCCGAACATTTCAGGAACTTCAGTCAGTACCGTGGTACCTCCCTGAGCTACTACAAAGTCGGAGAAGACTCCCAATAAAGGATTGGCTGTAATACCTGAGAATCCATCAGATCCTCCGCATTTCAATCCTACCTTCAACTCACTAAACGGAATTTCAGTACGGACATCCGTGGAAGCGGCAGCATAGATCTCCCGCAACAAGGTCATTCCATCTTCAAATTCATCGCTTACTTTCTGTGTCTCGATAAACTTCACCCGTTGTGGATCATACTCGCCCAGGAGTTCACGGAATGCAGTCAGCTGGTTGTTCTCACAACCCAACCCCACAACCAGTACGCCACCGGCATTCGGGTGCTTCACGATATTGCGCAGTATCTTCCGTGTATTCTCATGATCACCCCCTAATTGGGAACAACCATAATTATGCGGATATCCCACGATAGCATCCACCCCCTTTCCGTCAGTTTCTTTCTTCAGAGCCTCTACCAGTTGGTTAACGGTTCCATTCACACATCCCACGGTTGGAATAACCCATATCTCATTCCGCACACCTACATCGCCGTTTTTACGACGGTATCCCTGAAAGGTCAGGTGACGGTCGGCAATGACCGGATATTCCAAAGCAGGGGAATAGGTATAATCCAGCACCCCATCAAGGTTTGTCTTAATGTTCTTTTCATTCACCAGTCCACCTTCAGCAATTGCTTCCCGGGCATGGCCAATAGCATAACCGTATTTGACAATGAACTCTTTCTCCGCAAAATCTTTCAATGCAAATTTATGACCGGCAGGTATTTCCTGAACCAGGACAATGGCTTTCCCGCCTACTGTCACCGATTCACCAACATGCAACGTCACTAACGCCACAGCCACATTATCTTCGGAGTTTATTTTTAAATATTTGGTTTGCATAAAATTACAAGCTTTTGTTTGTTATAGTTAATGATGAAAAGAGGTAAGAAGCAAGAGGTAAGAGGTAAGGAGCTTTGAACGTTGAGTTCATTCCTTACCTCTTACCTCTTATTTCTTGCTCCTTCTTAGGAGGCAAGTCCTTCGTTTCTCTTCATTCTTTCCAATGGAGTCAACGCTACCGGTTTTTGGCCTTCTTTAAGTACTGCTTTTACCGTGTTCAACATACCGTTGTCCTGGATAGAAGTCAGGTAATCGGTTACTTTCTTGGTCAGTCCGGGGATATTGTTTAAGTTTTCATCCCAGATAAATTTAGCACCCAGTACACCTTTGGCTACTTCCTTCACATTGTTTGTGCTCCACAATTCTGTCAATAAATCCATGATAGCTTTATCATCGTTCGGAACAATTGTATCTTCACCGCGTTTTCCGCCTTTGTAATAGGTAATAATGGCAGCCAATCCAAGAACGATAGCTGATGGCAATTCACCGATACGTTCCAGGTAAATCTTCATTCCCGGAAGGTCACGTGTCTTGAACTTAGGGAATGAGTTCAACATGATGCTCGTTACAAAGTGTTTCACGAATGGGTTTTTGAAACGGTCAAGCACATCATTTCCAAATTTCTCAAGTTCTGCTTTAGGCAGATCAAGTGTTGGCAACAATTCGTCAAACATAACCTTTTTCACGAATGCACCCATCACGTCATCTTCCACTATTTCGCGGACAATGTTGAAACCTGATAGATAACCTACCGGAGCCAATACCGTATGAGGTCCGTTAAGCAATGTTACTTTGCGGTCGTGGTATGGTTTTTCACTTGGGACAAACAATACGTTTAATCCTGCTTTATCGGCAGGAAATTCTTTAGCTACCTTTTCAGGAGCTTCAATCACCCACAAATGGAATATCTCGGCCTGAACCACCATTTTATCATCCAGTTGTATTTTATCAAGTATTTCACCGATTGTTTCACGAGGATAACCGGGAACAATACGATCCACCAGGGTACAATATACACCGCAGGCACTTTCGAACCATGCTTTGAATTCGTTACCCAGGTTCCACAATTCGATATATTGTTCTACGCATTTTTTAAGTTCTGTACCATTGTGGAAAATCAATTCACAGGCAAAAACATACAATCCTTTATCAGCTGCACCATTGAATGTCTTAAAACGGTGGAACAATAACTGGGTTAGTTTACCCGGATACGAAGAAGCAGGAGCATCAGTAAACTTACAGGCAGGATCGAATGCAATGCCGGCTTCAGTGGTATTCGACACCACAAAACGCATATCAGGGTTTTCAGCCAGTTTCAGGTATTCATCAAACTGGGTGTAAGGATTCAAACCACGGCTGATCACGTCGATCAACTGAAGGCTGTCTACCTTTTTACCTTTGTCTAGTCCCTGAAGGTTCAGGTGATACAGGCCATCCTGTTCATTCAGCATATCCACCATGCCTTTTGCAATCGGCTGCACCACTACCACGCTGCTGTTGAAATCAGCTTTCTCGTTCATGTTCCATACAATCCAATCCACAAATGCACGCAGGAAGTTACCTTCACCAAATTGAATAATTCTTTCCGGATAGCGTTTAGCGCTAACACTTTCTCTGTTTAACCTTTTCATAATTTTTTATTTTGTTTGTTTTTTAAAAACAGTCCTACTTTGTTGAGATACTCAACAAATACCTATTCATGAATTTTAGTTCAAAAAACTCATGAAGTTGATAATTTCCTTTATTTAATCTTTAATTTTGGAGAAGAGAGATGTTCTCCAGACTCGCAAAGTGATGTAAAGCTATTGGTACGCTTTTAGAAGTATTAGATAAGGATCTTTTAAATGACGTACAAAAATACAAAAAAGGACCTGTTTATAAGTGGAATTATTGACAAAAACAGTGTAATAATTGGTATAAAGTGTCAATTTGAAGTTATTTATTGCAAATAAAGTGGATATTCCGTCTGCGCACACGGTAGGGTTCAGCGTTTGGTGTTCCGGGTTCCGGGTTCCGTGTTCAGCGTTCAGCGTTCCGTGTTGTTTATCGGGATCACTTAGATACGTATGGGACATTCCTGCCTGACGGAAGCACCGAACCATTTTTTTAATTATCAATAAAATCCGTACTTGCAGAGTCTCTGTTTCTTTATTGAGCGCAAAAACCGATAGTTATTATTTAAAAAGATGCAGATAGGGAAATTGAGCAAACAGAACATCCTGAAGCAGGTAATGTTTTTAATTTCAAGATCCACTATATTGTTTCGGCTTCATCCCGATATGTTCATGAAAGACTCTTGAAAAATGGCTTAGGTTGGTAAAGCCCATCTGATAGCCCACATCTGAAACAGATAGCTTTTCCTCTTTCAACAAACGGGCAGCTTCTTTCATCCTGAATTCCTGATAATACCTAAAAATGCTGTTGCCGAAAATTTGCTTGAATACACGTTTCAGTTTAGTTGGGCTCATATTGGCTCGCACTGCCAATTCGTTCATAACCGGCGGAGTTTCCAGGTGCTCGAGCATTTGCTCTTTTATCTTGTAAATGGTTTGGATATCCTGACTGTTCAATGCATAAAGATGTTGTTCATCCCGCTTATCCAATTCCATTAATAGCCGGCAAACCAGTTCTTCTGCCTTTATCCTCCGGAAAAACAGTTCAAACGTTTCATCAACCGGTTCAGTCACAATTTCATCCACAATTTTCTGTAAAGGGGGATACATCATTTGTTCAAATAGCAGGGGCTGCGTATTCTGTAACAGGCTTTGTAAAACAGGAGATTTATCGGATAAGTCAAATAGTCCTTTCAAATAAGTTGCATCCACTTCTATATTAATAGCTGCAGTACTTGTATGGATTGGAATAACGGCATCGGTATTCATGCTACTGGTCGTAATTAAAACGGAAGGTATTGCCTTTATTTGCTTTTCCTTTGATGCCCGTTCTGTTTTAGGGAGAATGTTTTGGAACTTAAAAAGTATCATTCTCCGAGAAGCATGGATGTCCGGGTTTTCAATAACCAGGTCCTCATTTAGTTCGTAATGAAGGATGAGCATTCGGATGTGCTCATTAAAAACGAATCCTGCACAATACCCCTTCCCATATTTTTCAGGGATTACCAGTCTTCTGTTCTTTACTTCTGTCCCCATTAACTGAGCCAGCCTTTTCAGGATATTCGGTATTGTTTGCTGCTTATCGTTCTGGTCAAACATTTAGTTTCATATTGTAATTGTAATATCTATCCCCTTTGAAGTCGATATATCCTTCGTCAAGTTGATTAAAACCTAAACGGGAATAGAATATTACATTTTCAGGAAGTTGGGTTGTTAATCCCAATAAATGACAACTGGGATTTGAAGAGGTGAGTTCTTCAATAGCCTGTTTTATGGCATAGGAGCCTATTCCTTTACCTCTGTATTCTTTTTGGATGACAACCATAGACAAATAATAGTATTCGGAAAATTTTATTGATTTAGCAAGCGTCAATTTATTGCAGCTGTCTAAACCAGTCATCCTAATAATAGATTTCACACCAAATTTTGTAATAAAATCAAGTATTCCAATTTTTAAATAAATGAAAACACCTGTCTTTACTCCTTGTGGAGGTATTAGAGTGAATGTTCCTATTATTTTTCCGGTATCTTTTTTCTTTATAACACGTGTTAATATTTGGTTGTGATTATCGAAAATAAGACTTGTTTTGAACAACCACAATAAACCTTCCCGTTGCTGATTTTTCTTTTTAAAAATAATGGAATATGCCGGATTTGTTTCAAACGCATTAGTAAGGATATCAGCAACCTCACCAATTTCTGAATTTTGCATTTTCTGAATTAAAATATCGTTCATACCTAAATTATATTATGACTTGTACTCTTTATATTTTATAAGAAGTCGTTTACGACTATTTTCGGGACAAATATAGTTATTTTATCTCTGAAATACCCGGTAATTTTGCAGTATCAATTTAATCAAAAGAAAATAGCATATCAACTAAATAATCAGAAAATGAAAACAACGTCACTGAACGAAACAAAACC
>Ga0302203_1000270_pt1 | contig 22219 bp, 17 predicted proteins | sample II_Fen_E1_1_FD_194576 | JGI IMG/M metagenome (GOLD analysis project Ga0302203, IMG submission 194576) | Peat permafrost microbial communities from Stordalen Mire near Abisko, Sweden - II_Fen_E1_2 | ecosystem: Environmental > Terrestrial > Soil > Wetlands > Permafrost | place: Sweden: Abisko...
ATGGTGTTATAGTTTGAAGTTTGAAAAGTTTGAAAAGCTGACAAACATAAAATGGTCAACATTTTCGGAGTGCAAAGGTACGAAAAATATCGGAGGGAAGTTGCAAGAAGATTATATGTAAGTTTTCAATTGTTGATCAGTAATTTAAAGAGCCTCTTGTCTAAGTATATCTTTCAACCAATGTTCAAATATATCCATCGTGCATTTCCTTTGTACTTGAGTCTTTATGCTTTTTCAATCTGTCGGCATAATTCAAGCTTATCAGAAGTAAATTAGTGTATGTTAGAAGTCATCTCTGAATAATATCTTTCAAACAACTTGAATAATATGCTATCAGGAGGATGCCCATCATCTGAACTTGTAGTTAATCTCCTTTTGTTGATTTTTAGAATCATAAGAATTAGCCGAATCTTAATAAGAGTTGTGTTACACCTTCCATTTCTTTTTTCGGAAAGATTTAATTCCATTTCTAAGTGGCCGGGAGAATTTAGACTTTTTAAAGTCCAAAAAAAGACAAAGAAACAGGATGTTGATTTTATTAAAAACATAATCGAAAGAGTATGTTTTATAAATACCATATGAAAACAAAATACGAGGTTTTGACAATAACCTTTTTTTCAAATCACTTTTCCCCCATAAAAAATGAAATGTCGACAATCCATTTTCAATAGAAGTTTGAATTAAATAAAATGCGCATAGCTCGCCTGGATTGTATCGGGAAAAATTACTATCAAATGCATTCACATGCCCGAATATGCTTTTATTCAAAATACTGCATATACAACCAGCTGCAATCACTCCATCTATTTCAATATATGCAACACATCCGTAATGCTGTGAGTATTTATAAATTCTATTCTTATAGGTTGGATCTATTGGAGATATTATTCCCTTATCTTTAAGTCGGTTCCAACTCAGCAAGATGATTTTTTCAATAATTTGTTCTTCAATGTCAGCTCCATATTTAGTTACAAAATTAACATCGGAGTGTTCCTTCAACAGCTTTACTTTCCGATTCTTTATAGTTTGGCGAGTACTTGATCCAAGTTTCGAATAGTAATCATCCATAGTCGAAGGTAAGTCCAAAATATGATTATCAGTCTTGGGATATGAAATAGCTTTTCTGAAAGCATATTCATTATATGATGCCGCGATTTCAACTTTTTTTATAAAAGGATATATTTCGAATATTTTTTCTATACATTTCTTAATGATATCCTGATCAATACTGGCAAGAGAATTAAGACAAACAGAAGTGTCTCCATTATTTGCAAATACTATTAATTCAATCAGATTCCTATCGTTGTATACAAGCATGTAATTAATATCATGAGTTGGATGATGCGTTTCTATATATCCGCAAGTAGTGATAAATGAATCGTATTTTTCTATTAAATAAGATTCATATTCTGTTGGTAAACCTTTGAAACATTTAATTGAAATCATACATTAATTTATTAAAGTGGATTAAAAAGTAAATATATTATCTCATATTGAATTTTAAAGAAGATTATTTATGAAATTAAAAACATACTAGTCTCAATAATTAAAATAAATTTAACATTATTCTTTCATGTAGTACCCCCGTGAATACAAGGATATTCATAGTAAGATTCAAAAGAATTATTTGTGAATGTCACTATTCTTAATCGATTTCCTACAATTCAGGAGTCATGTCCGATAGTTGTAACTGCAAAAAATAAATATCTATCAATAAAAATAGTCTGCCTAATATGGCATTATTCCACAGTTAATATTTTCAAACAATTTTATAGCTTATAAAGTTTGCTTAACAGGGCGGAATTTTTATTATAAATAAAATCAGTTAACCCTGAAAGTTTGAGATAATACATAAGAGGATAGGCAAAAATGTAAAAAAAGTCCGGCTTGCTTAAAGCAAACCGGACATGGGATTTTCAGATAAAGCTGTGAATATAGAACTGGAAAGTGAAGAGTAAATCAACTCTTGAAGCAATTTCGAAAGTTAACTGCCAGATGATAAATGCGAGTATGAAACAGGGAAAGTGGAAAATAATGTAGTACGATGTATTTGAAATAAAAACACAGGATCGTATTGTTTCAAAAACTTAAGAAACAATACCTTCCGGACTTTTATTTTCCCATATATCTTCAATAACCTTCGGAAAGTATTTATATTCTAAAGCATGTACTTTCTCGGCTATCATATCTGGAGTATCGGTTGGCAAGACGGAGCATGTTGCCTGAAAGATAATACTGCCTTCATCGTAATTGTTGTTTACATAATGTATCGTGATTCCCGATTCAGAATCACGGGCTTCAGCGACTGCTTCATGAACCCGCATGCCATACATTCCTTTGCCACCATGCTTTGGAAGCAATGCAGGGTGAATATTAATAATTTTCTGTGGAAAAGCAAGTATTAAAGTTTGTGGAATTTTAAGGAGGAAGCCCGCCAAAACGATGCAATCAATGTTATATAATTTGAGCAACGCCAGAATTTTATCTCCTTCTGAAAAATCTTCCCGTGAAAAAGTAAAAGAAGGAATCTCTAACTGCTTTGCACGGCTATGTACAAAAGCATCGGGTTTATTTGAAATGATTAACGGAAAGATAAAATTAGAGTTATGTGAAAAATAGTGAACTATATTTTCAGCATTAGAACCTGACCCGGAAGCAAAAAGAGCTATTTTTAAAGGCATGATAATGGTTTATTGTTGCACAAAAAGAAGTTTATTGTGCAAAAAAAGCATTTTTTTTCAACAAATACAAGGTTATGTCGAGAAAAATTGTTTCCTTTGCACCGCAAAATTATAAAACAATTTCTATTTATAAACTTAAAAACAAAAATTATGTCAGAAGTAGAAGCTAAAGTAAAAGCAATTATCGTAGATAAATTAGGCGTTGAAGAAGCAGATGTAACTCCAACAGCTAGTTTTACAAACGACCTGGGTGCTGATTCATTGGATACTGTAGAATTGATTATGGAATTCGAAAAAGAATTCGGGATTTCTATTCCAGACGAACAAGCAGAAAAAATAGCTACTGTAGGTGACGCAATCGCTCACATCGAAGCTTTACAAAAATAAACTTACTCCCGAATTAATTATGGAATTGAAAAGAGTTGTAGTAACAGGTTTAGGTGCAATTACTCCTGTTGGATCGTCCATCCCTGAAATGTGGGAGAACGTTCTGAATGGAGTAAGCGGAGCCGGACCTATTACGCATTTCGATGCTTCTAAATTTAAAACCCGGTTTGCCTGTGAAGTCAAAGACTTTGATCCGTTAAAGTACTTTGACAGAAAAGAAGCACGCAAATTGGATAGATATGCCCAGTATGCAATTGCGGCAGCCAAGGAAGCATTAGAAAACTGCGGAGCGGATCTAGAGAAAATAGATAAAGACGAAGTAGGCGTTATTTTTGCAGCCGGAATTGGTGGTATTGAGACTTTCGAACAGGAAATCGCATACTATTATACGAATTTAGAGCAAGGGCCAAAGTTCAATCCGTTTTTCATTCCAAAAATGATTTCGGATATTGCAGCAGGTCAGATTTCCATTATGTATGGTTTTCGTGGACCGAATTATTCAACTGCTTCTGCATGTGCTTCGTCAACCAACGCCATTATTGATGCATTTAATTATATCAGGTTAGGTAAAGCTAATATGATTTTGACAGGTGGTGCTGAGGCTGCAATTACGCCAGGCGGTGTAGGTGGTTTTAACGCTCTTACAGCCTTGTCAACCCGTAATGACGATCCTACAGGGGCTTCGCGTCCTTTCAGCAAAAGCCGTGATGGTTTCGTGATGGGTGAAGGTGCAGGCTGTCTTGTTCTTGAAGATCTGGATCATGCCATTGCACGTGGAGCCAATATTCTTTGTGAAGTGGTAGGAGGCGGCATGTCCGCAGATGCTTATCATTTGACGGCTACTCATCCCGATGGCCTTGGTGCTATATTGGTCATGAAAAGAGCATTAAAAGATGCAGGAATGAAACCTGAAGATATTGATTATATCAATGTTCACGGAACATCTACCCCGGTTGGAGATATTTCTGAATCGAAAGCAATTAAAGAAGTGTTTGGCGAACAAGCTTACAAACTCAATATCAGTTCAACGAAATCAATGACCGGACACATGTTAGGTGCTGCAGGTTCAGTTGAAGCTATTATTTCCGTATTGTCAGTTGTAAACGATATCGTTCCGCCAACCATCAACTTTACTGCCGGAGATGAAGATCCAGACATTGATTACAATCTTAATTTTACCTTTAACAAGGCACAAAAACGAACTGTTAATGCAGCATTGTCAAACACCTTTGGGTTTGGAGGACATAACGCTAGTGTTATCATGAAAAAATACAAAAAATAAGTTTGTGATTAAAAATATCCTACGAAAAATAAGGCTCCTTTCGAATGCTCGAAAAGAGCCTTATTTTTTATTCAACAAAGTGCTGGGATTCTATCCCGACAAGATTGATTATTACCAATTGGCTGTTCGCCATAAATCGGTATCCATCCTTACCGAAGATGGCCATAATTTAAGTAACGAGCGTCTCGAATTTCTGGGGGATGCTGTTCTCAATTCTGTTGTTACCGATATTCTGTATCGTCGCTACGAAAACAAACGTGAAGGTTTTCTTACTAACACCCGCTCAAAAATTGTAAAACGGGATTCATTAAATCAGCTGGCATTGGAGATTGGCCTTGATAAACTGGTAAAGGTTACAAAATATGTAAATGCTCATACTAATAATAATATTTACGGCAATGCGCTGGAAGCCATTATGGGTGCCATATACCTGGATTATGGGTACAAAAAATGCAAACAATTTGTTGAACAACGACTCATACGTACCTTTATCAATTTGGATGAAATAGCCGAAAACGAGGTAAACTTTAAATCAAAACTGATTGAATGGTGTCAGAAATACAGGCTTGAACCTGAATTTGTTCTGGTGGATGAGATACTAAACAAGTCGAACAAACATATATTTCAAACAAAACTGGTAATTCAAGGTAAAACCATTTGTGAAGCATCAGGCGCCAGCAAGAAAGAATCACAACAACTTGTTTCTCAAATTGCCTATCAACAGATACTCTCAAATCCTGATTTTATAAAAGATCTTTTGCAAGAACCTCCCGAAATTATTATTTTACAAGACCCCTCTGAAATTACCATTACCCAAGAAAACCATTTTCAGGATAGCGATACTTAATTAGTTATAAGCTAAACATTAAAGAAATTGCTATTGCACATTTTTATAAAAATTGTGTAATAACATTGTGCTTTATTTATATCTTTGTATCAGGTAATTATTTTATTCAATAAAAAGAAACTACATGGAAAATTTACATTTTTCTCAATTGATATTTGCCCAGGCAAAAAAATATGGTGATAAAGTGGCGATGTGCCATCGTGAAGAACTTGGTGACGAATGGAGTAAAATTACATGGACTTCGTTTGCCAATCAAATTCTATCCATTGCTAAGGCTTTTGTGGAATTAGGTGTAGTTGAACATCAGCGGGTAGCTCAATTCTCGCAAAACAAAGCTGAAAATCTGATTATCGATTTTGCCTTATATGCCAATAGGGCTATCATGATACCACTCTATGCCACTTCATCTGCGCAACAAGTTGGATTTATTGTAAATGATGCTGAAATAGAAATCATATTTGTCGGTGACCAACAACAATATAATGCAGCATTAGAAGTACTACAAAACTCTAACTTTTTAAAAAAGATTATTGTTTTCGATAAAAATGTTGTATTATCCGACTCAACACATGCTATGTACTATGATGATTTTCTGTCGATTGGCGAAAAATCTACAAAACACTTTGAGGTGCAGCATCGACAAAATGAAGCTGTTGAAAGTGATGTAGCCTGTATATTATATACTTCAGGTACCACCGGAAATCCTAAGGGCGTTATGATACCTCACTCTTGCTTCAATGAAGCCATACGTATTCATAATATCCGATTAACCAGCATTACAGACAAAGATACTACTATTGCTTTTCTTCCACTGTCGCACGTATTCGAACGAACCTGGTGTTATTTCTGCTTATTGAAAGGCGTACTTATTTATATTAATCTGCGTCCGACAGAAATTCAAGCAACTATCAAAAATGTTCATCCCACTTTAATGTGTGCTGTACCACGTTTCTGGGAAAAAGTGTATGCCGGGGTAAAGGAAAATCTATCAAAATACTCCCCTTTTATGCTGGGAATTGTAACGTGGGCCATTGCTACCGGAAAGAAACATAATGTTGATATTTTACGGGTAGGGAAAAAACCCAATATCTTCTTGAAATTCGGGTATTCAATTGCAAATAAATTAATCTTCTCGAAAGTAAAAGAAACTTTAGGAATTGAGAATGCAAATATGTTACCTACAGCTGGAGCAAGACTATCGGATGAAATAGCCCTGTTTTTTAGAAGTATCGGAGTGCCTATAGTATATGGGTATGGACTGACAGAAAGTACCGCCACGGTCTGTTGCTACGAGTATACCGGCTACGAAATAGGTACCGTTGGTAATATTATGCCTGATGTACAGGTAAAAATTGGTGATGACAATGAAATTCTTCTGAAAGGAAAAACTATTTTCCCCGGTTACTATAATAATCCGGAAGCAAATGCAGCTTCATTTACTGAAGATGGTTGGTTTAAAACCGGTGACGCCGGTTATATAAAAGAGGATAAAATTGTCTTGACTGAACGTATTAAAGATCTGTTTAAAACGTCAAACGGAAAATACATTGCACCGCAGGAAATTGAGACCAGACTCGGTTTGGATAAATATGTTGAACAGGTGGCCGTCATTGGAGATGAACGTAATTATGTGACCGCCATTATTGCACCTTCCATTTCAGCACTTGAAGAATATGCTAAAAAGAATAAGATAGCCTATGAAAGTATTGATGAATTGTTAAAATCAAACGCTATAAAAGAGCTTATACAATCCAGAATAGTTGAACAGCAAAAAGGGATGGCAAATTATGAATTGATAAAACGCTTTATATTAATCAAAAAAGGCTTTGCCATTGAAAGTGGTGAGTTAACCAATACACTAAAAATACGTCGTGCAGTGATTATGCAAAAATATAAAACGCAGATTGACGAAATGTATGCCAATTAAAGAACCAATTTTCTGGCAAAACTGCTTTTCCCTAACTATAAAAAGTTATTATTTCTATGTTCAATAGCAGATTATTTGTACTTTTGCGTTGATATGTTTACATCAAATAACTTTTTAAAACCAAACTATTATGTTATTAGAAAAAATTGGTATTAATGCCGGATTAATATGGTCGGTAGTTGAAAATGGTGAAGTAAATGTGAAAGCCGTCAAGAAAGCTACCAAGCTTACAGAAAGGGATCTTAATTTAGCCCTGGGTTGGTTAGCCCGTGAAGGGAAAATAAAATTTAATGAAGTTGAAAGCGAATTATTCGTTAGTTTAGCTTAATTGAAACTCACAAAGCAATGGGCTATTGATCCATTTCTTTAGAAAACACAAAAGAGGCTGTTCCAATCATTGGATCAGCCTCTTTTAGGTAGATAGCATGCCTGATTAAATTCCTGAACCTTTAAGTGTGATTACTTTTACCGGATTCAGTCCACCACCTGAAATGGTAAGCGTACCTGAATGATTTCCCAAAGTCGAAGGTGCATACGTAATCATAAATGTATACCCTCCGGCAGCAGTAGCTGCAGCTTTTGTAATGGCTCCGGGCAATACGGTAAACATAGAAGCATCAGCACCAGTCAACACAAGACTTAAATCACTAACCAGATCAGCCCCCTGAACATTAATTTTTTTGGTATAGCTTACATTTACTTTGGTAGCTGAAAATTGAACGATATTGTCAACCTGCCCGACAAATATAACCGGAGAGTTTGGGCCAATGGTAGAGCTGCCGCTGAGATTAAAGGTCGCTGAGGTTAATCCGGGACTTGAAATGCTAAGTAGATCGGTCTGAGTGCCTGTCATTGTCGGATTATAACGGACCTGAATAACTACTCCACTGACATTCCCGTCAGTAGGAACTATGCTTAGACTTTTAGCCCATGAAACATCAGTCGAAAGCTTCATTTCATAATGTTTGTTGTTTTGCAGGTTTACGTTCAAATTCCCGGTTAGATTAAATGCCGTGACATTAATGCTCTGTTCAACCGTAGGAGTTCCCAGGGTAGTATTAAAACCGGTAAAGGTTCCGGTAGTTGATATCCTGACAGGCATAAAATTAAATGTAATATTCCCGGACGTTTTTGTGATATTGGTAAACGCACGGTTTATGTCGTTTCCTGCCCACGTAAGAGGAATAAATGAGCCTGTTGTAAAAGCGGTACCCGGTGTTGTCAGAGACCCGCTTAAAGGCTGCAGATAGACGTGCATATGGCTGGCAGCAGTCTGAGTAGTCCCGGTATAACTATTTGGGTCATTATCATCCCACGCGGTCTGGTTGTAATCTATATGCCATATACACATTCCTTCGGCGGGTAAATAAGTATCCCAACCAGTTTTCTTACGATATTCCAGCATGAAGAACTCATTGGGATCTGGATTGTTGCCAACCAGGTTATGAGTAGTTGCCGAAAGTAGGAATGCCTGGTTTGTAGTGTTGGCCGGTGGAGTTGTACTCTGGGAAATAGGATTTAAAGTAAGGTTCGCCGTTGCACTTTCCTGTTCCGGTGTTAACCAACCCAAAAAGAACCGGTCATAAGCCGAGTAAACAGGTGGCGTACGGCCCGAATTGGAATAATTGCCATAGTCCATAATACTCCAGTAACCCAGTGTTTGATTTGACGATCCTGACGTATCGTAATAATCAGGAAGCCCTAACACATGTCCGAACTCATGACAGAAAGTGCCCACACCACACATGCTGGCACCTACGTTGCTTCTTAATTCAGAAGTACAGGCATAATCAGACAGCTGTTTTCCATCAAAAATAAGTGAGGCAACAGTCCCTGTATAATTGTAGCCGTAACTGTATATGGATTGTGGATAAATGGCCCATCGATGTGGCCATATAGAATTAGCAGAACCACCCTCCGCTTCATTATGTCCAGCATAATACACAAACACATTATCAATTATTCCATCGTTGTCTGTGTCGTATTGCGTAAAATCCAGACCGGCATTGTTAGCGGCAGTACAAGCATCCACTATCATTTGCACTGCATTTGTATCATTTCCACTCGAGTTATTTTTATTTGCACCATAATAAGCCATGTTATGTGGTAATGTGACAGGACCTACCACATCAAAAGCAGGAATAAATTTACCGTACGAACTGGCCATAAAATAATCGCGTGCCGACCCGGTACCTCCATTGGTATTATATCCTACCTGATTTAATAAATTTGTATAAGCTACCTGTGGGGTTGGTACAACAAAAACCGTATCGGTAAAATTGACAAGTATTACCAGGGATCTCGGGGATCCTGACATTGGAAATGTTTTTTGAGGCTGGCTTTGTGCACTCAACATTTTGACTTTCGATGGAGTACTCTTGATTTTTTGAAGAATAGTGGTTTGGTTCACTGTCTTCAGGAACTGTAATTCAACACTTGATCGTTTCGTTGCATTGTGGGCTACAAATTCACTTTCAATCACTTCACCGGCTGTGTTGACAGTTGCATAAGTTAAAAACCCCTTTGTGTTTTCTTTCAGTAAAATTCCATCCTCTGATGTTTTATAATGGTGAAATTCGTCTCCATGCAAGGTGATGATTAATGAACTTCCATCCGGTTGAGTAACTGTTATAGGGAATGGGTATGCTTTTACAGCTAAAGCCGGCAATGATATTAATTGAATCATTAAACCAATTAGCAGTAGCAGTATTATCTTTTTTGCCATTAAAAGTAAGTATGAAGTTGTGAATATAGACTTATAACCAGTCAAATATATAAATAGTTTTTGATTTACAAACATTCTCTCTCTATATATTTATATTCTAAAAAATAAATGACATTTTTTCAGTTGAATATATATAAGAATTGGGACATTACCGGGGAAACTATTTTGTTGAATATTAGGAATGTTTGATGGTTTTGAATAACTATCCAACGAAACAAAGAAAAATCGCTCTGTCTAATTGTCATTAATCATCTGGTATATAGAGACATGATGTCATTTTATTCCCTTTGGTATTTTGTTTGCATAGAACGATTCAACCAAAATGAATATGTTTAATTTAAAATGGAGGATAAAACTATGTCACTCGTAAAATTTTCAAATCAACTACCTTCAATGTTTGACCGTTTTTTTGAAGGCGATTTATTCGATTGGTCAAACCACAATTTTTCACAAACAAATACGACCCTGCCATCGGTCAATATTAAAGAAAATCCCAATGAATTTAAGGTAGAAGTAGCAGCACCTGGTTTTGATAAAGGGGATTTCAAATTAGAATTAGATCATGACATACTGACTATTTCTTCGGAAAAGCAGTACGAGAAAGAAACAAAAGATGATGAACGTTTCAGCAAACGTGAGTTTAGTTACCAGTCGTTCACACGTTCGTTTACCTTGCCTAACAGCGCAGACAGCGAACACATTGATGCAAGTTATGAAAAAGGAATTTTAAATGTGATTATTCCTAAAAAGGAAGAATCAAAGCCAAAACCATCCAGAATGATTGAAATTAAATAAACAATTCGCTCTACATGTGAGTTATAAGGGAAGCATAAATCTGCTTCCCTTTTTTTACCCTCAAAATGTACGCGATCCCTTTGAGTATTTTTATTAGATATTCAAATACAACGCTTTCGTGTAAAAGGTTTTTGTGCGTGTGATAATAATATATGCTTCGCACGATGAAAGCTTTGTATAAGCCTCAAAGCGTACCAGGCACATGAAAGGTTTATATCGGATTGTTTTGTGAATCGGAAAAGAATGTTTTCCTTTGTATCCTAAAATTAATTTCGTTTAAAACCAATAAACCACTTGTTTATGAAACAGTTTTTAAAATTCACCCTGGCCACTATTGTGGGAGTTATTGTTGCTTCAATCCTCTTTGTCCTGCTTTTCTTTGCTATAGTTGGGGCTATAGCCGGTGCCAATGATTCGGCTACTGTGCTGAAAGCTAATTCGGTTTATGAATTGCCTCTGGAAGGAACATTAGTCGACCGCTCACAGGATGATCCCCTTACCGGTGCATTTGCCTCAGCCATGGGAAAGACTTCTGAAAACTCAATAGGTCTGGATGATGTGTTATCCAATATCCGTAAAGCAAAGGAGAATGAAAATATTGTAGGAATTTACCTGAAAGGAGGTTCGCTTTCGGGTGGAATTGCCTCTATAAAAGAGATCCGGAATGCACTGATTGATTTTAAAAAATCAGGTAAATTCATTGTGGCTTATGCCGATAATTATTCCCAGAGAATGTATTACCTGGTATCGGTAGCCGATAAAATACTGCTCAATCCGCAAGGAATGCTGGAATTAAAAGGTCTCTCAGCTCAAACCATGTTCTTTAAAAAGACCCTGGATAAGCTGGGTATTGAAATGCAGATTGTAAAAGTAGGAACATTCAAATCGGCCGTTGAACCTCTCGTTAATACCAAGATGAGCGATGCCAACAGATTACAGGTGAGCGTTTTCATGAATTCGATCTGGAATACAATCCTGAAAGATATATCCGTATCCCGTAAAATTCCGTTCGAAAAACTCAACGTGTATGCTGACGAAATGATGATGTTCCAGCCTACAGAAAAAGCAAAACAGTATGCGCTAGTCGATTCGCTGGTTTATATCGATCAGGTAGACAGCATATTGAAAATGAGTGCTAAGCACTTAAAAAAAGACGATAAACTTGTTTTTGTAAAACACACTTCTATGATGAAAGTGGCCGACACCAGTAAGTTTGATAAAAACAAAGTAGCCATCATTTATGCTGTTGGTGAGATTACCGATAATGATGGTGAAGGTATCGTAGCGAAAAACATGGTAAAAACCATTAATGATGTTGCCAAAGATAACCAGGTAAAAGCAGTTGTATTCCGTATTAGTTCTCCGGGAGGAAGTGCTTTTGCCTCTGAACAGATTTGTCATGCACTGACAATGTTGAAAGCCAAAAAGCCTGTGATTGTTTCCATGGGCGATTATGCTGCTTCAGGAGGATACTATATCGCTTGCATGGCCGATAAAATTGTGGCACAACCCAATACCATTACCGGATCTATCGGAATCTTCGGAGTTATTCCGAATATCAGCGGATTAAACGAAAAGCTGGGTATCACCTACGATGGTGTGAAAACAAATAGAATGAGTGATGCCATATCAGTAACACGTCCCTTTACCCCCGAAGAACGCAGCCTGATGCAAAACTACGTGAACCGTGGGTATGAACTCTTTGTAAAACGATGTGCCGAAGGTCGGAAAATGAAGCCGGACCAAATCAAAGCTATTGCCGAAGGGCGTGTATGGACAGGTGAAGATGCCTTGAAAATAGGATTGGTTGATAAGATCGGTGGGTTGAATGATGCCATTAAAATGGCTGTGACTAAAGCAAAACTGACATCGTATAATATCAGTGAATATCCCGAAAAGGAAGACTTTGCCACCAAGTTTATGAAAAACTTCAGTAAAGATATTGAGACCAGGTTTTTAAAATCGCAGTTGGGTGAACAATACAATGCATTCCTGCAAATCAAGAATCTGGATAAAATCAATGGCATTCAGGCACGCATGTCTTACGACCTGATTATTCAATAAAGACCAAAATACATCGATTCACAGAATCACTCTTGAGGGGCTAAGCATTGTGCTTAGCCTCTTTTTGTTTGTCTCTTTCAAATTCCATGTTTTGATTATAGAGCAGATCGATAAAAGTGAGTAGGTAGATAAAAACAACCAGCCAGATACTTGTACCGTAAAAAGAGTATTAAGCAGGTCTGGGAGGCGTTCAGATGAATAGTACCGAGAGGTCCTTTCCATTGTACTCAAACGATACGTCTTGCTGTATAAGCAGTCGGGCATATTTTCTTACAGAGTTGAATTCGGTAACAAATCCAAATTCCTGTAGGGACATAGCACATTTATACAAACGGATAGGCCACTTGTGCCAATTCTGATGGATGTCAGGTTTAGGTACCATGGTTTCTTTCTGCATGTCCCAACCCCAGGAGAGAAGAAGTAGCTCGGCACCTCGCAGGTAGCTACGAACATACTCAGGATCTTGTTTTAATGCCTGCGTTTCAGATTCAAATACTACATAGGCAAATGCAAACTGACTGGGTTTGCTGTACGGGAACATCCACCAGTCATAGTGCGAAGCATGAAAACGCTGCCAGTCTTTATTCTGTGCCCATTCTTCAAACAGGCGCAACTGGATAGCTTGTTTTACCTTAAGTACCTCCAACCCGACAAATTCACGATGCTCATTCTTGGTTAATTCCATAGGATTTTCTGATACACATTTATAAAAAATAGTTTAGTGCATGACAAAAAATAATATCATCACTAACAAGCACAAAATAAATATATTAAAGCAAAATATCTCCACAAAAGTAACAAAAGAATCACAAAAGTTAAGCTTAAATTCCACTAAAGTCAATATTAAGTACACATAAGAACCTTCGGTTTTCAATATTGGATTTTAATTGCTTTTAGTATTTTCTTTTTTGTGTTCTTTCTTGTAAAATAGATTTGCTTTTGTGACTTTTGTGGTGAATCTTTTTTTTGTAAGTTACTTAATATAAATCTATTTTAGATTTATTACTTTTTTTGTCATGTACTTAGAAAAAATAGAGAAAATAGAATATACACAATATTTATTTCGTTTTTTATGTATTCAGATGGCTCTGAGCGGCCAACTGTCTTTATCTGTTTAATCAAGATACTTTCTCCATTCTGTGGTATCACCGTTAAAGGTGCTCATGTCTACAAAGCCTTTAATGCCGTCTAACTTCCCATTATGGGCGTGTTGCCAGAATAGCCATTTCCGGTCATCCGGAAGAATGCGGTCTTTATTAAAGGAACATATCCAAATGGGATTTTCAAGAAATTGTCCTTTGATGAATCGGTTATATGAATTTATATTGGTGTAGATAATCATTTTTGTGCCCGAAGTTGCTTCAACAGTTTTTAAAAAATCGCCAATCTCTTTTCTAATCTCTTTTTCTGATTTTACAATGGGCATATTACCCCACTCTTCTACATCCACTACCGGGGTTAGTTTTTTGCTAAAGTTTTTGGTATTTAATAAAAAATTGGCTGCCTGCGTCTTCCCCGGTTTATTAAACCTGAAAAAATGATATTCACCAACCCTCAGGTTCCATTTATTGGCTGCAGTGATATTGGCCAGATAATTCGGATCAATATAATCTTCCCCTTCGGTGGCTTTCACGTACACAAAATTGATATTCTGTCTCTTAATCTTTTTCCAGTCGATAATGCCGGAATGCCGGGACACATCTATGCCCGTGATGGGATATTGTTCTTTATCAATGCTGATCCCTTTGGGACTTAAATACATTCTTACAACAACTATAATCAACACGATTAGACAGATAGAAACTGCCAGTGCAATAATTACATATAGTTTTTTCATAAGTTAGGTATTTGTTCGGAAATATAGGTAAACAATCAACAATTGAAGATTCATTTATCAGGCACTAAAGGTACATAAAAATGGAATTAATTCAATCATTCTTTAACCAATAAATTTAATGAATGTTTTTAGGTGGTAAAATACTGTTACATATGGATTAAAACCGACCAAATCAGGTTCAATATCGCTTTGTCCTGCTCAACAACATTTGCAAAGATAAAATCAGCCGGGTTTCTTTGCGGCAGTGACTATGGTCCCTTTCCCTTTTTTGTCAAAACATCGACTCCTTTTGTTCGGTTTCTGTTCGGTATCCAGTCGTAGTTGAGAGGGGATTGCCTGGGGGTTGGCTGGGGGTTGGCTGGGGGTTGGCTGGGATGTATCCCTCGGAACCCCCAGCCAACCCCCAGGAAACCCCCTCCGATTCCCCTTTATACCTAAAACAGAAACATGCTAAGGTGCGTTGTACCGGGATTAAGAAAGCAATACAAAAGCTATACGTTTTACAAAAAGTTCATTTAGTCAAGACCCTTAACTAAAAGATATTGAAATCCAATTATTCATGCTTTTTTCATATCGAATTCATAAAAACATAACTTTGTAACACCGATTACATAACGCCGTAATAACAACGAGGTAACTTTGTATTTAAATTTAACATCCGTAAGTTATGAATCCATACCATATACTGGTAGTCGATGACGATGATGATCTGTGCGAGATTCTCCGCTTTAACCTGATCAGCGAGGGCTACCTGGTCGATTTTGCCTATTCGGCAGAAGAAGCATTGCTGAAAACCATTGAGGATTATAACTTAGTGGTGCTGGACGTTATGTTAGGGGAAATCTCAGGATTTAAAATGGCACATATAATCAGGAATAATCCTAAAACGACAAACACTCCAATCATATTTCTTACTGCACGGGACAGTGAAAATGACCGTATGACAGGTTTTAACCTTGGCGCTGACGACTACATTACCAAACCATTTTCAGTCAGAGAATTAGTGGCACGGGTACATGCCGTTCTCAGCAGAATAAATTTCAAAGGGATGTCAACCATGCAGGTGATTTCTTATGACCGGCTGAACATGAACCTGACTAATAAACAAGTAATGATGGAAGGAGTTGAAATCAGGTTCACCAAAACAGAATTTGAAATCCTGAAGCTCTTTATTGAAAACAAGAACAGGCTGTTTACCCGGGAAGAGTTACTCGCACGTGTTTGGCATGAAGAAGCATTTGTGTTAAACCGTACCGTTGATGTAAATATCACCCGGATACGTAAAAAGATCGGATCTTACGAAAAGAATATCGTCACGAAACTTGGGCAGGGGTATTGCTTTGAGGGATAAGGACATTTACTATTTTATCATTTACAATTTACAATTTACCATGTAAAGATGGGGAAAAACCGACAACCGGATGAATAAAAGGATAGGGATGATAGTTGGTTTGATGTATTTTATGTCCTTGCTGCAGGCACAAAAAAACGGTCTGGTGTTGAGTGGTGGTGGTGCACCGGGGATTGCCCATATAGGAGTACTAAAAGCCCTTGAGGAAAACAATATCCCTGTGGACTACATAGCAGGGACTTCGATAGGTGCTATTATAGGAGGCATGTACGCTATGGGATTGACTCCCGATGAAATGGTAAAAGTAATTAAATCGAATGATTTTAAGAACTGGATATCAGGGGAACTGGAACCGGAGAATGTATATTATTACCGGTATACCGACCCGAAACCGCGCATGATTGACTTGCGGATTAAGATTAATAAGCAGAAAACGGTTACTGTCAAAACAAGTTTTCTGCCATCGAATTATATATCGCCCGCTCAAATGAATTATGCATTTGTGCCTTTATGTGCTCAAGCCAATGCAGCTGCAGGAGGTAATTTCGATAGCCTGATGGTGCCTTTTCGATGTGTTGCTTCAGATGTTTACAACAAGCAGGCCATTGTATTTCGTAACGGGGTACTGGGGGATGCTATTCGTGCTTCGATGACCTACCCTTTCATGTTCAAGCCGATAAACATTGACAACAAGTTGTTATTTGACGGCGGCATATTTAATAATTTCCCGGTGGACGTCATAAAAAAAGATTTTAAGCCTGATTATATTATCGGAAGTGTGGTAGCCTACAATCCACCGAAAGCTGATGAAGATGATATTCTGATGCAACTTCAGAATATGATCATTACCCGCACGGACTACACACTCCCTTCTTCCGACGGTTTGTTACTGAAATTTGATCTGGCAAAGATAAATGTCTTTGACTTTTCGAAAGTGGATGAACTTGTCAGGATGGGGTATGATTCAACCATCAAACATATCGATGAAATCAAAGCACGAATTCCCAGACGGATTACAACAGAAGAAATTACCCAACGAAGAAAAGACTTCCGCAATAAACTTCCTGAATTGAAATTCCAGCATGTTGAAGTGACAGGAGTTGACAGCCTGCAGAAAAAGTATGTAAGACGTACATTTCATTTGAAAGAAAAAGTCTTTGATTTAAACAGTTTAAAGCAATCGTACTTTAAATTGATTTCGGATGATAAAATATCCGAGGTTATTCCACATGCTGTTTTTAATCCTTCTAACGGACTCTTTGACCTGAATCTCAATGTAAAAACGGAAGATCAGTTGAAGGCAATGCTTGGCGGAAATATATCTTCTTCCTCTTTTAATCAGGCGTATTTGGGAATTGTCTATCAAAGCTTGGCAGATTATGCTCACACAACCTATATAGATGCCCAATTTGGGAAGTTTTACAATGGGATAGGCATTGGGACCAGAATAGAAATGCCGGCTCAAAAAAGCTGGTATATGAAAGCTGCCTTTGTCATGCATGCCTTTGACTATTTTGAAGGAAACAGCTTATTCTATGAAGACAACCGAACTGCCAGTTATAACCTGAATGAAGTTTATAGCAAACTGAGTATCGGTTTCCCGCTCACCATGAAAGATAAACTTGAATTCGGCCTTGGATATGGACTTTTAACCGATAACTACAATCAGAATGGCTCCATGTTGAATTCAACAACGGGAAATGACAAAAGCACATTTTCAATAGCCAGTCTGTTTGCCCGCGTTGAAAGCAATACCCTGAACAACATTATGTATCCTACTAAAGGATTCAATTATCTTTCGTCTATCCAGCTGCTTAACGGGGAAGAAAGTTTCAATCCGGCCATGCCTGCGAATAAGAGCCTGTCAAAAAAACCGGATACCTGGATACAATACCATGCAAAGTTTGACCGGTACTTCCCGATATCTTCCCGCTTCACCCTGGCAACGTACGGAGAGATGGTATATTCTACCCGGAAATTATTACAGAATTACACAGTCACACTTATTCAGGCACCGGCTTTCCAACCTACTCCTTATACCCGGACATCTTTCAACGAAGCATTCAGTGCCAATCAGTTTGTTGCCATTGGGCTGAAGCCTGTCTATGCTATAACCGACCAGATTCATCTGCGTGCAGAAGCCTATCTGTTTATGCCCTACAAGCCGATACTAAGCTCTGGGGATAATACTCCCTTTTATTCAACGTCTTTTTCGGCTACTCAGTTTATGGCTGAAACCACCCTGGTTTATAACTTTAAACTGGCATCGGCAGGGCTATTTGCAAACTACAACACCGGTCACTGGAACATTGGACTGAACATAGGAATCTTACTCTTTAACCCGAAATTTATGGAATAAGAATTGGTTTATCATTCAATGATTACTCCTGTTGCATACAATTAAGGCTGCCCAAATTATGGACAGCCTTTTAATTTAGATAAAATCAGGTCTTATTCTTTTACAAACTTGACAGCATAATTGCTTGAACCTGATACAACTTTCAACATATAGTTTCCTTTTGAGAGTTTGCTCAAATCAATTTGAGTAGAACCATTGATAAGTTCTGACTTGGCAAGAACTCCACTTATTGAATATATTTCAACCTTTGCAGACACAGATTCTTTGAAAGTAATATAAGCGTAGTCTTTTACCGGAACAGGATAAAAACTAATAGCATCTTGATCGTGGACAGAAGGGGTGTTTACACCAGTTGAAAAATTAGTTGCTTTTACCACTTTGAAGCTATCAAATGGTGTAGCAACACCCAAATCGCTGACTTCGTATGTTTTAATTTCAATAGTATCCGTACTAATGGTTACATTACTAAAGGTCGGATTACCGTCTTGTCCAAAGCGTCCTGAGAACATTCCGAAATAGTTTGTTAATCCTAATCCCGACTCAGCTGCAGTCATCTGATCCTTCGAATGCGGTTCGTATTTCTTCTTACCTGCCGAATTGTTCAAAAAGTATAACGTTCCATTCTTTACATTGAACAAACCACCTTGTTTTGCAGTGACGTTTGTACGTGCATCAAAAGTCACAGAAATCTGATTCATAACTGAATTTGCCACCAGTGCTTTTCCTTTGATTGGCCCCATCACTTCATAAATGTGATCATGTCCCTGAAGAGCGAGATCGATATTTAATTCATCAAAAACAGGCCCCATAGCTTCACGAACCGCTTTAACATCAGTATCACTCATATGGCTTCCACCGGTATACATCGTTTTGTGATAAAATGCGATTCTCCATTTTACTTCAGGGTGTGCGGCAACCTGTGCTCTCATCCATGTTGCTAAATTGTCGAGATAGCCAGTTTTGTCATAATCTTCGTAACTCATTGCCATAAAGAGTGCATCGCCGTATACAAAGGAATAAACACTACCTGGAACGGTGGACATAGTTTGGTCGAAATCTGTACTGGCAGTATTGAAATGATAGGTAAAGTTTTTACTTACGTTTTTGTCATGATTTCCCATTATATAAGCAGTTGGGTTTTTCAGGAAAATATCCTGTTGGGTTTGGAAAAACTGTTCGTACTCCCACTCTGAGTTAGGCACGGCATAAGTTTCAATCAAATCACCACAGTTCAACCAGAAGTTAACGTTAGGATACATGTTTTGAGCAGCATGAGTTGTCTTTTGTGAAACATCAAACATTTCTACGGTTTGTGCTTGCGGGTCGGTAGTGTAGATAAACGAGAATTTGTCTTTATTCGCTTTAGCTGTGGTAAACGAACCTGTTTCACTCCATGCACCTGCTTTTCCAACGCGGAAAGAATAAGTAGTATTTGGAGTAAGTCCGGTAACCAAAGCTTTGTTGCTTACATAACTTTTTTGTGTATTGTTTGCAATGCCTGCCAGAGATGGAAGGAGATTTTGTGAAACACAGTAATTTTTTGTTATCGAAGTGCCTGTTGAGTTGACACTAAAAGCAGGAGCAGAAAAATCGGTAGAATTGCCCGACACAATTTGCACTTGCTCGTCGGTTACCCCTGAGTTTGTAAACCAGGCAAAACCCATGTTTGTAGTTGGAGATCCATTGAGCGACATACAGATATTGTAAGGCATATTGTTGGCTTTAAGACCATTCAATGCATTTTGCAATAACACGGTAGCTGAAGAGTCTCGCAAAGAAAATGCCGTTGAAGAAGAATCAGTTCGTAAGGTTTTAACTAAAGTGGCAGCCTTTTTTAATAAAGTCCAGGAAGGAATAGTATAATTAACTTCAGCCAGTGCATTCGCAACACTTAATAATGAGTCTCCTTTATTTAAAGCAAAAGTGATGCTTGCACCCCATTGAATCGGTGCACCGGCAGTTGCGGTTGGATTCCACAGACATTCACGAACAGTCATGTTCTTTGAAACAGAATCTAATGCGATTACCTGATATGAAAGCAGTTTTTCATTTGTTGCGGAGAAGTTTCCTTTCATTGGCGAGTCAACGCGAATGGTTCTTAAAGCAATGTTATTATCAGGTCCTTTATAAACATAGTATTCATTCGCGTTTGAATGTCCGTGAAAATAGGCTTTGACATTGTTATGAGCCTTAACCCAACAGGCAAAGCCTCTCTGTTCTATAATAGATGCCGCAGAAGTTGTCAGTCCATCTTTACAGGTTTCCTCTACCATATTTTCAAATAGATCCGTAGCGTTAATATCATGGATTCCATTTGGATTATGCAAATGTTTTGTATCAAGATCAGGGTTATCGTGTGTAAAAATAACAACAGGGGTTTTAGCACTTACAGCGGCAATATCATTGTTCATCCAGATACGGTTGGCTGAATCAGGCCACAAGGTTAAAAACATAAAATGCACACCACCAATATTTTTTGAATAGTTTACTTTGTCGGTGGTATAATTATAATTCGAAGTTGTTTTGGGAGTAGCAGGTTTCATCATCAAATTGTAGATATTTACTATTGATGTAGCATCTGTTGCCGGATACATAGGTTTTGTAAAACCAATAGCATTTGAAACATCATGATTACCCGGAGCTAAAAGTAAAGTAGCATTCTGGCCATTCATGTTTTTCAGTGTAAGACCATTGATGTAATCATTTTCGAACTGCGCCCAGGAAGCTGCCGCCGATTGTATTGCACTTGTACTAGTGCCTTCTTCTCTGTTTGCAATATCACCCGTGTTGATGACATAATCGATCGGACCTACTACCTGACCGGCTTTGTAACCATTGTCACCCGGGAACGTCATCAATGACATTCCATTCATTTTGTTCACCATAGCGGCATTAACCACATGTGCATCTACTTTAGTTGCCCCCTGGAAATTCGTTTTAGTTATACCGTAATGCGAATCGGATGTGTAGATCATCTGAATCTGTGCATGGGCAAGCCCCGAAAACATAAAAGCCATACCCACAATAAGAGTGGATTGGACTACATTTGCTTTCCAATTTTGGAAAGTACCTGGTAAGGAGTAATTCTTTTTCATACTTTTAATAATTAATGATTTGATTAAATGGATTTTAATTTATTTACAAATATATTGTTTCAACATTAAAATAACATTTCAAACAAATTGCATTTCGTGTAAATAAATGTTTCATTTAAATCACATTTTTCATAGAAGTATTGAAAAAGATGAATTCATTTAAATTATTTTCGGCTATTTAATTCAAAGAAATATACAGGCCATTTACTTATTAAATGATATTCAAATTGATAAACAGGAAAATTATTCCCGAGAAGGACGGAAGTAACAGGAAACTTAAGTCAGAATCCACAAATGATAAATAACAAATCTTTGAATAAGAATAATCTAATTTCTAATAATGTCACAAATATTTAATACAAAGAGCTTTATTTGTCCTGTGACACAATTTAAATTGATTTTCTCACTAAAAATCGATTTAAAACTCCTATATTTGACCAAAACAGGACTTTTTATGCTCCATTTAATATCTTTCGTGATTTAATGGCAGTAAACATCAATGACTTACTAAAGCGAAATAGAAAGTCGAAATAGCAAGAACTTTACTTTGTGTTATTTCGTTTTAATAACAGTTGCATATCAATATCCACTAATCAATTCCATTCTCTATGATCGATAAGCTAAAGAAAAATTATACCATCAATCGGGATATCAGTTGGATGTACTTCAATCGTAGGATACTTGACGAAGCTTCAAATCAAACAAACCCATTACTAGAGCGACTTAGTTTTTTAGGCATATATTCAAATAATCTGGATGAATTCTTTCAAATCCGGGTAGCTACACTCCGTCGTATGATTGAACTGGAGCAGAATATGCATCCGGTCAATACTAATTCTAAGAAGATTCTAAAGAGGATTTTGAAATTA
>Ga0302203_1000291_pt1 | contig 21211 bp, 16 predicted proteins | sample II_Fen_E1_1_FD_194576 | JGI IMG/M metagenome (GOLD analysis project Ga0302203, IMG submission 194576) | Peat permafrost microbial communities from Stordalen Mire near Abisko, Sweden - II_Fen_E1_2 | ecosystem: Environmental > Terrestrial > Soil > Wetlands > Permafrost | place: Sweden: Abisko...
CACGAACGGTTATAACCCCAGGTGACGAAGAATCGTCCTTTTTCTTGTAATTTAAATTTATTTATAGAAGATCCTGACTCTTGATTTTGAGCGGATAGGTGGCCTGAACCAACAAGCAGAAAGAGCAAACTAGCAAATAGTACTTTAAAAAATAAATAGTTAACTTTTTTCATAACAGTAATCTTTTTTATATTCGAATCATTGCTATCAAAACAAAAAAAGGGAGGAAAAAGATTTTGGAATCAGGAAAATTAGCAGTTTAATTATTATTTTTGAACAAAGAAAGCCTGCTCGACAAGCTGGTAATTTGGCACTTTACCGAGCAGCGGCTTTAGACGCTTGCCGGCTGAAAAGTATCTACGCAACAAGCGGCATATAGCCGCTGATAGCGTTGAGCCATCTCGACAAACGCGAAACCATCTCTACAATCGTATAAGTCATCTCAACAATAGCGAAGCCGTCTCGACAACCGTATAAGTCATCTCAACAACCGCGAAGCCATCTCGACAAACGTATAAGCCATCTCGACAAACGCGAAGCCATCTCGACAAACGCGAAAGCATCTCGACAATCGTATAAGCCATCTCGACAACCGTATAAGCCATCTCAACAAACACGAAACCGTCTCGACAAACGTATAAGTCATCTCGACAATAGCGAAGCCATCTCGACAATCGTATAATCTGATACCGTACCGAGCAGCGGCTTTAGACGCTTGCCGGTTGAAAAGCAGAAAAGATCAAAGATCAACGCTACAAGCGGCATATAGCCGCTGATAGCGTTGGGGCATCTCAACAACCTGGAATTGATAATTTATAATTTGCATTCTCTTTTCTTTTGGTAGCGAAAAGGTAAAATTCAACGAATACACAGGCTACAAAAGACTGAATACCTGATCTATCTCCGGAAACGCCTTCCACAAAAGCAAAGCATGCTGCTGTCGAAAAAAAATGTACACCTTGTTATAATTAAACAGCATTAAATTTGCTTATTTAATTTGTTCTATTTATATTTGCTGCTCGATTTACATAAAAACCAAACTACTTATTAATTAAAAAATTATTTTTATTTACAATGAACAACTATCAAAAAGCCAGGCACAGCTCTAACAAAGAAATCGTTATCGTGGCCGAAAACAATCAGTCCGCAACGGGCCTTATTCCATCTTTTGCCAGAGGAATAGAACAACTAAAGAGTATCAACGTCGAAATCGACGAGTTGACAGTGCAACAAAGCCAGAACCTCACCGGTATTACCGATGACAAAAACGATGTACTGGACGAAACCTCCGACTATCTGATTGATATTTCGGGAGCCATTCATTCCTACGCCGGACGGCAGGGCAACAAAACCCTGCAAGCGCAGGTTAACTTCAAACCTGCAAAGGTAGAACATCTGGATCGCCACGAAATTATCGACGCGTGCGCCAACGTGCTCAACGAAGCACGCAAGATAGCGCCCAACGAACTGGCAGACGAAGGCATCAGCCCGGAAGAAGTGAACCATTTCGACGAACTGATTACGCAGCTGAAAGGCTACAGCAATACACGCCAAACAGCAGGGATAGACCAAAAAGACATCACGCGCCGCATTGGCGGACTGATCACCAAAGCCGTCGACCTAAAGAGAAACACCCTCGACCGCCTCGCACCACAGTTCCAACGCAAAGCACCCGAGTTTTACAGCAAATACAAAACTGCCGCCAACGTGATATACCGCCGCGCCGCCAAGAAAGCCAACGCAACACCCGAGGCTAAAGCCTAATGAAAACAGGAACTTTCCCAATCCGAAAGATACCGGATTGGGAAAGTTTTTTTATAAAACAACTCGCCTAAAGTAGAAATATAGGCACTTTAGGTTCCTATATACACTAGTTAGGTGGCGGCGAAAAAAAATAAAATCCAAGAAAAAAGACATAAAAAAGAATGACATGAAAAAGATAATGATTTCTCTATTTATTAGTTTGGTGTCAATTACAGTTTTTGCTCAAAACGTATCTGAAGCACCTGCTCAAAATATTTCTACAGATAGTGCTGTTGTGTATCGGCTCTTTTCTACAAGAAATATGTATACATTTATTAAATTAAATACAAGAAATGGGCAAATGGGGCAAGTTCAATGGGGTAATGAAAGTAAATATCGGTTTGAGAATACACTATCTGACATTTCTCTGGTAAATAAAGACCAAGAAAAGAATGGTAGATTCTTTCTCTATCCAACAACAAACATATATAATTTCATTCTGCTTGACCAAATAGACGGTAGAACTTGGCAGGTACAATGGGGAAAAGAGGGAGAGAGAATGGTAGTTCGCATATATTAAAGGTTATGAGTCAGTCATCTTAGATGTATTTTTAATTAAATGAGAAAAGAATAGCGTTTGTTTCTGGGAGCTACCTCCCCCTCATTCGCAACGAGGGATAAACATGAATACATTTTGGACAAATATAAAAGAACAATTTATTCTGAGATTGGTGCTAGAGCAATGATAAAACCTGTAACATTACTTTTTATACATTAACTATATGGATTTAGACTTAAGTAAAGTTTTTAGTTATTCATTTTCTGCAATAGCAATAGTAATCTCAATTTCAACGATTATTATAACTAAGCGAAATCTTAGAAAACAATTGAGATTAGGCAAGCTTGAAGAAATACTTGAAATACTCCACTACTTAAAGGGATATTATAGTTCTATGTTTAGAGTTTTTGCTGGAATTGAGAAAGCTCTGGAATCATTAAAAACAAGTAATGAAGTATCCACGGAGATGCATGAAACGTTTAAATATAGGAAAGGATTCTTAGAGATAATTGATAGAGAAACTATCACAACTAAAATCTCTAGATTAGTTGTGCTTTCAAACGCATATCTTGATAACTCCAAAACAAATAATGGATTAAAGGTTCGGATTCATACAATTGCAGATGTTTATTATCATATGTATATGTTTATTTTCATGGATGGTGATGCCAGTATAATAATAAAAAATAAAGATGCGATAATTCCGATTGCAGAGGAAATGTATTCTTTTATAGATATGATAGAGTCTGAAATAATAATTGAAATGAGCCTTGGATATAAAAGTATTGAACCACAGGCAGCATCTAATTATTATAAAACTCAATTTGAAAAAGATTTAAAGAGAAATGAAAAGCCAACCGCTAACAAAGTCTCATAAAATTCTCAGTTCAGCGTAGCGTATAAATGTTCGGCGTAGTCTCCAGACTACGTCGTGCTAAAAGCAAGGCTCTTGCCTTGCATATCAAAAATGGAATGTGGAAAGCAAGAGCTTTCCTTCTAACTTTGACATAGCGAGACGCTATGCCAAACATCGGGAACAAGATTATTTATGCTACAGCGAACAAGGGCTGGACAGTTTAAGAATCACATAAAAAACACTAACATCAATTAATAATAAATCAAAATCAGAGAACTAAATGAATTGTTTTTATCATCCTGAAACCCCTAGTGTAGCAACATGTATAGATTGCGGCAAGGGGTTATGTATAAGTTGCACCTCAAATCACACAAAACCAATTTGTGAACAATGTAATTCAAGTAGAGGATCGAATGAAATCAAAAGCATTCGTAAAGATCTTATTCAGGTATTTCTTGGGGGAATCTTAATTACTTATATTTATCATAGCATTTATTTACATTATGTCTTAAAATCAAAAACTGAATTGACGAGTGACCCAAAAGTTATTGGATTATACCTTTTAGTTCTTATTGTCAATTACTATTATTCAATTGGGACAATCATTGGGTGGAAAACATTAAACAGATTAACTCCTCGAATATTTTTGTTTCTTCCATTAATTGGTTGGCTGATTTATTTTGCTATAAAGTTATATGCCTCAATGTTCGTTGGATTAGTTTGGACTCCTGTCTGGCTATATAAAAAAATCAAAAGGCTTAAAGAGATTAAATAAGACCCAGTCCTTGAGGATATGTTTATAAACTAAGAAAAAGTTGATGTCTGTCGTTGGAAACCAACGGTCAGCGTAGCTAATTGTAATCCCAACTGTATGTATTATAAGGATTTTTAATCCGAAATAAACCGTCAGTAATTAAATGAAGTTCTTTAAATGAAAATAGCAATAACAGGAGCACACAGGGTTGGAAAAACAACCCTGGCAGAAAAACTTCAGGAACATCTGGTTGATTACGAACTCAGAATGGAACCTTATCACGAGTTGGCGGAATTAGGATATGAATTTTCGGAGCAACCTAATGTATCTGACTTTTTAGAACAACTGGACTATTCAATAACCCAAATTTCGACGAGTGATCGGAATGTGATTTTTGACAGATGCCCGATTGATTTTTTAGCCTACATTCAGGCAATTGATGGATCGGGCAATATACAGTCAATCTTCAACAAAGTAGAGAGCATAATATCGGAATTGGACTTACTTGTATTTGTACCGATAGAAGAACCTGATTTAATACCGGGTGATACATCAGATTTTCAAGAACTCAGAGAGAATGTAAATGAAATAATGGCGGATTGGATTGGGGATTTTGGAGTTGATGTAATCGAAGTTAGAGGTACTTTATCGAATCAACTAGAACAAATACTCAGTAAAGTTACTCATTGATAAAATATCACTGCTCCCGTGCGATTGCATCGCGTGGGAAAAAAACGACATATAACTAACAAACAAATTGTATGAAATTACTATCGACAATCTTTCTATTCTTCCTGACTTTACATCTGCAAGCTCAATTAATTACCGGAAAGGTAATTGATTCCTCGAGTGAAAAACCACTGGAACACGTGAATTTAGGAGTTATTGACACTCCTTTGGGCATATCCACCAATGAAAAAGGAGAATTTAGTTTAGACATCAAAGGTCAATCGCCAAAAGCAATCGTTCGGATTTCGATGATTGGTTATAAACCGCAGACTTTTTCCATCGCAGAACTTACGAATAAAGAAAACCTGATAAAACTACTAAACGAACCGATTCAATTAGCCGAGGTAAATGTAAAACCTTTTTCAGGAAAATTGAAGAAAGTGGGTACAACAAGCTCTACATGGCATGGAGAATATTGTGGAATTGGAGGTGCTCAAAAAGGCAAAGGTTATGAGATAGGGACTAAAATAGAACTTGGTTCTAAACCTGTATTATTAAGAAGTTTGCATATTTGCATGCACAATCAATCATTCGAATATAGTTTGTTTCGCTTGCACATTCGAAACATTGTCAACAATTTGCCTTTTGAAGAACAGCTTACCGAGAATATCATGATACCAATAACTAAAAAGTCAGGCTGGGTGGATATTGATTTGACTAAATACAACTTAGTATTTAAAGATGACATTGCTCTAACAATTGAATGGGTAAAGGTGAATACGACAGATAAAATGAAGTTTATTAGAGTACAAGGGAGAGATGAATACTGTATACTTTTTAATATGAAGCAAAAACAAGGAAGTATTTTTATAAGATGGGGTAGTGAATCGAAATGGTTATGGAAAGTCGGTTCAAGTCCAAGCTTCTATTTGAAAGTTCAAGAACAGTAAGCAAGATAAACAACTCCTCTACTCTCGTTTGCAAACATGGAGAGAGTAAATAACCCCGTAATATCTTATTAACCTGCTATTGGTACAAGAACAAGATTCAAAAAATTCTTTATCTTTGCATAATTAAAAACACAGCTTTTATCAGAAATATGGATGTAGAAACACTTTATAAATTAAAATCAAGATTCGTTACGCGCAGTATTGGAAGCGAGTTAATCTTAGTTCCGATTACAGCAAATGTAGCAAAAATGAATGAGTTGTTTACGTTGAACGAAACAGGAAAGTTTATTTGGGAAAACATCAATGAAAATACTACCGTTCTGGATTTAGAAAACTCGATGATTGAGACCTTTAGTGTTGACAATATAACAGCAAAAAGAGATATTGACCTGTTTTTGAATAAACTGTCAACAACATTCGGACAATAATTCTGCTCAACAGACTTCAACAAAGATGCCTACTACTATTCAAATTGCTATTGCCGACTTTTTGATAAAGCTACATGCTGAACATAGAATTGTACTTGAAGAAGGGTATCTTCCTTTCGTTCAAACAACAGAAAATGGCGCAGCAGATTTAACTATCGAATGTTTTCAGCACATCCCTGCCCTATCTTTTTCAGATAATGAATTAATTTTTGAAGCAGAAAACAACGATCAAAAATTCTATTCCATTTATCGTTCAACTTCAGGTTTGGTCTTTGTTATTTACAACCAACAAGACAAAAACGAGGTACAGCAGTTGGCTCTGTTGGATGAAGATTTATCTAACTGGAAAATTTATTCCACTCCACTGGATAATGGGGATATTATACCGCTAAAATATCCAATGGGACCAATTATCATGCATTACATGACCGTGAAATCTGAAGCAGTAATGATACACGCGTCGTGCGTTGTAGACGAGCAAAAAGGTCGGATTTTTACAGGTTTTTCAGGAGCGGGTAAAAGCACAATATCTAAAATATGGGCAGACGCAGGCAATACTATCGTAAATGATGATCGCCTGATTATTCGCAAGTTAAACGAACATTACTACGTCTATAACACACCCATGTATTATATAGACATCCCAAAAAAGACTATTTTAGACTCCATTTTTTTAATTAGTCATTCGCCTGAGAATAACCTAAAGAAGTTATCGGGTGCATCGGCTGTTTCAAAGGTATTGGCATTTTGTATTCAAAATAATTTTGATCCCAATCTCATTCAAAACAAGCTGAATTTCCTATCCGAATTAAGTGTACATGTTCCGGTTTATGAGCTCGGATTTGTTCCCGATAGTAGTGTTGTAAATTTCGTTCTGGAAAATGAAACAGCAGGAATTAAATAAGCAATTGCTCGATTTTGCAGAGGCTCTTTTAAATGATAATCATCAATTGAGCTATAAGCTAAAGGGAAATAGCATGTACCCTACCCTAAAAGCGGGTGATGTAGGCTTAGTTGAAAAATGCTCAATAGAAGATTTAAAAGTTGGAGATATTCTTGTTTATAAAACCAACAATACTTTGGTAGGGCACAGGTTAGTTGACATTTCTATCGCTAATACTAAATATATACTCACAACCAAAGGTGATAAATGCTACAAAAGTGATATTCCTTTTAGCTGCGAAGCACTTTTAGGTAGAATAAATACTTTTATTCGAAAAGAAAGAGTAAAAAAAACAGATAGTCTACGCATGAAAATGCTAAGTTTCATTGCGCTGCATTTTTCAAAACAAGCAATTCCCATCTACGATCTTATGCTTGGAATAAAACGTAAATTCAACTCACTTTGGTCGGAGCTTAAATCAATTAAAAGCAATATATCAATCGTTTCGAAAGAGTCGGAGAAAATTCTGTTTGTCAACATTATAATCTCCATACTTCAGGGTGTTTTACCATTTATCATTATCGTCTGCATAAAGACTCTGATTGACCAGCTTACAGGCATATCTACTCAGAACGAAAACCAACGTTTGTATTTTATTGTAATCCTGATTATAACCGCACTTGTTTTCCTGGCAAGCGGAGTTTTATCGGAACTCAAGACTTATTTCTCTCTAAAATTATCACAATCCATCACGCGCCAAATCTACCAAAAACTGCATTGGAAACACGCCTCGCTGGATTTATCGCACTACGAAAGCCCCACAGAACAGGACAAAATTCATCGGGCTGTTCAAGAAGCTTCCTTTCGCCCGATTAAAATCGTAAGCGAAATGCTTATCGGAATAAAATCTGTAGCAGCTGCTTTATTTCTGGTTGGTCTGTTTATAACTATCAAATGGCATTTAATTGTAATCCTGATAATTGCCATCATTCCGGGCGTTTATTTCCGATTAAAATCTTCCCGAAAACTATACAAGCAAAAAGAAGCGCAAAGCACAAAAGAGCGTAAGATGTACTATTTCAACCGGATTCTGACAGGTTTTCCGTTCGCAAAAGAAATGAAACTTTTTGGCTTCTTCGATTTCTTCAAACAACATTTTTCGAACATTCAGAACACGCTGTTTGAACAACAGATTAAGCTTCGAAAATCCGAATTATGGTTGAATATATTCGCACAAGTATTCTCTGTATCACTGATATTTTTATCATTAGGATTTGTTTCCTATTTGAAAATAAAAGGAGAAATTTCCATTGGAACGGTTGCTTTGTTTTTCTTTGCTTTTCAGCGTGGATATGGAGTTCTGAATGAGCTCTTCATGTCGGCCACTCAACTTCTGGAAGACAATACATTTTTGAATGATTTCATAGCTTTTTTAAATATGCCGACAAGCTCTAACAGTGTGCAGAGCAATCATTCCTTCACGTTAAACAAGGAGATTCGAATTGAAAATGTAAGATTTCGCTACAAATCCAGTAAACGGGATGCCCTAAAATTGGTGAACATAACAATTCCTGCAGGAAAGACAGTGGCTTTTGTTGGTGTAAATGGTTCCGGTAAAACAACTTTAATAAAATTGCTTTGCGGATTTTACCAGCCGGATTCAGGGCGTATTCTTTTTGACGGCATTGATGCTACTGAAATTGGACAACAAAAAATTTGCGAAAACATAACAGCCGTTTTTCAGGATTTTGCCTTGTATAACATTAGTGCTATCAACAACATTGGGTTAGGAAATTCCCAGGAAAACCTTGATTTTGATAAAGCTGTAAAAGCAGCAAAAGCGGCTGGCATTGATGATATTTTGAAACATCTTCCGAATGGTTACAACACCTTGCTAGGTAATTTATTTAGCTGTGGAGAAGAACTTAGTATTGGCCAATGGCAGAAAATGGCCATAGCAAGAGCCTTTTATCGGGATTCTTCGTTAGTGCTTCTGGACGAACCTTCAAGTGCACTGGATGCAGAATCGGAATTACAGATTATCAATGGATTAAAAAAACTATCGCACGATAAAACAGCCATAATTATTAGTCACCGCCTTAGCACAGTGCAGTGGGCAGATATTATTTATGTATTTAATGATGGAGAAGTTGTGGAATCCGGCAATCATGAAGAACTTCTGCAACTGAAAGGAAAATACTACTCGTTATTTCATTTAAATAACAACCAAGTTATTGAGTGATTTATTGGTCTCAAGATTTTTTAAAATGAGACACAACACCCGTTATTCCTTCCGACCATCTTAATGGATAATAGAAAGTGACCAAAGCTGAATACTTAATTTTATACCGTCCAATCATGAAATCTTTAGGAGGAAACAATACACCCAAAAGGTATCTGACTTTATTTGAAAACGTTGCCTGCTCTTTCAGACAATAAAAATGTGCAGATAATGAAACAGTTCCAGGAACAACTAAACCCTTTATGTATTTAAAAAACAGTTGTTCAACCTCTTCAGTCAACAAGTAGTTATATTTATCGATAACATCGGCAGGAACTGGCGCATTCATATACTTATTTACCAAAACGATATATTTGAATACCACTTCATCCGACTTATACAACCGGCATGATGCAGTAAAAGTTCCCCAATCAAAGCCGGCTTCATTCTCATTCAAAACATTTGTTATATCGCTCAAGCAGGTAAACTGAACCTTCCCCCCCTGAAAATGCTTATCGAGATGTACACAAAGGTGAATCAGCAAATCATTAATTTCTAATGCAAGAACATTGCATTTATTGACCGTAACAGCCATCGCATTTTTCCATAGCTCAGAGGTAAGCACGTTATACATTTCTCCTTTTCGGTGCAGCTTTATATGAATTTCTATTGACACGCCGTTTAATACCATTGGCGTATAATGAACAATATCAAATTGTGAGCTTACAAATTCTGATAGTTTTAATGCAGATACTGCCCTGTATCCCAAATTCCGGAGAATATCTAAACATCTTTCACCATCCTCCTCGTGTACCAATAAATCAATATCGCTAAATTGCCTTAATCCAATATCGTGATAAAGATTCTCGGACAAATAAACTCCTTTTAATGCAATTACAGCAATACCTTGATTTGAAAATGCCTTAGCAATATGTTGGAAATAGTTTAGTAATAGAGTCCCTCTACTAATGGTAATAAAATAAGTTTGTTGCAATTTTGCCTGAACAGCCTCAGGTATTAGAGATTTATTTTTAAAAAATGGCAGCTTCTTAAATAGCAACGGAGCTATTCCCCTGTCGATAATCGTTTTGGTAAGATAATCCCAATCCTTAACTTCCAAAATCAAATTATCAATTTGCTCTAATTCCGAAACAGAAGGATTAATTTTTATTGAAGAAAGAATAAGTTTGTCTTCGTGGGATAATGTCATAGGAACTTAATTTTCAATAGAGTTAAGCAATGTTCAAATTCTAAACAATTACAAAGATAAGAAAAGAGGCTATTTATTTTGCGAAACAGCCTCTTTTCCTTTTAAACAAAAGCTCAAAAATACTTGTTTGAAAACTCCCTTTTATCCAACATTTGTTTTAAAAGGATCCTGATTGAAATAATCCGGTGCAAAAGAAGTCAGTTCATTTGGACCTGATGGAGGAGCACCTGGAGTTGAATCTAATGTCAACGATATTTCATTATCCAATTCTATCCGTTCTATTTGAGGAGAAGTATATACTTGTTTTTTATTTGGTGTGTTCATATCTCAGTTTTTAATTGATTATTACTTTCTTTGTTATATTATTTACTGTTACAAGATAAACTCCCGGGCTGAAAGATTTGCTAATCACTGTAGTTTCGCCGGTAAGGGTAGTAGTAAGCAGTTTTTGTCCTATAGTATTGCAAATAGTCACAACTCCTGATTGACTATCTACATTGCGGGTTATCACAATCTGATTATCTGCATTCTTACTTACTCGAACGTCTGTGTTTTCTGTCGGATTATCTATTCCTGTTATTGCGGATGCAGACTTAAATATAATAGCGAAACGATTCTCTGTTGAAGTTGCATCAGATGTAAAAGTATATGGAGTGCCGCTGGTTATATCCTGTTCAACATTCAACACTTTATCTTTCAATACAATTCGGGTATCAGTATCAAAATCTGTCACTTCAGTAGCTTTAATGCTAAAGGTATTTGCAGCACCGGTTGAGAAACCTAATGGAACTAAAGAGTTGGTTGCAATACTATTTAAACCGTTTATAACTGCTTTTTCCGTTCCAGCAAAAGTATAAATTTCAGGAATAGAAGCATTCCCGTTCGTCATTTTGGGAGAATCGTAAGCATCATATCCATCAGTTGCATTAGCGTTGAACAACACGATAGTTTCATCACTATTTGTACCGTTAGATACTTGTAGACGCAAAACTTTTTGAGTTGCATTAGCAGCCGGTACTCTGAATTTATTCGTAGCCACATCCTGATGCAAACGCATGGCATTGTTGATTGCCAACGTTCCTGAAGTTTGCCCTGCTGCGACCCGAACCCAGAATGCCTGCATTGGCGAAATCATTCCGGTAACTGCTGCTACACCATTATTATTAGTACCAGTATTTGCAGTTTCATTATAAGTATCAAAGACATATGCAGGAGTAGTGGCATTGTTTTTAGTACGATACCATACTGTTGTAAGCAAATTGGTTGTTCCTGTATTCGAGGCATCAATAGCCAACATCCAATTTAAATACGAAGGATATGGATTACCCACTAAATTGAAGCCTTCTTTAGTTTGACCCGCAGTACGCGTAAGGGTAGTGATAGATTGAGCTCCCGTATTCAAATTGCCTGTGAATGCCACAGCTCCCGTGGATGCCACATTGGCCACATAGCCTTTCATTACACCAAGCGAGGTAGTGGTGTTGGTAATTGTAGGCCAAGGAGCTGAAGTTCCATTTACCTCATCATAATAATAAAGCGGATTGGTTGCATTGGCACTAAATACTGCGCTGGTAGTATTGGTCACCGGAGTGGAGATGTACCAATTACGACCGGTAGTTAGATACTGTTGTACAGTAGCAGCCACAGCCGAATTTGTAGACCCATTATCCAAGAAAGTACCTGTACCCGTGGCATCACTCTGAAGGACAAAGCCTGTATTGCCGGCATTGTTGGTAAAGGTGCCACCTACAGTTAGACCGATTAAAGGAGAAACCTGCAACACTGAACCTGAAGCGATAGTAACATCGTTTAAGACTGATAGATTATTCGTTTTTATTTTTGCGGTTGGTGAATTGTAAGAATTCACAGTCAAATTATAAATAGGTGCAATACTATTGATACGAATGGTTTGGTTTGTCGCTGTTGATCCATTGCCTATTTGTAATGTGCCCCCGGTAACATTGTACTTGTTTGCAAGGTTGTAATAATCGTTTGAATTACTTGAAGATGTTTTTTGTATAACTATCGTACCACCACTCATTGTAAACGAAGAACCACTGGTAAGCTCGAAAGGAGCAGCTGAGCCACTTGCTGTTCCTACTGTAAAATTGAGCGTCCCACCTGTCTGAGAAAATGACGTTGTGGAGGATCCAGCAGTAAGAGGACGGATTTGACCTGAGATATTAACTGTTCCACCATCAATAAGGATTGAAGAACTACTACCGTAATATAATCTTAATAAGTTACATGTACCTAAAGAATTTTTAATATAACCATAAGCAACAACGTTATTTGAAGTCGAATTAATAGAACCACCATTGTTCCATAATCCGCCATTAATATCAAATTGGTTGGATGATAAATTAATTGTTGAAGAACTCGATAGTTTAAACGTTCCACTTGTTAATACCAATGGGTTGGTAGTAGGAGATGTCGGGAAAGAAATCGTTGCAGTTGCTTCAAGCACATTTCCGATTGCCCCTGTTTTTACTTCCAGTATATTAAAGTTAGTAGTAGATGTACCGCCAATGGTCTGAAGAGCATCCGTTCCCTGAAAACTAACAGTGCCAATTCCGGCTGTAAATGCTGTACCTCCAGCATTATTTGTCCAGTTGCCTGAAATGGCTAAAGTATATGCTGTTGCTGCATCCATAGCAAGTGTAGCTCCATTGTCAATTGTAATATTATGACAGACAGCTCCAATCGCATTAATTACTGGACTGTTAGTTGTAGACGGTATTTCCACATCAGTTGCTAAAGTTGGAACTCCGCACGACCAGTTTGATGCTGTGAACCAGTCAGTTTCTTTTCCCGCTGTACCACCTATCCATAAATTGCTGGAACAAGGAGTATTCCAGACTTCTATATCATCTACACAAACTCCATAACCAGTATTAGTAGTGGCTTCAAATGCGATATAATAGGTAGCAGAAGGATTGGGCAAGGTAATCGATTTTAATGTCCAATTTGAAGGAGTATCATTGTAAGTGGTCAATAGTGTCCATGCAGCAGTAACAGATGTACGATAAAATACACGAAGGACATCCGGACCGTATCCTGTTCGTGGAAATTGATTATACCAAAATTTCAACACAGGACTCGTAGCTCCCAACAGATCAAGTGGTGGACTTATCAGTTTAGTTGTATATGAGGCGACAATATTAGCTCCACAATAAGCAAAGTTTGCACCTGTATGAGGAACTGCAGGAGCTACAGCAGATATTGCACCGGCTGCCACATATTTCCAGTCAATTGTACCAACACGATATTCTTGCGTCCAATTGGCAGGTATATTTGTGGAATTAAATCCTTCGATAAAAGGGAAACTGCTAACCGAACTTATAAGCGTAGTTGCATTGGCAGGACTACCTTCCGAATAATTCAGAGAACCGTCCACAGCCCATACTTGATAATAATAGGTAGTTGTTGCAGTCAAACCCGTGTGGCTAAACGCAGAAGCCGATCCTTTATAAATAATAGTTCCACCGCTTGGCAAAACATCTCCTACATTATAAGAAGATCCGGTAACAGGTGTTCCAAAAGTGGTTGTCGAATTGGTTACCACAATTACATCATTGGAATTACTATTCTTTATCCACGAAAGATTAATTTGTGTTGCATTCATTGGAGTAGCAGTAACCCCAACTACAGCATTCACAGTTGGGTTTCCCTTGAAGTAAAACGAAATCGCATTACTTGCTTCCGATATGTTAGTAATTGGCATTCCAGTGGTTGCTCCAGCCCATGAAAGAGAATTTGGCGTAGTTGCATCTGTAAATGATGTATTACTCCCTGATCCGGGGAACGGACAACCTTGACTACTAACCGAACCATAATCAGAAACTAATGTGGTTGTTGATGAAATATTTTTCTCAGAATTTGCACATACAGGGTAAAATCCCTGATGTGGTCCAACATTGATATCGTTACTACCTTCATGATTTGAAATGTAAGTGCCATCAGCATGGTAAATCAACAGTCCGTGCCCGGGACAAGCTGTATTGAAGCCAGTTTGTTGACGATTCTCCATTAGAAAATACTCGTTCGGTGTAGAAGTATTGTATTTATATATCACCGGATTTGTGGTAATATCAGGTATAGTCAAAGAAGTAGCACTCGTCAACAAAGTGGGAGTTACCCATCCATTCCGCACCTTCTCATAAGGATTCATGTGGGCAGGTTGACTTCCGCTCGGCGAACCGTTATAAACTCCATAACACATTACATCCCAATAACCTGTTCCGGGGAAAGTTCCACCCGAGACACCATAATCAGTATCATAATAATCGGGAGCTCCACATACATGCCCAAACTCGTGGCAGATAACACCAATAGTTGTAATATCTTTAATTGAAAGATTTGAATTATATGTTAATTCATTAGAACAAGAGTATTTAGAAACCGTTTTTCCATCAAAGGTTTTACCTGCAATTCCCCCAGCATGGGGCCAAATCGTATTTGCTATACCACTTGTAGCCTGTCCATAACCAGCATAAACAATATAAACGCCATCCACAGAGCCATCACCATCGTTATCATAATTTACAAAGCTAAAACCAGCAGTGCGTTCAACAGCATCATCAGATGCATCTTGTACTGCTTCAAGCATTAATTCATCTGAGTGAGTATCTTTATCGTCAGCAGATGCATCAGAACCGTAATAGTCCATATTATTTTTTGCAGTATAAATACCCACAACATCAGTTTCTACATCAAACTGATTATATGACTGTTCGAGAAAATAGTCTCGTACACTTGTACCATTAGAAACAAAACCATTTGCATCTAGATGCTGGGTATTCATAAGAGCATAGAACTCTGCTTTTGAATGTTTAAATTTAACGTCTTTGAATTCGATCAAAATCATCAACAATCTTTTGTGACCTTTAGGAGAGAATACTTTTTGTTTCCCATCGTTGGTTCTTGAGTTAACTGTATTTGGTTTTAAGAAACCACTTGTTCCAACCAGTTTCTCTGATCCATGTTTTGCTTCCCAAACCGATTTTAGCAAGTTTACTTGCTTAGGGCTGAAACGAATGTTTTTTGATACTCCTCTCAGTAATTTGAGTTCATTTGCAGTTCGTTTGCTTGCTTCACGTGCAAGGACTCCCGAAACTTTTAAATCACCTGAATTATCTTTTACTGCATATTCCCAGCCGTTTTTACCGTTGCCAAGCAAGGTGTAGCCATCCGTGGTTTCAGCCCAGTGAACCCGTTCATCTCCCTTTAGCTTAATAGTGATTTCAGAACCATCCGGCTGCTTATACTTAATAGGAAAAGGATATGCCGGAACGGCATATGTTTTAGAAAAAAAAGCGGTAATCAGAATTACCAGGAGTAACAATTTCCTCATTTAATCATTTTTTACAGGTTGCTATTTAGATAATTTATTCTTAAAGTTAACTTTTATATTCCAACATTACTTACATAAATAGAAATAATAAGATACATAAGCACTTAGTTTACGATCTTATCTGTTTTTATTATTCTCCAGCTTCATCAGCTCAATCAATAAAAATCTGCATTCTAGTTTTAGTCAAATAGAACATTGTACTGTTTTCAAAACTTAACACACATTATGCGATATCATTTTTTGCAAATATAATAAAATTTATGATTTGTAGCAAATACTATTAATTTGTGTGGCAAAAAAAAAGACCTATGATTACTCATAAGCCTTTTCTTTTAAAATAAGAGATAACAATTACCCACTCCTGGCTCTTTTAATAAGTATATTTCTCAAAATCATCATAAGGTATTTCATATCGGTAACCATAGTTCCATTGGTTTCACAAGCATTCAGATAATTCATCTCCGATTGCTGAATTTCATCCAGTGTATGAGGCAGGTCAGCATAAAAAGGAGGCAACAAACCGGGTTTGAATTTCACCCGTTTATTTTGTAATTCTTCGCTGTATAAATTAAAGTATTGTTTACTTAGCGGACGTACACCCACCAGTTTCATCTCTCCATTAAATAAATTGAAAAACATAGGAAGTTCATCAATCCAATACTTCCGCATAATATGACCAATGGTAGTAATTCGGATATCCTTATTGAACTTACCATCGTCTTTTAAATAATTACGCTCGTATATATAGCCCTGTAGGTATTCCGAAAAAGGGTGCATGGTTCTGAGTTTATACACCTGAATCATTTCGGCATCTTTACCGTATCGTCTGAGGCGGATCAATGGTCCGTAGATTCGTTTTTGAGTTATCTCGGGGTTTTTCACACGCTTAGCTATAACGTAGGTAAGATGACATACTTTTTTCTCCATCACCACTTTGAAACCCGAGCAATACAACCGACCTAATATTTCTGCCTTCGAAAACACCCTGTCGTTGCCTTTCGAAAGGAAATAATAAAGGCCTCTTGTCAGAAGAACTTTGGGCATTACCCGTTTAAACAGATAATAAAAGATGTAAACTATACGATTTATTACAGTGGGGTACTTCCTTAAAATATTTTTTTTGCGGGTGCTTTTAGGTTCAAAACAGCAAACAAACAAGCCATCGTCCGATAACTTTTCATTTATTACGGTAAGTTTCTTGTTGATGTTTCTCATATTATTCAATCTTTCTAACTGAATAATCGTTGAGTAACGATAATTGGGGTACATGCGTAGATTTTCCACATCATTATTCACATACACCATGGTATTACCGCTTCTTAAGTTTAGGTTGTTTTCCAGAAATTTAAGAACCGGATTTGTAGAATGTGTGCGTATGGTGGACTGTAGCTGAACATAACTTACCTCATCGATGTCGTCTGCGGGAATAACATTCGCATTAATTCTTTCTTTACCGGGCTTGAGGTTTACCTCGTTATAATCAACAGCCAGCTTGTATGCATAATAAAAGGAAAGGAAAATATAATTTACAAGAAAAGTAAGAACAGTAGTAGCAAGCAATACAAATCCTGAATAGGGTTTAAAATAATAGTGAATCAAGCCCATAAAAACTAGGGCATTCAATAGAGAAACATAAAACAAACGAAGCGTTATCTGATAGAACTGTTGTCTTCTTAAAGGCTTATATCTTTGTATCAGGTACGAAATGAGAACCCACTGGAGGATATAAAAAACCGAAGGAAGTGAATATTTACTGAAAGGAGAATTGGTTGTAAGCGGAAACCAATCTAATACCACATACAACGTTAGAATTAGTATCAGAAGGTCAATGATCAGGTATAGATATGCAGGTTTGTAGAATACTCTCATTTCAAAAAATGTTTTTGCAAATATAATACAAATTTATACAGAAGTAACGCATAAAAAGACAACAGTTACAGTAAAAACATGAAGTGTTTACACTCACAATTCAGGGTTCAATAATATCAAACAATAAAAACAATTCCGGTTGATTAATAATCTGTTCGGTTTAATACTATATACTTCTTTATAACATTTTTGATTTTTTGCTTTGCAAACTCCAGATACCAGTCAAACATATTATCTGTCCATCGCTGCGGATGTGTGGTAATCATGATCGCACCCGGCAACTTATTATTTTCCAACCAATGAATAACATCAAAAGTTGTATGAATTTTCATGTCGGAGGCTTCATAAATGCTCTCAGGTTTTGAGGCATTACCATCGCTGCGCTTTGTAACCAGCAACTTGTCTCTGACATTATACTTATCACCGTCCCACATTCTGGCAGTATCTGTAAAATAAACAATGTCTTCAGTGGCTGAAGATTCATTGTTCAACAAGTCGAAATAAGGCTCACCAACGATCCCAAAATCACGATAATTAAACTCTCTCCAAAGATCTCTGTTATCCCATTTAGATGCCGGACTTCCGTGCATACAAATAGTACGAACAGGATAAAACTGCCGGAAATAATTCAGTTGTTGTTCAAAATGTTTAATCGCCTTGTCTTTATCGCCTTTAAACAGGGATAAATCTTCATAATGATAACCAATCTCATGCCCCAAAGCAGCAATTTGAGTTATAACCTCAGGAATATTACTTTGTGGTACAACTCTAAAGTAATATGAAGCCCTAACGCCGACCTCAGCTTCAATTTGAGCTGTCAGCAGCGAATTATTCGCCATCAGGTCAACGTCGTGGCGTAAAATCACAAAACGACCCTGAGCCTTACCATCGCACCAATCCTCAAAAGTGAAAATTGAGTATCCCGCTTGCATTATTGCAAGTAACAACCGGCGATAAGTTGAAAGAGTAAAATCCTTTGGCATATTTGGATTAAAAGATTAAATAAACAAAGATTACTTTAGTTATTTCAAAATCTGACCTATAACGCATCTATTAAATGAATTATTCTTTCGGCTGAATGACCATCCCAAAACTTTGGAATTGTACCATGTTTACCCTTACCATCTATGATAGAACGAACTTCTGTTACTATCTCATTTATTTTTATCAATTTGTTGCTTCCCTCCCACACTGTAACAGGGCGCTCCGTATTAGGCCGTACTGTCAGACATGGAATATTCAGAAATGTAGTCTCTTCCTGAATTCCACCAGAGTCAGTCAACGCAAAAGCAGACTGGCTTACCAAATGTATAAATTGAAGATAACCTAACGGCTCTATAAAAAACAAATTCGGATATTTATCAATTTCATCCTGCAAACCGAATTGTTGTATATTTTTATATGTTCGCGGATGCACAGGAAAAACCAATGGTATTTGTTGAGATATCTCCCCCCACAGCTTGACCAGTAAGGTAAGAGTATTTTTATCATCCACATTACCCGGGCGATGGAATGTCAGTGCTCCATATTGCCCTGCATTAAAATCGACACCTGATTTTATCTCTCTGTTATGATTCAACAATTTGAAAACCAATTCTGTTTTCTTAGCCTTTGGTAATTGTGCAACCAATGAATCAATCATCAAATTTCCAAGCATGTGTATTTTCTTGGCCGCCACTCCTTCACGTAGCAAGTTTTCATCGGCATCAATGCTGGTTGTTATAAATACGTCGCTAATAGCGTCGGTTACCAGTCTGTTTATTTCTTCAGGCATTGTTCTGTCATTGCTTCGTAAACCTGCTTCGTAATGAATGGTTTTAATTCCCATTTTGGAGGCAACTAAGGTGCAGGCAGCAGTGCTGTTTACATCTCCGACTACTAATACATAATCAGGTTGCTCATGTAAGCAAACTTGTTCAAAACCTTCCATAATACGGGCTGTTTGTACGGCATGACTAGCCGAACCAACCTCCAGATTTATATCGGGCGCAGGAATATTCAGTTCGTCGAAAAACTGCCCTGACATTTTTACATCGTAATGTTGACCGGTATGTACCAAAATTGGTTTTATACCGGGATGATTTCTTAAAGCATGCATCAATGGAGCAATTTTCATGAAATTTGGTCGTGCACCTGCAACAAGAATAAGCTTTTTCATTATAAATATAGTTGGTAGTTAGAAGTTAGTAGTTGGTAGTTCATAGTTAGCAGTTGGGAATTAGCATATTACTATTTATCCCTTTCTACTTACTTTTTACTACTTTCTACTTACTATAAACTATTTAAATTTGTTTTGATATTCGGGATTTGATTTCATCGTCTTGGCACTGGTTGGATAGTCTTCAATAAACCAGGTAAGCACCTTGGCAAAATCAATCTTTTTTGATAGCATAATTTTTCTTCTTTCCTGAAATATCCAAGATCTATCAGGTAAAGCTACGAGTTTTTCTATAGTGCTATACAGACGTTCCACCTCACTTGTTTTGATTCCGTATCCAAGTTCAAACTCATTTTCCAGTTCATTAAGATAGCCTATTTTCCCTACAAAATCATTGTATCTGATAAAAGGCACTCCTAATACTCCTGCTTCGGCCGCCATAGTCTGACTATCTCCAATGTATAATTGTGCGAAAGCCATCACATGATGTATATCCAAAGGATTTAAAGCAATGCGATATTTTTCAAACTCCGGTTCTAATTCGCGCTCTGAACTTATATAAACTGTTCCGTGAGCCTTCAGACGATTGATAATATTTTCAGCTATTTCGGCTTCAATTCCTTTAACACCTGAGTCATGATAAGCCGTAAGTTTAGCTAATCGAATCAGAAAATAAGGTTTATCGGGTGAAAAATATCTCTCAACTATCGTTTTGTCCGGAGTAAAATGATTTGGATGCAAGTAGGCAAGTTCGTGATACGAATGATATTTAATAGCTTTTTTATCCCAACGTCCACTATTACAAACGCACGGATTTAAGATGGAAGAAGCTAACGGATAGCTCAACTTTGCATAGAGTGGTACTACATCGGCATCATCTTCGTTTACGTTTACAACGGGAATTCCCAACACTTTACCCACAAAAGAATTCTCTACACTTGTTCCGGTCAGAATATCCGGCTTATGGCGGATACAAAATTTAAACAATCTTATAGCACGCTTAAGCATTCCTACAAATATTCCCCAAGTAGAATCCACTCTTCCTTCTTCCAAAATATTAAAAAATGACATATTAGACGCTATAAGTAAGTCTTCTAATACATCTTTTTTCTTTATGAGGATAAATATTTGATGACCTCCTTCCACCCAACTAATTATTGAGTTTCTATAAATATGAAAATGGGCAGGATGACCTAAATATATGAGTATTTTCATTTGAGAATTTATCTTCTTTTAAAATAGGCACTTATATTACCTACTAAAGATTAGATAAGATTTTTAAATTTTACCTTTGCAACGTGCTTTAACTATAAATCAAATTTGTTTCAAAAGTACAATAAAAATGCATATGTTACATTATTTCACCGAAAGCAATCTTGAAAATCAGGATTTTCTTTCATAATTCGTTTGCTATCGGGATAATTTTCGATAAACCATACGTAAAATGCTGTGACATCTATTTTATCTTTCAACATTTTCAGTCGTCGTTCCTGCCATATTTCTTTTAAATTAGTCAACGATAGTAGCTCTTCAATCTTTAGTTGCATTGCATAAAACT
>Ga0302203_1000293_pt1 | contig 21057 bp, 17 predicted proteins | sample II_Fen_E1_1_FD_194576 | JGI IMG/M metagenome (GOLD analysis project Ga0302203, IMG submission 194576) | Peat permafrost microbial communities from Stordalen Mire near Abisko, Sweden - II_Fen_E1_2 | ecosystem: Environmental > Terrestrial > Soil > Wetlands > Permafrost | place: Sweden: Abisko...
TAGTAATTCCTTTAGTAAGATATGTTTGTTGTCTTAAACGATCTAAAATTTTACCCCAGTTATATTCAGTTTCGGTAAAAATAGTATCATCAGCTTGGAAGGTAATAGTAGTTCCGTTTTCAGTGCTCTTACCAACTTCTTTAACTGGAGCTTGAGGAATACCAATCTTAAATTCTTGCATGTAAGCTTTGCCGTCACGGCGAACTTCTGCTTTAAGATAAGTACTTAAGGCATTAACTACAGAAACACCTACACCATGTAAACCACCAGAAACTTTATAACCACCACCACCGAATTTTCCACCGGCGTGTAATTTAGTTAAAACGGTTTCTAAAGCGGAGATACCAGTGGCCTTCATTTTCTCAACTGGAATACCACGACCGTTATCAGCCACGGAGACCATATTGTTCTTACCAAGCACAACGGTGATTTCGGTAGCATAACCAGCCATCGCTTCATCGATAGAGTTATCAACGACTTCCCAGATTAAATGATGTAAGCCGGCAGAAGAGGTAGAACCAATGTACATACCAGGACGTTTGCGAACCGGATCAAGGCCTTCTAAGACTGTGATGGCGTCAGCGCCGTAGCTGTTTTTTTTGTCTTGTTCACTCATAAACATAAAAAACGCCTAGAAACTAGGAGTATTTCAATTAATTTTAAAACCTTATTACTTATATTATAGCAGTTAAATTTAGGCTTAGCAAACAGGCTCTAAAGTCTTACTATTGACATTATTTAATAAATGTGATATAGTTTAACCATTAATAAAGTAACTTGAAAACTAAATATTCACCAAAACAAGTAGTAAAAATGAAAAAGTTAATTTTTTCTTTCGTGATTTTATTTGCCGCTATGACGGCCAGTGTTAACGCTCAATCAATCGCTCCGGTTCAAACACATGATTCAGAATTTCTGCAAATTTACCATCAGGCTATTGAATTAAACAAGGGAACTTATCCTGACTTTAAAAAAATTCCGGTTGACGCTCCTGTGGCATTTCCGAACTATGACCAGGATGGTAGCATTATTTACTTCCCGGCAAGATTACCAGAAAATGGTAAAAATGATTGCATTTGGTACCTAACATCGGAATATCAGAAATTGAAAGCTGAATACGATGCTAATAAATCGAAAACTGTAGAACCAGATTCTACTATTTCTAAAAAACCGGCCAAGGATTTGATTAAAAATTCGTCAGAAAATGTTAACTATGATTATTGGGCAGGGCTTGGTCTTATAGTATTGGTTTTACTGATAATTGTTATTTATTTACTTTATCGTTTTCGATCAGACCTATTTGGAGGTAGACAAAACATTAATCGCAACCCAGTTGTCCGTGGTGGTTTATCAAATAACCCCGCTGAAGCCGGCGCTCAGATTGCCGCTCTAATCCCTGGATCAAGAGTTGTTAAATCGGAACGTGGCCGCTTAATTGGTTCTACTCCCGCTAAAGTAAAGATGAATTTTTCTGACGGAATTAAGAAAGTAAAACTTGTTTCTGGTGAAGAGTACTATCGCATTACACAGGATAACGGAACTATTCGTTATGCTCGTAAGGCTTGTGGAAACTTAACTGATGGCTCTATTGCTAATTTACCTGAAGGCTGGACTTTTGTACCTAGCACTGAAGAAAACTCTAATTGGACTGCTCCTAAAGTAGAAGAAAAAAATCCAGAAACGGAAGTCAAAAATGACACTACTACTGAAGAAAAATTTCCAAGTGAAGTTGTTGTTCATCTGGTTAACGATTCCACTTTAACTGGTAAGGACGTGGCTACCATTTTGGAAGCCGCTGGTAAAATGGGTAATGTGCCTTTATCAATTGCAGTCGGTGACTTGTTCATTAAATTTCCTTCTAAAAAAGAAGAATAACGAATAATCGTTAAACTTTATAACCCATCTCTCTGTAAAGAAAGATGGGTTATTTTTTTATTTATTGACATAAATTAAAATATATTGTAGCATTTTTAAATTAATAAAGTTGTTTAACAATAGTATTCACCTCAAAATTTATAGAAAATGAACAGAAAATTAAACGAAACAATCGTTTGCGGGTTGATTATTCTTTCAATCTTAGCATTTATGGTTGGTATCGTTTTACTGGGTGTAGTCGCTCAGAAAGACGATCCACTATTCGACACCATTTTAACTTATTGCTTAACTTTGTGCGTGGTGCCTTTTATTTCTTTGCAATTTTTTATGAGAGCCGGTTTTTATGTAACATTTTTTTCTAAATCATCGGCTTTTGTTAAATTTTTGCTGTACATGTTTTTCTTTCCGTTAGCTAATATATGGTTTATGGTGTGGTTAGATATTTTTTGGCATTTTTTACCAACGCAAGAATCTCCAAACGAGGCTTCTAAGACTTTGGTAATATATGCAACTATTTTTTATTTTGTTATTGCTGGCATTGGTTTACTAGTGCGGTTTATAAGAAGAAGAAATTATTATCAAAGAGTTTTGAATCCATAAGACTAACATAAAGTTAGTTTTAAAAAGAAGGTTTACAAAAACCTTCTTTTTTATTGCTTTTCACTCTTTTTTAATTTTTATGCTATGATATAAAGGTAAAAAATAAGAAAAAATCATATGTCTAAAATTTTAGTTACGGGTGGAGCGGGTTTCATCGGCTCTACTTTAGTTGATAAATTAATCAATGAAGGGCATGAAGTTTTGGTGCTTGATAGTTTAGTTTCTGGAAAACGTGATTACGTGAATCCAAAAGCTAAATTATATGAAACAGATATTTGCTCACCAGAAGTAGCGGAAATTTTTAATATGGAAAAACCAGAAATCGTTTACCATTTAGCCGCTCAAATCGATGTGCGTATTTCTTTAAATGATCCAGTATTTGATAATAAAATTAATGCAGTTGGCTCACTAAATATTTTAGAAAATTGTCATAAGAATAATGTTAAGAAATTTATTTTTGTGTCCACTGGTGGGGCTATTTATGGCGAAGCCGAAGAAATCCCAACCACTGAAAAAGCACCAACTTATCCTTTATCACCTTATGGCATTCATAAATTAACTACGGAAAAATATTGTAAGTTTTATAACGAAGTCCATGGTTTAGATTATACTATTTTACGTTTTGCTAATGTTTACGGCCCAAGACAGTATAAGGGTGGAGAAGCGGGTGTGGTCGCTATTTTTATCGAGCACGCCGTTAGTGGTAAAACTTGTTTTATAAACGGCGATGGTTTACAGACTCGTGATTATGTTTATGTTGATGATGTTGTAAATGCCTTATCAAAAGCTAAAGAAGTAAATTACCAAGGGGAAATTAATATTGGTTGTGCTAAGGAAATAACTGTTTTAGATATTGTGGAAGCAATTAAAAAAACTGGTGTTGATTTTTCACCAGAGCATAAACCAGGAGTTCCTGGTGAACAACGTCGTAGTTGTTTATCTTATGCCTTAGCTAATAAAATTTTAGGCTGGGAGCCAACTATTGATATTAATGAAGGTGTAAAAAGAACTATTGAATGGACTAAGACTTTAACTTTTTAAATTATGAAAAAATTATTTATTGCCAATTGGAAAATGCAGTTGGATTATAATGCTGGTGTGGTTTTGGTTAAATCTTATAATTCCAAATTAAAAAAACTAAAAAATGAAGTAGTACTTGCCCCTGACTTTACAGTTTTAAGTTCGGCTCGTGATATTTTAAAAAAATCTCCAATTAAATTAGGGGCTCAAGATTGTGCTTTTGGTTTAGCTGGTGCTTATACTGGCGAGGTTAGCGTTAAATCACTTAAACAATTGGGTGTTAAATATGTTTTAATCGGTCACAGTGAAAGACGTGGTTATTTTAAGGAAGATTCTGGTTTATTAAAATTTAAAGTGGCCTCAGCTTTAGAAAATGGTTTGGTGCCAGTTTTATGTATTGGTGAAAACTTAACCGCTCATAAAGCTAAAAAAACTCATAGTATCTTACGTCGTCAATTAGAAGAAGTTTTGTTTGGTTTAGATATTACTACTGAAAATTCTTTGGTAGTTGCTTATGAACCAATTTGGGCAATCGGTTCTGGTAAAGCCATGGCCGCTTCCGAAGTTGAATCTAATCACGTTTTCATTAAAGGTGTGTTAGCTGAACTAATTGGTCAAATTCCTAGAGTTTTATATGGCGGCAGCGTAAATGCTCAAAATGCTTTAGAGCTTTTAGAATGGCCTAATGTTGATGGTTTGCTAGTTGGTGGCGCTAGTCTCAAGGTTGACGAATTTTCTAAAATCGTTAATGTTTAAGATATGTTAACCACAATTTCCATTATCTTGGTCTTAGTTGGCCTAATTATAATCGCCTCTATTATTTTAAAGAAGTTTCCCGCTTTGGCGATTTTGGATGTGGAAAATATTCCTGGGCAAAAAGAAGCTAAATTTAAAGAGGAGATTATTAAAAAACGTTTAGAGCGAGATTTATCTAAGTGGGGAAATGTTTTTGTTAAAGTATGGCATTTTTTAAATTCCATTACTTCTGGTCCTTTACATCGTGCTTATTTAAAACTTAAAGAAGTAAAAGATACTTATCGTCGTAGTAAAAAATTAACCCTATCAGAACGTCGTGAGCATATTAGAAATTTATTTAGAAGTGCGGAAGATAGTTTAAAGACAGATGACTTAGATAAGGCGGAAGCTAGCTTAATTGAAATTGTTAGCTTGGAACAAAAAAATTTACCAGCCTTTATTGAATTAGCCGACGTTTATTCCGCTGGTAAAAAATGGGCGGAAGCTCGTCAGACTTTAGGTTATGCTTTAAAGTTGCATAAAGCTGCTAAGGATGATTATTTTACCGGCGATATTACTCTGCAGAAAATTTATTTTTCTTTAGCTTTAGTAAATCAAAGTTTGGATAATTATGGAGAGGCTTTAGATAATATTCAAGAAGCTTTAGAATTTGAACCAAATAATCCACGTTACTTAGATTTGGCAATTGAACTTTCTATTATTCAAAAAAATAAAGAGTTTGCTCAAGAAATGTTGGAACGTTTACGCGAAGTTAATCCTGAAAATGCTAAATTAGTAGAATTATTTGATGAAATTTCAGAGTTAGCTGATACCGAAAAAGAAGTTCTAGAAACTATTGAATAATTTATTTAAATCCTTTATTATTAGGGTCGAAAGAGCGAGTAATTAAATACGCCGTTTTAGCTCAGTTGGTAGAGCATTTCCATGGTAAGGAAAAGGTCCCGGGTCCGAATCCCGGAAACGGCTCAGAAAAAAAGAACCATTTTTGGTTCTTTTTGCTTTTAATAATAACTGCTATAGTAATTAGTGCTATGACTCAACATGAAGCCTTCAACATTTTAAAATCAGGTCACAATGTCTTTTTAACCGGTTCAGCTGGTTCAGGCAAGACTTTTTTGTTGAACGAATTTATTGATTATTTGAAGTCAGAAAATATTTTAGCCGGTGTGACCGCTAGCACTGGAATCGCGGCCACTCATATTAACGGTCGCACGATTCATTCTTGGTGTGGTATGGGAATTGAAGAAAGCATGAATCATCAAGTTCGAAATTCAATTGCTAAAGGTGATTTAAAACAGAGAATTAAAAAATCACAAGTTTTAATTATTGATGAGATTTCGATGCTTAGTGCTAATCGTTTAGATTTAGTTGATAATATTTGTAAAGTAGTTCGCAAAAGTGAACACCCTTTTGGCGGTTTACAAATTGTTTTAAGTGGTGATTTTTTTCAGTTGCCGCCAGTAGCTCGCGGCGGCGAAGATAGTCGCTTTGCGTATGAAGCCGAAATTTGGACTAAAATGAATTTAAAAATTTGTTATTTAGAAGAACAACATCGTCATGAAGATAAGAAATTTTTAGATTTGCTCAATTCACTTCGTAGTCGTAAGGATTTAACGGCTGCTAAAAAATCATTAGCCTCAAGACTTAATAAAGAAATTAAATCAAATATTAAACCAACAAAATTATATACTCATAATTTTGATGTTGATACTTATAATAATTTAGAACTTAGTCGTTTAAAGAGTGAGACGAGATTATTTGAAATGCGTTCTCATGGATTGCCAAGTTTAATTGATAAATTAAAAAATGGTTGTTTAGCTCCAGAAAATTTGGAATTAAAATTGGGAGCAGTGGTAATGTTTGTTAAAAATAATTTTAAAGAAGCTTACGTTAATGGTACTGTTGGTAAAATAATTGGCTTTGACGACGATAGTGGCTATCCCTTAGTGGAAACGTTTAAGGGCGATATTATTGAGGCTAAAAGAGAGATGTGGCCAATAGAAGATAGTAGCGGTGTGTTGGCCTCAATTTCTCAAGTACCACTTCGTTTAGCTTGGGCAATTACCATTCATAAAAGCCAAGGCTTAAGTTTAGATTGTGCAGAAATTGATTTAAGTCGGACCTTTGAGTATGGTATGGGCTATGTGGCTCTATCTCGGGTACGTTCACTTTCCGGTTTAAAATTATTAGGTCTTAATGATTTAGCTCTAGAGGTAAATGAGAAAATGATCTTACTAGACGAAGAACTAAGAGCTCGCTCTACCCAAGATTTATTAGATTTTACCAACGGCAATAGTTACAAATTAACTTTATTATAAAAAAAACCGGCTCACTTGTGTAAGTCGGTTTTTGATTCGGTTTGTTTTTAATTCTTTTGATAAAACATAGTTAGCACGTAAATACTTTGCAGATATTCGATGTCTGGATGACCATCTGGCAAAGGAGCTAGACCAAGTTTTAGTTCTCGACCGCGTTTGTCTCGAGTCATGTAAGAAACATAATCTTTGTTTACTACACCAATTTCAACAGCGTTAGGCCAATCAATAACTAAAAACTGATCATTGTCATAAGCTACTATTTTTCGGTAGCTAATTCCTTGTTTAGCGGGTGAAAAATTTTTAGTTCTGAAAAAGTATTTGTAGGCTATTTCAGAATTATCTCGTTCCCAAGAATAAGGCCGTAAGACATTAATAAGCTTGAGAGCTTGTTTCGTTTCACTTAAAGACAAGGTGTCGTTTTGTTTAAGAAATTTTTTAGTAGCAACTTCATTTTCAAAATTAGCTCTAATTAAAAAATACTTAGATTTAATTGGAACTAACCAGGCACTCGAATTAGCTTTTAAAACTTCCATCGAAAAAGGGATGGTTATTTTACTGGATAAATCGGGGTAGAGAGTTTGAGCTTCTAAAATTGAGATAAAATGTTTTCCCATTATTTCTTTAGCTTGTGCAGGGGTGGCCATTTGGCCGTAACAGTTTATAAATACAAGTAATAAACTGTAAAGAAGGACGGTTTTTGTTCTCATGACTATGGGTTGGGGTTTTAAATTATTGTTATTTTAAAGTTCTGTTTACGATGTTCCAATAATACACATAATTTACAAATTAGTCAAGTAGTGTTGTTTTTAGCTAATTTGACTAAAATTAGTTTTTATAGTATAATTTAAATTGATATGATTTCTTTATTAAGCTATAATAAAGAAAAAAACAGCTATTTTTATGTCCAATTTATTAATAACGCCAATTTTATTTGAATATGCCTTTTTAGACGATTTATGTCTGGAAGCGGCTAATATTTTAAATTTAGATTCAAGTAAGTCAGCCCACTACCAACAATTTAAGATATCTATTTTTGCTAACTTTAATAGATATTTAATTGATTCTATCTCATTTTTGCCAGGTGATGTGGTTGAAAATATTTTTAACGAATTAGCTCCGGCAATGAAGGCGGCTAATGAATCCCAAACTTTAGATATTTTACGTGCCAATTTAGATTTTTTTGATGAACTAAGAATTGAATTTTTAAATATTATAAAAACTCTTAAAAAATAATTTATGTTTAATCCTTTTAAAAAAACGGAGGCTCCAAAATTAGAAAATATTGAAGAGTTGCCAAGTGAAAAACCAGAAGCTTTGGAAGTTGAAGAAAAATTAGACGATTCAGAACCAATTGATGTTCGTTTAGAAGCTTTGACTGATTATTTTGATCAATGTGAAAAGCATGGTATCGAGATGACTAAGGAGATGGTGGAAACAGAAATAAGAGATAGATTAGGCATCGAGATTGATGATTTATTAGGTGAACAAATAAGCGACCCTGAATTACAGTTAACTCATCAAGAATTAGTTAGTAGAATCAATGAGCTTATGTCTCAGAAAGCCGAGGAAAAGGGAACTCCTCTAAGTTTTTTACGTGATAAATTTAAATCAAAATTTGCCAGACTAGCGGTTATGACCGCTTTGATGCTTTTGAAATTTAATCCACTTCATGCCGCTGATCACAAAGATACCAAGGAAAATATTAAAGATAAAATTGAACACGATACTAAAAAACCAGTAAATCATGATGGCGACGGTGATAAAACTTTTAAGGCTAGCTTCGAAGATTTTAATGGTAAGGTCGTGATTTCAGCTACTAATAATTTTGAAACTGATAAAGCGGATATTCATAATGCTGATAATTTAAAGGCGGACTTTGATAAATTTTTATCATCAATTGATAAAACTAATTTTAATGATTTGATTGGTCAGGATTGGATTGTTAAAGGTTCAAGTGATGAGAGAAAAACTAGTAGACCAGGTGGTAATCCCGTTTTGACTCATGATCGTATTGCCGCTGTTAAAACTATTTTAGAAGAAGCTTTAGCTAGTCATAGTTTTGCTAATAAGTTAAGTGTTGAACAAATTAAACAAATTTCTGAGAAACAAATTAAAGAAGTTTATCCAACATCTGGCGCCGAAGAAGGGGTTACTCACTTAACTGATTTAGTTAATCCAATTACGGGCCATAATTTTACAGATGCTGAAGTTAAAAGTATTAAAGAAAGTAATCCAAGTGAATATCATAAATTATTAGATCAGTGTCGTTATACTAATTTTGAGTTAGCTGTTAAAAAATCCGTTCCAGTGGTAGAAAAAATTGAGCCGGTAAAACCACCTAAAGTTGAATTACCAGTTAAAACTCCTGATCAGCCAAAAATATTTATAAAGAAAAACTTTGATAAATATTATTTATTGGTAGATGATAGTCCTTCAATGTCTGGTACTAAAAAGAATATGGCTAAAGAACTTTCAACTTTAGATGTTGATAAACCTTTTATGGTGGCTAATTTTTCTGAAAATTTATCCAAGATAAGTTATGAAAAAAATAGTGAAAAAGCCGCTAAAAAAATGATGAGAATGGATACTGATCATTCTTCTAGTACAGAATTATCTATGTCATCCGCTATTAAATTTTTAGAAACAATTGAGAAGCAAGAAGATAAACAAATTAAGAATAATGAAGTTTTGCCTCGGGGTATAATGTATGTGGCTACTGACGAAACCTTACAAGATGTTAATCAACTCCAAAAATTAACTGAGCTTAGCGCTAAAACTAATACGGAAATTGAGTTTTTGGTTTTTTATGGCCAAGGAAATAAAGTTTTAAAACTCAGTTTAGACGATATTCAGAAACAGATGGATAAAAATAATTTACTTAAAGTTGGTAACAGATTAGTAATTAAGAAATTGGCTGATAGTAATGGTAAAGTGATTGTTTCTCGCTAAAATTAAATAAATACTTTATATAAAAAGGGGCTAATTCGGCCCCTTTTTTAATATTGACAAAATCATATAAATATGCTAGAATATAACTAATTCAATTGAGCTTAGGATGCATTAGCAACGAAGGCTCTTTAACAAAAAAATAAACTAAAAAAAGGAGATATTATCATGAAAAATGGAGTAAAATTTTTTTGGGCTTGGAGTATATACTCTGTTGTCCTGTGTGTGGCTTCTTTCTTTGCTTTGTTATTAATTAGCAAAACTTTAGGAAGCTTTGATTATTTTGTAGACAAACCGTCAAAACTATTTACGTTTTTAATTTTAAACGGAAATATTTATTGGCTTTGGTTTGTGGCCCCGATTTCTGTTGTGGTTAGTGTTTTAACAAACAGATTAGAAGTATCACCAGAATGGAATGTGATTGCTGAGTGGAAAAAGGAAGTAATGAAACCATTTAAACCAGGTTGGTATTACCCTTTTCCTTATTTTGGTTATTTTGAAGCAATTGCTGCAGTACCAATGAATAAGCAAACCGTTTCTATTTTAAGTGGCGAAAAAACAGGTCTTGATCCACAAATCATTAATGAATTTGTTTATGGAGCTGCTTCTAATTTAGGACCAAAAGGTGGAGAACCAATACGTTTATTATCTAAAATCGAAATCCAATGCGTGGACCCGATTTTAATAGCGTATAAAGTTGATGATCCTTACGAGTACGCTGCCAGCGTTATTGAGGTTTATCTTCGTCGTTATGCCAGTGACAATGACAATGAAACGATTATTCGTAATTTCTCTAAACAGGACATAACTATTGTTCCGATTGGAGTCAGAAGTCAATTGTTGGCTGATACTGGAATTGAACTTATTTCTTTTATTCCGGTTGATGTTATTGAGGATGAAAAAACCAATAAACGTCGTAGCGATGAATATGAAGAACAACAAAGATCAATCTTTATTACCGCTAAAAATTCAAATGATATTTTAGAGGAACAAGGTAAGGGTGGTGTTATGAAGGTTACGTTAACTAACAAAGAGGTTGAGGAGAAGATCTCTAAAAAAGATGATGAAATGTTAGCTAACCGAGTTAAAACAATTATGGCTAGCACTGGTGTTAGCGGTGATGAAGCTTTAAAAATTGCCATGAAAGCTAAGACTTTGGAAACAGTGGCTACTGCCTCAGAAAGTGGTAGTATTGTTTACATCGACGAAAATGGTGGTAATGGTGGCCTAAGTCAGGGCGCCTCTCTGGGTTTCGCAATTAATGCAACTAATCAAAAACAATCGTAGAAAATGAGAAAGATCGCTCTTAGAAATAGTGGTGGCAACAATGTTGCCGCCACTAATCCAGCTCCAGTAAATAATACTGCCGCTGCAACCCCAGCTGCTAATGCCGCTGCGACCGCACCAGCTACACCAGCTGCTGCGCCAACAAATACTACAACAAATAACAACACTATTCGCCCCGCACATTTTAGTTGGCAAAAAATTAAAAGCGGTGCTATTAATTTTTTTGGAGGTATTTTAGTTTCTTTAGTAGCATTTATCGTATCGTATTGCGTTTTGCGTAATTATGAAATTCACTATGTTTTAGTGTCTGTGTTATCACTTGTTGTTGCTGCTCTGGCTATTAAAGCTTGGGATAAAGCAACTGGTGAAGTTCCAACTCCAATGAGTGGACCGGTAACCAATACATTGATTGCAGCTTTAATTTTTAGTTTATTGATTGGTTATCAAAACCATAAAAATAATTCACCCGCTGACGATGTTTATTTTGAATCATCAACCCTTCATCATGTTAATGAAGTTTGGTTTACTGAGAAAGAATTCAAAGCCGGTTCAGAAGCCACTGTCGAAGTTTCATATAATGATGTGAAATTAGTTGATGGTAAAGTTCTTAAACCTGGCAAGTATAAACAACCAATTTACAGCGATGGTAAATTATCTTTTATTGGAACTAAAGAAGCCCCTGCCAAAATTAAAATAATTTATGAGTAGGGACATTCTTCAAACTTTAAAGACGAGTTATAACAACTCGTCTTTTTGCTTTTTATAGGTATTGTTGTATAATATAAATATATAATCTAATAATTATTTATGAAAAAAATTATTTTTGGGAGCTTCTTTTTGTTAGCACTTTTTTTTAGTAGTATCCAAATCGCTTCGGCCGCTAGTTACGCTTGTCAGTGTACTAAAACTGGAGCCCAGTCTGTCGTTGATTCTTGCGCTACCTGTACTTCTAAATGTAGCCCAAATTCTTGTACAGCCGTTGCCGGAACAGCTCCTAGCACAGGATCAGTTTCTGGTGCAACCCTTCCTAATCCATTAGGTACTACTAACATCAACACTTTTGCAGCTCGTATTATTTCTTATATTTTAGGTTTAGTTGGTACTATCTCTTTATTACTATTTATTTACGGTGGTTTAATTTGGATGACTTCAGCTGGTAATGCTGCTTCTGTTAAAAAGGGTAGAGATATTCTAGTTTGGGCAGTAATTGGTATGGCTGTCGTATTTACTTCTTATATCCTAGTTAAATTCGTTATTCAGGGGGTACAAGGCACACTTTAAAAGATTTTTAAATTTAGACTTTAAACCCCGTTAATTAAGCGGGGTTTTTGTTTGGTTGACAATGGGTTATAATTTATTTATAGTAGAGTAAGTTAAATGGGTCGATACCGAAGCGGTCAACCGGGACAGACTGTAAATCTGTTGGCCTTGCGCCTTCGCAGGTTCGAATCCTGCTCGGCCCACATAATAAAAAAATAGCCAATTTCAATTGGCTATTTTTTTATTATGTAGATATGAAGGGATTCGAAGTTTATGCCCGAATGGGTAAATCCTGCTCGGCCCACATAATTAAAAGCACTAGATTTATCTGGTGCTTTTTGTTATTTATTGATAAAATAAAGATATGAAAATAACTAGTATTATCGACCCAGATAACATGGGTTATAGCTTCGCTAAAATATTTGCCGTTGAATTTGTTTTAATGACAATTATTATTGTCTTACTTGCAGTTCTATAAGATTATGCCAGAATTACCAGAAGTAGAAACAGTCCGTCGCGATTTAGTGGCTGGATTACTTAGTAAAAAAATAAATAAAGTTACAGTTTTAAATCCAAAAACTGTCGGTATTAGTCCTGATGATTTTATTAAAAATCTTACAGGCTCTTTTTTTGTTGATATTAATCGTCGTGGTAAATTATTGATTTTTAAATTAAAAAAGCCAGATACTTATTTATTAGTTCATCTTAAGATGACTGGTCAATTAATTTATTTATCAGATAAAGCCAGTATTTCCGGTGGCCATAGCTTATCGTCACACTCATTTGAAAAAGCGGTTGGCGGGGAATTACCAAATAAATATACTAGGGTTATTATTTCTTTTGTTGGTGGGGCTAACTTATTTTTTAATGATTTACGAAAGTTTGGTTACATGAAATTAGTAAATCAAAAAGAGCTTGATGCTTTTATCTTAAAAAATTACGGGCCAGAACCACTAGAAAAAACTTTTATTTTGGATGAATTTTTAGCTAAATTAAAAAGTCGACGTCGTAATATTAAAGCCGTCTTATTAGATCAAAAGATTGTAGCCGGACTGGGCAATATTTATGTTGATGAAGTTTTGTTCGCCGCTGGCGTCAGACCAATGAGATTAGCTTCTGAGGTAACTAAAGCCGAAGGGACTAAAATATACCAAGCAATTATTAGAATTTTAAGTTTAGCGATTAAGCATCGTGGCACCACTTTTAGCAATTATGTAGATAGTAAGGGAAAAAGAGGTAATTTTTCCAGTATGTTGCAAGTCTATGGTCGCGGTAAAGAAACTTGCTTCAAATGTTCTTCAGCTATTATTAAAACAAAAATTGCAGGACGGGGGACTCATTATTGCCCAAACTGTCAAAAATAATAAAATAGGCTTTAAACTTGACTATTTACGAAATATTATATATTCTAAGTATAGTCAAGATAATTAAAAGCTAAGTAACGCGCCTTTCCCGTTACCTTGATTGGCGTCGTTTTTCAAAATCTCTATGTCCAATGACAACATGATTAAACTGGAATGCACCGAGTGCAAGAAAGTTAACTATTTTTCCAGAAAAAATAAAAAAACTCTAAAAGCTAGATTGGAAATGAAAAAGCATTGTCCTACTTGCGGTACACATACTTTACACAAAGAAACCAAATAAGCGACTAATCATCCCATCAATTTTGCATGGGATGATTTTGTATTAACACTAAAACCATGTCTACGAACTTATCCAAGCCGTTCCTCATCGCCTTGGTCATTATCACGCTTCTAGCGTGCTATTTTGTTTTTCAACCTTTTTTAACAGTTATCGTTATTGCTGCTATTTTGGTAACGATTTTTTATAAGCCTTACGTTCAATTAACTAACTTTTTAAAAGGACGTCGTAATTTAGCCGCCTTACTGATGTGTTTGATGTTGGTAATTTTAATTATCTTACCAACTGTTAAAGGCATAATCTATACGGCTGATAAATCAGTTCAGGCTTATGCTGAAACTAAAGATTATTTTACCAATCATAATTTTTCCGACGTCTTAGAAACACCATTTTTTGTAAAATTACATTTAGATGGTATCAGTTTCGATCAATACAATAATGATGTTGTTAAGAATGTTTTGTTAGATGTATTACAAAAATCTAGTAACTGGATGATCTCAGGAGCTACCACAGCTTTAATGGAAACAACTAATTTTATTGTTTCTTTAACGATGATTATTTTAACAATGTTCTTTTTCTTTGTAGACGGTAAAGAAATGTTAAATAAATTAATGTATTTATTACCACTTAAAGATAAATATAATAAAGAAATTTTTGATAAGTTTAGAGAGATAAGTTACACAACCATGATTTCCACTTTTGTGGTGGCAATTGCTCAGGGAATTGTGGGAGCAATTGGTTTTGCCTTTATTGGCTTTCCGGCTTTTTTAGCAGGTGTATTAGTTGCCTTACTATCATTATTGCCATATGTTGGTTCAATGATTTTTTATGTACCAGTTGGTCTTTATTATTTAGTAATGGGCCAGACTTGGCAGGGTATCTTTATCCTTCTTTGGGGCTTCTTAATCATCGGAACTATTGATAATGTAATTCGCGCCTGGATGTTAAAAGATAAAGCACAAATAAACCCAATTTTCATTGTCTTTTCAGTCTTAGGCGGCATCGTTCTATTTGGTTTCTGGGGAGTAGTGCTTGGTCCTTTAGTGGTCGCTATTACGGCCACTATCTTACATATTTATAGTTTAGAGTTTGCGTCAGAGCTTGATGCTGTGTCTGAAAATGGCCGACCAGTGAAAAAAATAATAAAGAAAGATAAGAAAAAATAGTATGCAAGAATTTAAAATTATTGGCCACATTGAATTACCAGAAAAGAAACTTCGACCCGAGGAATATCGTGGTTTATTGGAAAATAAAATGGCTGAAATTAGTAATGAAGTTAATGAACAATTTGCTTATAAATTTTTAGATAAAAGTGGTAATATTTTGATGGCTGAGCATCCTGATTTAGTAGCTGATCAAAATTTTGTCACTAGCTTAGAAGAGAATTGGGCTAGAGAACAATATAAAACAATTGATGAGTGGCGTGAATCTAAAGAAAAAAATCCAGCCACTATTACAGAGATGACTGTCACTCTAGTGTTACATCGCTTACTTCGTGATCGTTTTATTGTAGCTCGTGCTTCCAGTTTTGATGATTATAAATATGGTGTTGATAATGTTTTGATTGATAAGGAAACCGGTGCGGTTGTTTGTGGTTTTGATGAAGTGCTTGGTTTTACTGGTGATGATGGTGGTACTAAAAAAGATGAGAAGATTAAAAAAAGTTTGGCTCATGGTGGTACTTCTCTAAAATACGGAGCTACTATTAAAGATGGACAAATTGCCAGACAAGAATTAAAGAACATCCCAACTTTTTATTTGTCATTATCTAAAGAAGATTTAGGAGCTTTGCTTAAAGATTTAAAAGCTAACAGTGAACCAACGGAGAATGAAAAACATTTAGCTCTCAAAATGTTAAATTCTTTAGACAAACAATATAGTGAAGCTAAAGAGATTGCGGTCAATGAAGTGCTAAGAGAAAATTTAGATAAATTCGCTGGTTCTTTGGAAACAATTAAACAACAAATTAATAAAAATTAATTATAAAATTTATGTTAGGAGAAAAAACCAAAAAAAATCTTGCTGACGCTTTTGCTGGCGAATCAATGGCTAGAAATAAATATGATTATTTTGCTTCTGTCGCTCGTAAAGCGGGTTACGAACAAATTGCTAATTTTTTTACTGAGACAGCTTTAAATGAAAAAGAACACGCCAAGCTTTGGGCTAAACAGTTAGAATTAATCAGCGATGTACCAACTAATTTAAAACATGCTTTTGAGGGGGAATTATATGAGAATTCGGAAATGTATCCTCGTATGGCCGCTGAGGCTCGTGAAGAGGGTCATGAAGGAGTTGCTATTTTGTTTGACAGAGTAGCTCAAATTGAAAAACATCATGAAGCTCGTTATCGTAAATTATTAGCTAATTTAGAAACAGGAGAAGTCTACAAGAAGATTGGTCCAAATAAATGGATTTGTTTAAATTGTGGACATATCCACGAAGGAGAAGAAGCACCACTTGTCTGTCCCACTTGTGCTCATCCTCAAGCTTTCTTCCAATTATTAGCAGAGAATTATTAAGTTTTAATAATATTTAGTTTAAAAAACGCCCAGAAATGGGCGTTTTTGTTATTGACTGAGTGCTTTTTTTAATTTATACTTAGCTAAGTAAGATTGCGGGATTAGTATAACAGTAGTATATCGGTCTCCAAAACCGACGGCGCAGGGGCGGCACCTGCATCCCGTGCTAATAAAAAACACTAGTAAAACTAGTGTTTTTTTGTTTTCCTAATATATCAAAATAGGCTATAATCATTATGTAAAAATTAAGAATAATTATTAAAAAGATTGATTATTTAATCAGTAGATTTCTTAGTATAGAAGATTAGATTGTTTTAAAGTTAGTAAAATTATGAAAATTAGTAGAATATTTTTTTCACTTTTGTTTATTTTATCAGCCTCTTTAATAGGTAGTCCAATTTTGGCTGCTAATAATAAAGACTATATTGATGGGGAAGTAATTGTTAAGTATAAGACTACTAAAGTTAATTTAAATACGTCTTCGGGTAGACTTAAGGCGGCTAGTTTTAGCAATAACAGTTCTTTGGAGACTAAAGAAGATTTTAAAAATCTTAATATCTCAGTTTTAAAAATTAAAGACGGTGACACGGTGGAAAATAAAATAGCGGAATTAAAAAGTGATTCTAATATTGAATATGCTGAACCAAATTATATTCGTTATCCATCAACTATCAATACCAATGATACTTATAAAAACAATCTTTGGGGCTTAGATAATACTGGTCAAAATATTGGTGGAGCTGGTACAGTAGATGCCGATATTGACGCTCCAGAAGCTTGGACTATTAGTGAGGGCAGCAGCACAGTTATTGCAACAATTGATAGTGGTGTGGCTTATAATCATCCAGATTTAATTAATAACATGTGGGATGGCACTAACTGTAAGGATGAGAATGGTAATTTTTTAGGTAACTGTAATCATGGTTATGATTTTGTTGATGATGATAAAACTCCTTTACCTTCAAGTGATTTTGCGGAATACAATCACGGTACTCATGTAGCCGGAACAATGGCGGCGGCAAAAAATAATAATACTGGTATTATTGGTGTGGCTCCAAAGGCTAAAATTATGGCTCTTCGTTTCAATTTTTCTGTGCAACAAGAAATTAGAGCAATAAATTTTGTAATGCAAAATGGCGTTAAAATAATTGGTACTAGTTTTTCCGGTCCTTCTTTTTCTTCAGCTGAATACGATGCTATTAATCGCTTTAGACAATATGGTGGTATTTACGTTGCGGCCGCTGCAAATGATTCTAATAATAATGATATTACGCCTTATTATCCAGCTAGTTATAATTTAGATAATATTATTACGGTGGCGGCGACTGATAATAATGATAATTTGGCTAGTTTTTCTAACTATGGTAAGACATCAGTTGATGTTGGTGCTCCAGGAAATTATATTTATAGCACTCTAACTGGCGAATCAAATTTGTTTAGTGATTTACTCACTAGTGTTACTACTCCTAATTTACCAACAAATTTTGTTAGAGGCGGATCAAATAATAATTGGGGCACAGTAAATAATGCTACTTATGGAAAAGTGTTAACAGGCGATTTAGCTAGTTCTTATGCCACCAGTTCTGATACTAACATCACTTCTCCTGCCTATGATTTAAGTTCTAGTGCCTCGGCTTACGTTAGTTTCCGTTCGGGCTGTAATACGGAATATGCTGATGGTTTTCCTGATCATATGTCTTTAGAATATAGTAGTGATGGCGGTAACACTTTTAACGAAATTATTAAATGGGATGAAAAATATTTAGCGGCTTTAAGTGGTACTGATGCTAATTCAACTTCAGGAGCCGTTTATACTTTTAATGATTTGTTTATTCCCAATCAATATTTAGTTGGCAATTTTAAATTTAGATTACGCTGGGTTACTAATAGTAATAATGATACTGGTGACGGGGCTACTAATGGTTGTTGGGTTAATTCTTTTAATATTAGAAAATTGAGTGACGGTTCAATTCCGTCTTACGGTTATTATGCTGGAACTTCGATGGCCTCACCTCATGTTTCTGGCTTAGCAGCTTTACTTTTATCAGCTCGTCAAGATTTAACTTATTCTCAAATAAGGAATATTATTTTTAAAACTGGTGATTCTTTGCCATCTTTAAACAACATAATCTCAACTGGTAAAAGAATAAATGCTTTTAAAGCTTTAACTCTAGCTACTTATTCTGATTTAGTTTTCCAAAACACTACTACTAAAAAAGGTAATGGTTCGCTCACAATAGTATCATCAGGAAATAATGGTAATACTATTTGGTTAGCACCAGCGGGTACAAATAATTTCATTGAAGGTGTTAACATGACTAAAACCACTGGCACTTCAACGATTATTTCAACCCCAAGTTTAGCTGGTAATTATAAATTATTTGTTGTTGATACGGATAATAATATTGCCCCAGATTCACTAGCTACTTTAACAGTTGATAATACTCCAGCAGCTACTCCAATTATAAGTTCAGTGGCAACGGATAATAATATTAATAGCTTAGAAGCTTCCAGTGTTCATATTATTGGTACGGCTGAAGCTAATTCTTTAGTAGCGGTCACTTTAAGTGATGGTATTAACGCGACTACCACTGCTAGTCAATTAATAAACAATGAAACTAATTATGATTTAGTTTTGGATGCTAGTAACTTATCAGATGGACCGATTAATGTGTCTGTTACGGCTACTAATAATTTAGGAAATGTTTCCTTGGCTGCTACTTCAACAGCCATTAAAGACATTGTGTCTCCAATTATTAACTCAGTTGAAACTCAAGACTTAAATAATAATGGAAAAATTGATGCTGTTAAAATTATTTTTAGTAAAAATATTAATGATGCAACAGTTAATGCTAGTAACTTTGATGTAGTGGGTTATTCTGGTGAGAATTTTTTAGCGACGACTACTAATACGAATATTATTTATATTGCTTTTAATGAAGGTAGCGATTTTGATTCGGCGGCGACACCAAGTTTATCTTATACAAAAGGTGGGTTGAAGGATACTTTAAATAATTCACTCGAGACAAGTTTAAATAATATTTCGGTTGATAAAGCGTCGCCAATTTCACTTAAAATTGGTAATGATTCAAGTGATGTTGAATTATCAACAGGTAATACTAATTTAATTTTTAGTGAATTACTGGCAACTAGTTCTAAGTTGGCAATCGAAACAGCTTTAACTAATGGTGCTGATAAAAATTTAACTTATACTTGGCTTGATAATATTTTACAAATTACAACCACAGCTACTACTACTTTTAATAATGATGTGATGGCTAATGCAACTGATTTAGCTGGCAATTCCCAAGTTAATTTATTAATTGATTCTAGTTTAACTAGTATACAGACAAAACCAAACGATACTGGGAGTGTTAACATCAATAATTTAACACCACAAGCTGTTATTACTAATCCGATTCAAGAGGCTTTAATCACGATTAGTAGTGATGCTAATAACCCAACTATTGATATTAGTTCTTTTATTAACAAAACTGGCATTGGAATATTACCAGCAATTACTATTACTTCAGCTAATGCTAGTAATGTCAGTGTTGTCATCCCAATATCAACTACAATTACTAGTGCCAGCACCACTTGGGACGGAATTATGATGACCCCAGTTTCAAGTTCGGTAGCTTTACCGGCTACTTCTGGTCAAACAAAAACTCTAGGTTTAGCTATTAAATTAGGAGCAACTGATTATAAACTATCTTTTGATAAAGGGATTAGAATTTTAATGCCAGGACAAGCTGGTAAACATGTCGGTTATTTAAATAGTGGAGAAACATTTACGGAAATAACTAATACTTGTACGGATGACAGTCAAACAACAGCTAATCTTTTAAACTCTAATTCGGAATGCAAAATTAATGTAGGCGCTGATTTAATAATTTGGACTAAACATTTTACTGAATTTGCTACTTATACTCAAACCACTAATAATAGTAGTAGCGGCAGTGGTGGTGGGGGCGGTGCCAATATTACTTATTGTTCAACTATTACTTATAATCCTTGGCAAGCTTGTATTGGGACTCAACAATTTAGAACAGTTTTAACTAGTACTCCGGTCAATTGTACTTTAAATACCGCCCAGCAATTAGACTTAAATCGAACTTGTGTTTTAACAACAGTGGTTGAACCAGTTATTGTTAGTAGTGAAACAACAGTCATTAATACTGATAAAAATAATTTAGTTAATGAAATTATTGAAGAAGAATTAGAATTAACTAAAAAAATAGATATTAAATTAATTAAAAAATTAGTTGGTCGTATATTATTACAAGTTGAGCAGAAAGGTCAGGCCTGGTATTTGGATCCAGCCTCTTACAAGAGATATTATTTAGCTGATGGCGCCAGTGCTTATCAAGCTTTGCATAAGTTTGGTTTAGGAATTAGGAATAATGATTTAGCTAAGATTCCGGTTGCCTCTAAATCAGTTTTGCCAACTAATTATCTTGCTCTAACTAAGACAAATTATTCATCATCTTTAGTAAATAAATTAAAGGGAAGAATTGTTATTCAAACTGAAGGACGCGGTGAAGCTTGGTATATAAATCCTAGTGATGGTGCTAGATATTATTTAGCTAATGGAGAGGCGGCCTATCAAATTATGCGTAATTTATCACTTGGTTTATCTAATCTAAATATTCATAAAATCACTGTTGGACAGTGGTAATAAAAATTTCCGTTTAGTCAAAAAAAGTAGTATAATATAAGAATTACTTTACTTATTATATAAAATAAATATTTATGAAAAAACTTTTTACGGCGAGCCTCTCCGTAGCCTTATTTGTTTTGGCTATTTTTTCTTGCTTAATTTTTCCGACTCAATC
>Ga0302203_1000294_pt1 | contig 21015 bp, 13 predicted proteins | sample II_Fen_E1_1_FD_194576 | JGI IMG/M metagenome (GOLD analysis project Ga0302203, IMG submission 194576) | Peat permafrost microbial communities from Stordalen Mire near Abisko, Sweden - II_Fen_E1_2 | ecosystem: Environmental > Terrestrial > Soil > Wetlands > Permafrost | place: Sweden: Abisko...
AGATAACATCGATTCATTATCCTTGTGCCTGTCAAGTTTTTTTTATAACAAATCGGCTTATGAATATAAATCATTACTCTTAAAAGCCTATAAAAGTGGAATTGGTGAATTCCAGCTGTATCCGCAAAAGATTTCGTATTCCGAACTTAAGCAATTGAAGACTCTCCCGCTTTTTAAACTCGGAAGAAATAAGAGCGGGCTTATCTCGAAAGTTCTTTTCCGACGTATCAGGCCTTTTGGTTCACTTGCCAAGAGAACAATTGGCGATATTTATGCCGAAGAGTCAAAAGGAGGAAAAAACGGTATTGAATTGAGTTTTAATTCGAGTTTATTGGGTACTCCGGGTATTTCGACCAGAGAGAAAGTTGCCAACAGTTACATGAATACTGTTCAGGTAGAACCCATCGATGGGATGGATGTTACAACCACCATCGATGTCGATTTACAGGATATTGCAGAGAAGGCGTTAATGGATGGCGTTAAAAAATTTGATGCCGCTGTTGGATATGTTATTTTAATGGAAGTTCATACAGGAGAAGTGAAAGCCATTGTGAATTTGCAACGGAACGATGATGGTACCTATACTGAAAATAAGAATGGTGCCGTATCGGATATGGCGGAACCCGGATCTACATTTAAAGTTGCTTCGTTGATGGCAGCTATTGATGAGGGGAAAGTGAAAATTACGGATACTGTAAATACGTACAATGGTCTGTTTAAATTTGGGACCAGAACTATGACCGATCATAATGCCAATCATGGGGGATACCATAAAATAACAGTGGCCCAGGCAATTTACGGATCTTCCAATATCGGAATATCACGTGCTATTGTCAAAGCCTACGGACATAATCAGGCAGCATTTGTGAACAAGTTGTATTCTATGAAGTTGAATGAGCGAATGAACATCGAAATACCGGGGGCTGCTTCTCCTCAGATTAAGCACCCGAATGATAAAACACATGAATGGTCGAACACGACATTGGCGTGGATGTCGGTAGGTTATGAAACACAAATACCCCCCATTTATACCCTGGCATTTTATAACTCCATTGCCAATGATGGAAAATTGATACGACCGTTCTTTGTGAAGTCTATAAGTCATAATGGCCAGATAGTAAAAGAATTTACCACCGAAGTGATTAATCCATCTATCTGTAAACCATCTACCCTGAGAGATATCCGCTCTACGCTGTTAGGCGTGGTAGAGGATAAATTAGGTACGGCACAATGTGTTAAGTCAAAATATGTCCGTATCGCCGGAAAATCAGGGACTGCACAAATTTCACAAGGAAAAGGCGGATATAAAACCGGAGGTACAAAGCACCAGGTCGCATTTTGTGGTTACTTCCCTTATGAGAAACCACTTTATACATGTATTTGTGTTATGCGTCAGCCCGGAATAGGTTATCCATCGGGAGGAACAATGACGGGCTCGGTGTTTAAGAACATAGCCGAGCGGGTTATGGCATTAAATTCAAACAGGAAGCCGGCACATGTTGATGCTGATTCTATTGATCTTGAACATATGCTCCCGGTTACGAAGGTCGGCTATTATAGGGCCATACAAACCGTAATGAATGACTTGAAATTACCATTGGCTAGCAATTCGACCGATTGGGTAAAGGCATTTGCTGAAAAAAAACAGACGCGCGTAGAAAAAATAGTGGTTACAAAAAATGTAGTTCCTGATTTGATAGGGATGGGTGCAAAGGATGCTGTTTTTATACTTGAAAATATGGGATTAAATGTTCAGGTAATGGGTCGTGGAAAGGTTATTTCGCAAAACATGAAACCAGGCACTTTTGCACGAAAGGGAAGCTCAGTAATGATCAATCTTCAATAAATTAACTAGGAATATTATAAAAAGAGAAAGCTATGATATTAACTGATATATTGCAAAATGTAATTTTGTTGAAAACAATTGGTGAAACAGAACTGGATATTCAAAATATCCAATTTGATTCACGCAAGGTGGGAGCCGGAAGTGTATTTGTTGCTACGCGAGGAACAGCTTCTGATGGACACCAATTTATTTCAATGTCCATCGAAAAGGGAGCTTTAGCAGTTGTCTGTGAAGAAATTCCAAGTGATATAAATCCATCTGTCACCTATGTAAAAGTAGAAAATAGTTCGGATGCACTTGGAAAGATGGCTTCAGCATGGTATGATTTTCCATCCTCGAAAATGACTTTAGTAGGTGTTACCGGAACAAATGGGAAAACGACTATTGTTACGTTGTTGTACCAACTGTTTCGTCAATTGGGACATAAGTCAGGTTTGCTATCTACGGTATGTAATTATGTGAACGATTTGCCTGTTGAAGCAACTCATACAACACCAGATGCATTGGAATTGAATGAGCTACTGGATCGGATGGTAAAAGCCGGCTGTGAGTATGCATTTATGGAAGTCAGTTCTCACTCAATAGATCAACGGCGCATTGCCGGATTAGAGTTTGATGGGGGCATATTTACGAACATTACCCGTGATCATATTGATTATCATCTTACTTTCGAGAATTATTTAAAAGCGAAAAAACAATTCTTTGATGATTTATCGGGAGATGCTTTTGCACTTACAAATGCAGACGATAAAAATGGGTTGGTCATGCTTCAAAATTCAAAAGCCAGAAAATATACCTATTCACTTCGTACCGTTGCAGATTTTAAGACCCGCATACTGGAGCATGGGTTTGAAGGCATGTTGCTTGATATGAATGACCGGGAAGTAAATGTTTCGTTTATCGGGAAGTTCAATGCCAGTAATTTGTCAGCAGTCTTCGGAGCTGCAGTTCTACTTGGACAGGATGAGATTGAAGTATTGAGAATTATCAGTTCGTTGCATTCAGTAGCGGGTCGTATAGAAACATTTCATGCTCCTGCGGGTTATACAGCTATCGTAGATTATGCCCACACCCCAGATGCCCTGACCAATGTGATTGGAACTATTAATCAGATTTTACAAGGGAATGGCCGATTGATAACAGTAGTTGGCTGTGGTGGAAACCGTGACAAGGGTAAACGTCCAATGATGGCTCGTGAAGCTGTTAACGGCAGTTGGAAAGCTATTCTAACTTCAGATAACCCTCGTTTCGAAGAACCACAGGATATATTAAATGATATGCTGGCAGGGCTTGATATGGTTGAAAAAGCCAAAAGCCTGACTATTGTCGATCGTCGTGAAGCGATACGTACAGCTTGTGCTTTGGCCCAGGCCGGGGATGTTGTGCTAATTGCCGGCAAAGGACACGAAGATTATCAAATTATTCAGGGAGTTAAACATCATTTTGATGATAGGGAAGAAGTGAAGAACTGCTTTGTTTAGGGTGATTGGTTGATTCGATTAGCTTGTTGATAAGAATTTGAGGAATTAGTAAAGATAAAAAAATAATAATTTGTAAATCAGAAATATATGCTGTACCATTTATTCCAGTATTTAGAAAAGATTTTCGTTTTCCCGGGAGCACACTTGTTTAATTATATCTCATTCAGAACGGGATTAGCGTTTATTCTTGCCCTATTGCTTTCTACCATTTTCGGTCGAAATATTATTGACTATTTACAACGAAAACAAATTGGTGAAACAGTCAGGGATCTTGGGCTGGAAGGACAAATGAGCAAGAAAGGGACTCCGACAATGGGAGGAGTTATTATCATTATTGCGATTTTAGTGCCAACCCTCTTGTTAGCCAATCTGACGAATACATACATATTGTTGATGCTTATTACCACTGTATGGCTTGGGTTAATTGGATTCCTGGATGATTATATTAAAGTGTTTCGTAAAAATAAAGAAGGATTAAGCGGTCGTTTTAAAATTATCGGACAGGTTGGATTGGGTCTCATTGTCGGCTTAACCATGTATATGAGTTCTGATGTTGTTATCCGGGAGAACATAGAGGTAAAAGGAGGAGTTACTCATCGGGTAGAGAATGTGATTTATGCAAAGAATAATATAAACTCGACTCTAACAACCATTCCATTTGTAAAAAACAATAATTTGAATTATACCGCTGCATTTGATTGGGCGGGAAAAAATGCTCAACGTTACGGCTGGATTTTATTTGTGTTTGTAACAATATTTATTGTTACAGCGGTTTCAAACGGTGCAAATCTGACTGATGGTTTGGATGGGCTGGCAACAGGATCTTCGGCGATTATGGGTGTTATTCTCGGAATACTGGCGTATGTGTCAGGTAATGTTAACTATGCAGGATATCTGAATATCATGTATTTGCCGGGAACAGGTGAATTACTGATTTTCGCAGGTGCATTTATCGGTGCTACCATTGGTTTTTTGTGGTACAATGCTTATCCAGCACAGGTATTTATGGGCGATACCGGCAGTTTAACCTTGGGCGGTATCATAGCTGTTTTTGCAATAGCTATCCGTAAGGAACTGCTTATTCCTATATTGTGTGGAGTGTTCTTTGTCGAAAGTTTGTCGGTGATGATTCAGGTTGCCTATTTTAAATATACAAAAAAGCGATTTGGTGAAGGGAAACGTGTTTTTAAAATGACGCCTTTACATCATCATTATCAGAAAGCAGGAAATTCAGGAATACAGGCAATCTTCCAACGTCCATTACTGGCCATGCCTGAATCCCGGATTGTGATTCGTTTTTGGATTATCGGAATCATTCTGGCTGCCATTACGATTATAACTTTGAAAATCAGATGATGCCTAAGTTTATTAATGAAGAGGACTTGGAAACTGTTTTTGCTGGAAAGTTATTTGTTGAGAACAAAATTGTCAATAATTAAATTATTTCTCCTTTTGGGGGATTGAGGTGCTTATGGAACGTATAGTAATTTTAGGTGGTGGTGAAAGCGGAGCAGGTGCTGCTGTTTTAGCTAAAAAACAAGGTTTTGATGTGTTTCTATCAGACAAGTCAGAGATTAAACCTCAGTATAAAGCATTACTTGATGAATACGAAATTGCATGGGAAGAGAAACAACACACTGAAGGTTTGATTCTAAATGCAAATGAAGTGATAAAGAGTCCGGGGATACCAGACAAAGCGCCTATTATCAAACAACTGCAAAAGCTAAAGATACCTGTTATATCAGAAATTGAGTTTGCCGGTAGATACACACAGGCTAAAATGATTTGCATAACCGGAAGTAATGGTAAAACGACCACAACCATGTTGGTTTATCACATTCTAAAAGATGCAGGTTTGAATGTAGGACTGGCCGGTAATGTAGGACAAAGTCTGGCCTTACAGGTTGCAAACGCTAATTGTGATTATTATGTCGTAGAACTTAGTAGTTTTCAACTGGATGGGATGACCGAATTCAAGGCTGATATTGCCATTCTGTTGAATATAACCCCTGATCATTTGGATCGGTATGAATATAATTTTCAAAACTATGTAGATTCTAAATTCAGAATAACACAGAACCAAACAGAAGAAGATGCCTTTATCTTTTGGGAAAGTGATCCGGTTATCAAGGCCGAATTAAAAAAGAGAAACATTCAATCGACAATGTATCCGTTTGCCATTGAACGAAGTGAAAAGACAAAAGCGTTTATTGAGCAGGACGAAATGATTATAAAAACATTAAAAACTCTATTTACGATGCCAACTTCAGAATTATCGTTGAAAGGTATTCACAATACTTATAATTCGATGGCAGCCGGATTAACGGCCTCCATTGTGAATGTAAGAAAAGAGAGTATCCGTCAGTCCCTGCAGGATTTCCAGGGAGTAGAACACCGTCTGGAATATGTTGCAACTGTAAAAAACATACGTTTTATCAATGATTCAAAGGCTACGAATGTAAATTCCTGCTGGTATGCACTGCAGAGTATGAAAACGCCTGTTGTGCTTATACTGGGAGGAACAGACAAAGGAAATGACTACGCAGAAATAGAAGAACTTGTTCACGATAAAGTAAGAGGGTTAGTGTTCTTAGGATTGGACAATAAAGCGTTGCATGTTTTTTTTGATGATAAAGTGTCTAATATAACTGATGCACAATCTATGAATGATGCAGTACAAGCAGCATATGAAATGGCGAACGATGGAGATACGGTTTTGCTTTCACCATGCTGTGCCAGTTTTGATTTGTTTAAAAGCTATGAAGATCGGGGTACACAATTTAAAAGCTTGGTGAGAAATCTTTAACCAGTATAATTGTTTATCTCTTCAGTAATCCAACAACTATGGAAACTCTTCTAAAGAAATATTTAAAAGGTGACGCAACATTGTGGATTGTGTTTTTTTTCCTGTGCATACTTTCAGTAATTGAAATGTACAGTGCTTCAAGTACACTGGCTTACAAAGCTTCCAATCATGCAGGGCCGATGCTTCGCCACGTTGGTTTCTTGACAGGAGGTGTTTTGATTGCTTTTTTTGTTCATTTAATTCCATACCGGTTTATTCGGATTTCTTCTTATTTAGGCTTGCTAATTTCAATAGCATTGTTGATCTTTGTATTATTCAAAGGACACAGCGAAAATGATGCTGCACGCTGGTTGGTGATAGGAGGAGTCCAGTTCCAACCGTCTGAATTAGCTAAGCTCTCTGTTATTATTGTTGCTGCTGATTTGATTTCAAGAATCCGCGATAATGCTAAGGATGAATGGGTTTATTTCAGGAATACCATTATCATGTTAATTGCTGTTTGTGGATTGATTTTGCTTGAGAATTTTTCAACAGCATTTATTTTGTTCACTGTTGTGTTTATCATGATGTTTATTGGCAGAATCTCATTAAAATACTTAGGCGCATTGGCTGGTATTTTAGTTATTTCATTAGTAATGGGATATGGTGCTATAAAAACAATACCAGAAGAATCCATGCCACATATGTTCAAACGTGCATACACCTGGGTCGCCAGAATTGAAAGGCATTCGGATAAAGAAGGAAAAGGGAATAAATATGTTATAAGTGATAAGAATCGTCAGGAGATATATGGTCAGATTGCTATTGCACGTGGTGGAATATTTGGAGTTATGCCCGGCAACAGTGTAGAACGTGATTACCTTCCACAGGCTTATTCCGATTTTATTTATTCAATAATAGTAGAGGAAATGGGATTGATTGGGGGTTTTGTCGTGATTATACTATATCTTATTTTACTCTTCCGAGCGGGTAAGATTGCTACAAATTGTTCGTCGGTATTCCCGGCCATTCTGGTGATAGGACTTTCGCTAATGATCGTTATACAGACGTTTATAAATATGTCAGTGGCGACGAGTTTAATACCGGTAACGGGCCAGCCATTGCCACTTATCAGCAGGGGAGGTACCTCTATTTTGATTACGTGTATTTATTTTGGAATAATTTTAGGCATTACCCGTCAGATAAAAACTGAAGAAGAACCAATTGAAGAAAATTTCGTTGAACAAGAAGATGCATTACCAGTGGTAGAATTAGAAAGTTTGTAAAAACCCTCAACTGGGAGAAGTTTTTTATATAATTATTTTATAATTTGCGTTTTTTTACGTAATTTGCGATCAATATTCTAAGCGATGAAACATAAATTTATAATCAGTGGTGGTGGAACCGGAGGGCATATATTTCCAGCAATAAGTATTGCCAACGCCCTGAAACAAAAAATGCCTGATGCTGAAATCCTTTTTGTAGGAGCACTTGGACGTATGGAAATGGAACGGGTACCTGCTGCAGGTTATCCTATCGAAGGTTTACCTGTAAGTGGTTTTGACCGAAAAAATATGTTTCGAAATATTAAGGTTTTGTGGAATTTACTTCACAGTATAGTCTTAGCTCGTCAAATAATAAGCCGTTTCAAACCGGATGTTGTGATAGGGGTTGGTGGTTATGCGAGTGCTCCGACATTACGGGCTGCTTCATCTGTAGGAATTCCAACATTAATTCAGGAACAAAACTCATACGCCGGAGTTACTAATAAATTGCTGGCTAAAAGAGCAAAGAAAATTTGCGTAGCATACGAAGGTATGGAACGTTTTTTTTCGAAGGAAAAAATTGTACTTACCGGAAATCCAGTTCGTCAGGATTTATTTTTAATTGCACCTAAAACCGTTGAAGCATATCAATTTTTTGGTTTGGATTCGAAAAAGAAAACAATTCTGGTAGTTGGAGGCAGTTTGGGGGCAAGAACAATAAATCAAAGCATTATAGCCGGCCTGGAGAAATTGGTGAAAGCAGACGTTCAGGTAATTTGGCAAACAGGTAAGTCTTATATTGAAAGTGCCCGTAAGGCTGCAGAATCATTCACAGCTCCAGGTTTATTGGTGACTGATTTTGTTTCCCGTATGGATTTAGCTTATTCAATAGCTGATTTGGTAATTTCGAGAGCAGGTGCGAGTTCTATTTCTGAGCTATGTCTACTTGCGAAACCGGTTATTTTAGTTCCTTCTCCTAATGTTGCCGAAGATCATCAAACACAAAATGCATTGGCTTTGGTACGAAAAGATGCAGCAGTAATGATTAAAGATGCGGATGCAATTGAACAATTGGTAAGCAAATCTGTGGAATTGATCCGTAATGAGCCTGAATTAAAAAAAATGAGTGCGAACATATCGAAGTTAGCAGAGAAAGATTCAGCTGATAGAATTGCAGAGGAAGTAATGAAGTTAATTAAATGCGAAGATTTATAGATTGAATAAGTCGGTTTGTGAATTTTAATTATTTACCTTAGTTAGGCAAAAGTAACAGAATATTAACAGAGAAAGATGAATAAGTTTGCAAAATATTATTTTCTAGGAATTGGTGGAATTGGCATGAGTGCATTGGCGCGCTATTTTCACATGAAAGGTTTTCAGGTAGCAGGTTATGATCGTACTGAAACAAAATTGACATCTGATTTACTAACAGAAGGAATCAGAGTTAGTTTTAATGAAGATGTTGATGAGATTCCGTTTGTATTTACAAAGCCTGAAAGCACGCTTGTTGTGCTTACTCCTGCAATCCCAAATGATCATCCGCAGCTGAAATACTTTCAGGAAAATAATTTCACTATAAAAAAACGTGCTCAGGTACTGGGCGACATAACTCGCCAAAGTAAAGGTATTTGTGTTGCCGGAACACATGGAAAAACTACGACTTCAACTATAACAGCACATTTGTTATATCAATCGCAGGTGTCGTGTAATGCTTTTCTGGGAGGAATTTCGAATAATTATAATACCAATTTATTGCTTTCAGCCGAAAGCAATCTTGTGGTAATTGAAGCTGACGAATATGATCGTTCATTTCATCATCTGTCACCCTATATGGCTGTAATTACGTCTGTAGATCCAGATCATTTGGATATTTACAAAACACCAAAAGCATATCGTGATAGCTTTGAACATTTTACATCGCTAATAAGTCCTAATGGAGCTTTAATCATGCGTAAAGGAATTGATATTGTACCTCAATTGCAAAAAGGCGTGAAACTTTATACGTATTCAATGGATGAAGGTGGTGATTTTTGTGCTGAAAACGTACGCACTATAAAGGGTGAAATATATTTTGATTTTGTCACACCAAATGATCGGATAGCTGATGTAAGATTAGGGGTTCCTGTTCAAATAAATGTTGAGAATAGTGTCGCTGCCATGGCATTGGCTTGGCTGAATGGTGTAACAAGTGAAGAATTACGGACAGGTATCTCTTCTTATTCAGGAATATATCGTCGATTTAACGTGGTCTTTAAATCGGATAAAATTGTTTATATGGATGATTATGCTCATCATCCCAGTGAATTAAAAGCGAGCATTTCTTCTATACGAAATTTATATCCGGATCGTAAAATAACCGGTATTTTTCAACCACATCTTTATTCTCGTACACGTGATTTTGCCCTTGCATTTGCAGAAGCATTGTCGCAACTAGATGAGCTTATTTTATTGGATATTTATCCTGCCCGTGAGTTGCCAATAGAAGGTGTTGATTCGGAGTTGATATTACGCGATGTTAAACTTAAAAACAAAATATTGTGCTCCAAGGAAAATCTATTACCTTTGCTCAAAGAAAAACAGTTGGATGTATTAGTTACTTTTGGTGCCGGTGATATTGATAAGTTTGTTCCATTGATTAAAGATCAATTGAAGAAAAAGAACAATTGACAGTTAAGATTTTAATAATGAAACCTATTTGGAAATATATATTTATATGCTTTTTTGCCATATTGGTAATAAGTTACTTTGTGTTTTCATTATGGTATTTTTCGGGGAGAGAAAAGGCAACTGTGTGCAAGAATCTGGAAATTATATTGGCTGATAGTTCAAATATCCAATTAATTAACCAGAAAGATATTGCACAAATTCTGGAAGAGAATGATCTAAATCCTTTGGGTAAAACAATTAAATTTATTCGAACAGAATCTATTGAAGACATCCTACATAAAAACCCGATGATTAAAGTTGCTGAGTGTTACAAAACTCCTACAGGGACTGTAAATGTGAGGATTACACAACGATGTCCAAAATTTAGAGTTGTAGGATTAGGTAGCTATTATATTGATATTGACCGAAAACCTATGCCGGTTTCACCTAATTATGCTGCCTATGTGCCTGTAGTTTCGGGACGTGTAACAGTTACAATGGCCACCGGTAGAATGTTTGATTTTATAACCTATATAGTGGATAATCCATTTTGGAATGCTCAAATTGAACAGATCTACGTTCGCGATGATTTGAAAATTGAGCTGATTCCACGTGTAAGTGATGCCGTTATTGTTTTGGGCACATTGGATAATTATCAATCAAAACTTGAAAAATTATATAAACTGTATCAGAAAGGTTTCAGTATCATTGGTTGGAATAAGTACAAGGTTATTGATTTACAATATAAGGATCAAATTGTTTGTAGTAAAATAGGTCAACAGATTGCACCAACCAAAGTAGCAATTGAAGAAAAAAAAGATAGTATTATTGCCAGTAAATTATGATTTCAAATAAACTAATAGCGATAGATTTCGGAAGTACCCGTATTTCGGCCATGGCTGCTGAAGTTCTCGATAATGGTGCCTTAAAAGTATATTCCGAAGAATCGAAACCTTCTGACGATGTGAGATGGGGAATTGTAGAAAAGCCTTCTGGTGCATCCTTTAAAGTAAGCGAATTGCTTAAGCTATTGAAAAACAGCGCAAGGATGTCAGATATAAATCATGTATCTGTAAGTGTAGGTGCTAAGAGCATGAAACAAATATCGATTTCTATAAGTAGGTTCGTAGGAAAGCCCAATGATGTAACTGAAGAGCTATTGGCAGAAATGCTCGAAGAATGTGAACGTAAATCACAACAATCCGATGTGTCAATTTTTGATATTATACCTGTTTCGTATTTGCTGGATGGCAAACGAATGGATGAACCTGTTGGCCATAAGGCCAATCAAATAACAGCTAATTATCATGTTGTTTTTGGAAATTCAATTATTAAATCAGAGTTGGAACGTTGCTTTGACAGGACAGGAGTTGTTTTAGAATATAGTCCTCTCGCGGCAGAAGCATTATCTACAGTTGTGTTTGATGAGATGGAACGTGAAGTAGGTTGTGCTTTGATTAACTTAGGCTCAACAACGACTACTTTAGCCGTTTATCATGATGGTGCTCTTCAAAATTTGCTTGTAATACCTTTAGGAGCAAAAAATATTACCAAAGATATACAAGAACTTGGAATTAATGAGAAAAATGCAGAAAGGTTGAAGTGTTTGAAAGGTTGTGCTTTAGAATCAATGGTAGATGAACCAGTATATATTCAAATTGCCTCAGTGGAAGAAGGGAATCAGCCTGTGAAAATATCTACGAAATTTCTTGCAAACATAATCGAAGCTAGATTGGAAGAAATTCTGCAACCTGCTATTGATGTGATTGCAAAATTACCATTTAAATTAGAAGCAGGAATTATATTAACTGGGGGGGGCTCAAAACTAAAAAATATTATAGATTTTTTCGCTGAAAAGACTGGTATTTATGCCCGTTTCGGTGACCATTCTGACTGGCTTTCGGAAGATACAAACGAAAAGTTTCATGATCCTTCTTATGCTCAGTTAATCGGAACAATTTTACTGACCCATGAATATCGCAAAGAACACCCGATTGAAGAAACGATAAAGGAACCCGAAAAGAAGCCCAAACTACCTAAAAGAAAATTTGGAGAAAAAATCACAGAGAGAGTCTTCAATTTTTTCAATGATGACAATAAATTGAATTAATTCATAGAATTTATATAAACATTTAAGAATATACAAATAATAAGCATATGGGATATTTAGACGATAGTTTACCCTTAGAATTGCCACTTGTAGACAGTTCGATTATTAAAGTAATTGGAGTTGGCGGAGGTGGCGGAAATGCTGTAAATCATATGTATCGCCAGGGAATTACAGATGTTTCATTTGTGGTTTGTAATACCGACAATCAAGCCTTAGTAAAGTCGCCGGTACCTACTAAAATACAGCTAGGGATTGATACTACTGAAGGACTTGGAGCCGGTGGAAAACCTGAAGTAGCACGTATGGCTGCAGAAGAATCAATTGATAAAATCAGAGACCTTTTAAAAGATAATACCAAAATGGTTTTTATAACCGCTGGTATGGGTGGAGGAACCGGTACTGGAGCTTCGCCTGTTGTCGCAAAGGCTGCTCACGATTTAGGTATTTTGACTGTCGGAATTGTTACAATACCGTTTGCATTTGAAGGTAATATGAAGATCAGGCAAGCTCTGGAAGGTGTTGCAGCTTTAAGTGAACATGTAGATGCTATTTTAGTAATTAATAATGAAAAGCTAAAACAAATATATCCGGATTTGGAATTATCAAATGCTTTTGCTAAAGCCGATGATGTCTTAACAAATGCAGCTAAAGCCATTGCTGAAATAATTACTGTCCCCGGCTATATAAACACTGACTTTGCTGATGTTTACAGTATCATGAAAGACGGAAATGTCGCCATTATGAATACCGGTTATGCTTCAGGTGAAGAACGAATTACGAAAGCTATTGAAGATGCTCTTAATTCACCATTGTTGAATACCAATGATGTCAGTGGAGCAAGCAAAATTCTATTGAGTTTATATTGTTCTACCACTGACCAAATCAGGATGGAGGAAGTAGAACAAATTCATCAATTTATGTCGAAGGTTGGCGAAAATGTCCAGGTTATCTGGGGCGCAAGCTTTGATGATGAGTTGCAAGACAGTGTGAAAATTACATTGATTGCTACCGGTTTTGATGTGAGTGATATCCCTGGAATGCCTTCTACAGTGGCTAAGGCTCATACTCATAAACCTATTATGAGTGCTGAAGCTTCTAAATTTTTCGAAGCCCCAAAGTCAGAAACTGAGCCAGAAGTTATCTTAACGGAAAAAGAAGAATTCGAAGTTCAAAAAAAGGCGGATACAGAGAAAGCATTTGAACAGTATTATGTCAAATCACTGAAAAATGAACCGCAATCTGAACAGATAATAGAAACTGAACTTCCTGTTTTCACGTTGGATGATTTAGAAGACGAAACGAACCTGAAAAATGTAGAAAACATACCAACATGGAAAAGACGATTGATGAAATAATGTGATGATGTATGATCAGCTAAAGTGTAAATCAGCTTTGATATAAATATTAATTTGACGACTCAGTTCCTTTAGTTAACTAAATAACCAATAAACTAACCAATAAAATGGATGAATTATTTGATAAAGTAAGCGGTGATATAAAAACCGCTATGTTAGCCCGTGACAAAGTTGCTTTAGAAGCGTTGCGCGGCATGAAAAAAGAATTTTTGGATGCTAAAACTGCAAAAGGGTCAGACGGTCATTTGGCTGATGATGCTGCAATAAAAATAATTCAGAAAATGATTAAACAACGCAAGGAGTCTGCCCAAATCTATTCTGAACAAAATCGCCCCGATTTAGCCGAAAATGAACTGGCAGAAGCTGTAGTTATTGAACGTTATCTGCCCCTTCAGATGACAGATGCCGAACTTGAAACAGCCATTTCAGTAATTATTGTTCAGCTTGATGCAACTGGACCTCAAGATCTAGGAAAAGTTATGGGCGTTGCCAGCAAACAACTTGCCGGAAAAACTGAAGGAAAATTGATTTCGGAAAAAGTGAAAGCACTATTGGCGAAATAGTTTTAGCATTTATTATTTCAAGGAAAGTATTTGATTACTCCTATATTTCAATTCGAAGTGTGGGAGTTTTTTTGTGCAAGATAATGCATTGCTGATCTATGGTACTTTTCTCGAAAAGATATTGATATTCTTTTTTAAGGGCAAAAGGTATGGAATTAAAAAAGAATATGTAAATTTGCATTTATTTTTCCTGCAATATGGTAAATATGGTACATCATATTTCAGTATATCAGTCGAATATGATGATTGTCTACTATATGTTAATTGGTATTTATCATTGGTTTAACATTATAGAACACCTAAATTTCAAAATACAAGAAATCCCCATTTATGTTATTTAATTCATTTAATTATGCGGTTTTCCTGCCGGTGGTTTATTTATTATACTGGTTTGTCTTTAATCGTAACATCACACTTCGTAATATATTCCTACTTACTGTCAGTTATATCTTTTATGCTTTTTGGGATTGGCGTTTTGTTTCACTGATTGTTTTAAGTTCATTTGTAGATTTTTTTATTGGCTTGGGGATGAAGAATTCAGCCGATAATCAACAGATGAAGAGAAAACTTCTGCTTATTCTAAGTCTGGTTTTTAATTTTGGCATACTGGGTTTCTTTAAATATTATAACTTTTTTGTGGATAGCTTTATTGAGGCCTTTTCATTTTTAGGGAAAGACTTCAATTTTACACCACTCAAAGTTATCCTTCCGGTCGGAGTCAGTTTTTATACATTTCAATCCTTGAGTTACACGATAGATATCTACAATAAGAAATTTGAACCCACCACTAAATTATTTAATTTCCTGGCTTTTGTGTGTTTCTTTCCACAGCTGGTGGCAGGACCTATTGAACGGGCAAAACATATGTTACCTCAGTTCTCTGAAAAGAAGATATTTGATTATGAAACTACCCGCAGTGGTCTGTTATTAATTGTCTACGGGCTATTTAAAAAGATTCTGATAGCTGATCGGATAGCTATCTTTACAAATGGGGTTTACAAGGACCTTGAAGGGGCAGGTGGAATTTCATTAGTGATTGCATCGTTGTTTTTTGCGTTTCAACTTTATCTCGATTTTTCAGCTTATTCGGACATTGCTATTGGTACTGCCCGCCTTTTTGGTTTTAAACTGGTATTAAACTTCCGAAGACCCTATTTTTCATCTTCTTTCTCTGAATTCTGGACTCGTTGGCATATATCGTTATCTTCGTGGTTTAGGGATTATCTTTATTTCCCTTTAGGTGGTAGTCGTAAGGGTTATAATCGAACAATTGTGAATGTGATGATTGTTTTCCTATTAAGTGGTATGTGGCATGGAGCTTCCTGGAATTTTGTTATTTGGGGTGCAATTAACGGATTATTTATTGTTGTTCTAGACAGGATATTCAAATTAGAAAAGCTAACAGGATTTAAACGCTCTTTTGGATGTATACTTGTTTTTTTGTGTTGGGCTTTTTCGTTAATATTCTTTAGGGCTCCCACTTTTCATGATGCAATATATGTTTTTCAACATCTTGGTCTTTCGGGCATAGATTCAATATATAAATTCGGATTAAATAGTTCAGAATTAAAATTCTCATTTTTCTTGATTATTGGTATGATGTTGTTTGAACGATTAATAGAATTAAAGGGGGATCGTTTATCTGAATGGTTTTACACTAGTCATTACGCTGTACGATGGAGTTTATATCTGGCATTAGTGTTTAGCATTGTTTATCTCGGCTCTTACGGTTCATTTAACGACAATAGTTTTATTTATTTTCAGTTTTAGATTATGATACCTAAGAATAAACCCAAGAAAACTATAGCTCAACCGAAAATCGTAGTTTCTGAATCCAAGAAAGAGAGAACTCAACCGAAAACACCCGTTCCGGTTACTAAAGAAAAAACAATTAAGCAATTACTTATTAAGGTAGGGGTCTGTTTTTTGGTGCTTATTGCAATTGTTTATTATACCGATTCAAAAGGATATTTTAATCCGGATTATTCCAATGACCACACCCGGCGTAAATGGAATGCCTATTACAATTTTACGAACAAACAGGATGTGGATGTTGTATTGGTAGGTAATTCCCATTTGTATACTGGTCTAAGTCCGGAAAATTTATCCACTGCTTTAGGTGCAACCTGTTTTATCTTGGCTTCGCCGGGAACAACACTAACGGATACTTATTTTAGTTTAAAAGAAGCAATAAAGGTATGCAAACCCAAAATAGCAATAGTGGAAACTTTTACAATAAATGATTATCATTCCCATGAGCTAAAAGACGGTGCATTGGCAGATCAATTAAAGAGTTTCTCTGCTAGAAAAGATATTATTGAAAAGACATTATCAACTCCTGTTCTTTTTACATCCGGTAATTACCTTTCCGCCTGGTCTAATAGTATCCGTAACCATAGTTTTATTTTTACTGACCGGGAACAAATAGAAAAGAATATTGATTTGCGGAAGAATAAGCCAGAAGAGAGAAAGGAGCTATATTTAGGCCGCTATATACGTTTTACTTCCGGTTTGGAAGACTCCACCTTATTGAAATACAATAAACCCGGATTTGTAGGGTATAATGGACTAAAATATAAAATGAGCAGCGAAGCAAGGGAATATATTGCTAAGACCGTAGAATTATGCCGTAAAAACAATGTGCAACTGGTATTTTTAACGCTGCCAATGTATCATCGTCATGTGAAAGATTATCAGGTGTGTAAATCTGCATTGTCAAAGGCGTTTGCTCCATTTAGCCCACTATGGCTTGACTTGCAATCCCCCTATGATTATAAAGCTTTTACGCCGGCCTGTTTTGAAAATACGGTTAATGAGAATCAACACATGACCTATCAAGGTTCATTAGTGGCAGCTTACAAGCTTGCACACTTTATTCGGGAGAAGTGTTCGGATAAATTGCCTGATCGAAGCAATGAAATGAGCTGGAAACAGTTGTTTTATGGAAATGATGGTTATTTTGAAAACCATTCGCCCGAAAATGATGGCGTTAATTCTATCTTAATGAAAGATGGCATGTCCCAGGATGGTATATCCATTAAAGAAATTGATTTGATAAAACAACAAAACGGGTCTAGTCTACTGGTGAAGGTAAATAAACAAAATAATCAGGACTTAAGAGGTAAAACCATTCGGATGCTTGTAGAAGCAACCATGGGAGGAAAACAAATCATAGCACCCGTAGATGCAATTATTTCAACATATTATGATCCAATTAATCATTTTCTCTTTTCGACGTCCACAATTTCGCCGGGTGTAAATATTACTGGGATAAAATCCATAACAATAAAGAAATAGAAGACCACATATTATATGAATAAAGGATAATTTAAAATGAATATATTCCAGTTTAATAACCTCTAAGAATTCTATTCCTTGGAGGTTATTTGTTATAAAAGGCTGTTTACATATCAAACTTAAATTGAATAAACTATCTTTGCAAAAAATATTTTAAAAGGAAATCAGATTTATCGGTAAAAATCATGAATAAGCTTCTAATTATTGACGACGAGGAACAAATACGTAAGTTATTATCCCGTTTATTGGAACTGGAGGGGTACGAAGTCTATCATGCTTCTGATTGTCGTTCAGGATTGAAACAAGCTGAATCATTTACTCCACTGGTTATTCTTTGTGATGTGCGCCTGCCGGATGGGAGTGGTGTTGATTTGATTGCCAAAATTAAGAAGGTTTGTCCGTTGACTGAAATTATCATGCTGACTGCGCATGGAAATATACCTGATGGGGTACAGGCTATTAAAAACGGAGCTTTTGATTATATAACCAAAGGTGATGATAATAATAAAATCATTCCATTGATTAGTAGGGCAATGGAGAAGGCATTAATGAGTAAACGATTAATGCAACTGGAAGCGGAAGTAGGTAAGAAATATTCCTTTGAAAGTATATTTGGCAAAAGTAAACAGATTCTAGAAGCAATATCATTAGCTAAAAAGGTTGCAATAACTGATATCCCTGTTTTATTGACGGGTGAAACAGGTACTGGAAAAGAGGTGTTTGCACAAGCAATTCATGTGGCCGGTACACGAAATAATAAGTCTTTTGTCGCTGTTAACTGTTCAGCCTTCAGTAAGGATTTACTTGCAAGTGAAATGTTTGGACATAAGGCCGGGTCATTTACAGGTGCAATAAAAGATAAAAAAGGGCTGTTTGAAGAAGCAAATAATGGAACGATATTCTTGGATGAGATAGGCGAAATGGAATTTGAACTTCAGGCTAAGTTGTTAAGAATCATTGAAACCGGTGAGTTTCTAAAGATCGGGGATACCAAACCGACTAAAGTGAATGTACGTATTATTGCCGCTACCAACCGAAATCTTCAGAAAGAAATTGAGGAGAACCGCTTTCGTGAGGATTTATTCTATCGGCTTTCAGTTTTTCAGATTCATCTTCCTGCCTTACGTGATCGTTCGGAAGACATTGAGATAATTGCAAGATCGTTCATTGAAACTTTTGCTGCCAAATTAAGCCGTAGGATATTTAATATTAGTCCGGATTATATGGATGCATTAAAAAGGCACAGTTGGAGAGGAAATATCAGGGAGCTTAGAAATGTAATAGAAAGAAGCCTTATTGTTTGTACAGATGAATCACTGACTTTGGAAGACCTTCCGATAGAGATATTAAATGATCAACTGGAAGAAATTATAGGAAAGAGTGCTTCTGATTTCGAAATGGCAGGAATGGAACGACGTCATATTGCGCGAGTTCTTCAATATACGAAAGGAAATAAAACAGAAACTGCCCGCTTGTTGAAAATAGGGTTGACTACACTTTATCGAAAGATCGAGGAGTATGGATTGTAATGATATGAAAAGTTGTTTTGAAATTAAAGCAACGGAAATAATATCGTGCAAAAAGATATTAATAGGAGATATGGCTTAAAACAGTGTCAATTGATACTGTAATATCTGAGCAATATGGTCGAAATAAGAGTAAAATATGGTATATTTGTTCAATTTTTAAAGGTGGGTTTAAATAATTAGTGATTATTGTGGAAAAAAGCAAAGCTGAGCATTTAAGTAAATTTGGTTTTTTAGGTTTGATCGTGACATTGGGAATTGTTTACGGTGATATTGGTACTTCTCCATTATATGTTATGAAGGCCATTATTGGTGCTAATAAAAATCTGGATATAAATTACATAATAGGTGCTGTTTCGTGTATTATTTGGACTCTTACACTACAAACTACTGTAAAGTACGTGATTATCACCTTGCGAGCTGACAACAAAGGAGAAGGTGGAATATTGGCATTATATGCATTGGTTCGTAAAAATAAGAAGAAGTGGTTATATGTTATTGCCATAATTGGAGCCAGTACATTAATTGCCGATGGTATTATCACTCCATCGATTACCGTTGTTTCAGCTATTGAAGGGCTGAAGGGGTTGAACAGTGAAACTCCGGTTGTTCCAATAAGTATTATCATTATTTCGTTACTTTTTATCATTCAACAAGTAGGAACGAAGGCTATTGGTAAATCATTCGGTCCTATGATGGTTATTTGGTTTAGTATGTTGGGAGTTCTTGGTTCGTTAGAAATAGTCAAATTTACTCCAATCTTAAAAGCATTCAATCCTTATTATGCTGTTAATCTGTTACTAAATTACCCCAACTGGTTTTTAATATTGGGAGCGGTGTTTTTATGTACTACCGGAGCTGAAGCTCTTTATTCGGATTTAGGCCATTGTGGAATTAAAAATATAAGGGTTAGTTGGATTTTTGTAAAAACAACTTTGATTTTAAACTATCTGGGACAGGGTGCTTGGGTGTTAACCCATTTAAAGGACATTACCGAAACTACAAATCCTTTTTATGCGATGATGCCTGAAAGTTTTCTTATTTTCGGAGTTATAATGGCTACTGCTGCTGCCATTATTGCCAGTCAGGCGCTTATCAGTGGTTCGTTTACTATTTTTAGTGAAGGGATGAGTCTGAACTTCTGGCCTCGCCAACGCATAAAATATCCTACCGAAGTAAAAGGACAATTATACATTCCTTTTGTAAACTGGTTTCTGTATATATTCTGTGTCATAATGGTGTTGTACTTCCAGACTTCCAGCAATATGGAAGCAGCTTATGGATTATCCATTACTATTACCATGCTAATGACTACCCTGTTGCTTGGATTCTACCTCAAACGTCAAAAGATAAGAACAATTTTTGTTGTTCCATTTGTGGCTGTGTTCTTAACCATTGAGTTCTCATTTTTGACGGCCAACATGTTTAAATTTATGCATGGGGGTTGGGTGACCATATTGATTGCCGGTATTATTTTTTCTATCATGCTTGTTTGGTTTAATGCCAGGATAATCAAGAATAAACATATGATATTCCTCAATATCAAATCATTTTTCCAGATTATTACTGATATCAGCAAAGATGAAACGATTCCCAAATACTCAACTAACCTGGTGTATTTAAGCAAAGCAGATATCCGGACAGAGATAGAAGGGAAAATAATTTACTCCATTATAAACAAGCAACCAAAACGCGCTGATAACTATTGGATCTTGCACATTGATCATGTGGATGATCCAACGACCTTTGAATATACTTTTGAAAAATTAATTCCGGGTATTTTATATCGTGTCAATATAAAACTGGGTTTTCAGGTGCAACCGTTAATCAATTTGTATTTCCGCCAGATTATTGACGAACTGGTTGAAAACAAAGAGTTTGATTTAATAAGCAGGTATCCTTCGTTACGGAAAAATAATATCCCCGGTGATTTCCGATTTATTATCATCCATCGTGTTTATAACCAGAATCAGGGATTTAGATTTAAAGAAAGAATGATTATGAACTTGTATACTATCATTAAGCATTTGGGAATAACCGATTCGAGAGCATACGGTTTAGATACCAGCAGTGTTTCAGTAGAATCAGTTCCATTGGTCATTAAAAGAGAATATAAAAGCAAGATTAAAAGAGTGGAAATC
>Ga0302203_1000295_pt1 | contig 20982 bp, 14 predicted proteins | sample II_Fen_E1_1_FD_194576 | JGI IMG/M metagenome (GOLD analysis project Ga0302203, IMG submission 194576) | Peat permafrost microbial communities from Stordalen Mire near Abisko, Sweden - II_Fen_E1_2 | ecosystem: Environmental > Terrestrial > Soil > Wetlands > Permafrost | place: Sweden: Abisko...
GTTAAGTATCAATTTGATAGTATTTATTTTTTAAAATTTTCTTTTTACACAGCCTCTTTAGTTGGAGCTAAAAGTGATAATTCAAAACAGCTTTAGCCAAAATAATCACAACTCTAAAACTGAATATTTGTCATTTATATTTTGGCTAAAGCCAATAATATGATTTTTATTTTGGACCTTCCAACTAAAGTTCGAGGCTATTAATTAGTGCGGTCTAAACGCATATACCTAATTAGTTTTATACAACTTATTCAATCGCTCTTATATTTGTTTAAAAATTTATTGATAAGGTGATTTTTAGGTCTACTTTTTTAAAGTCTTAAGATGAATCAATTGAAATAAATCCTATTGATCATAAAAAAAAGTTTAAGCGTTACAAAATTATAGGTCGTTTTTTTTATTTACAATAGCAAATAGTCCGGTAATACAGTTTATACCGCTAATTTGTACGTACTTGTACGTACTTGCACTTACATGTACATTCTCCCGTCTTAATTTTAACTTATGATAATATTTAAAAATCTCATTTTAACATCATAAATCGGGCAATTGGGACTCATTTTTTATTTTTATAATGAGTAAAGAATAATTTTCAAACTCTTTAGTCAACTAAAATAATCAATACGGGTGTTTTTTTTGATAATTTTATTTATATTTGTACTCCGACTATATGTCGATAACCGAATGGTTTTGAACTGGTTTTGGATTGGTCTTGGGTTGGTAGCTATTCTGACTTATCAGTCATTTAATATTCACTTATTCGCCATATAAAAGCCATATATCTTAGAAGGTATATGGCATATAATTTGGAAATAAATGAAAGGATTAAAGATACCAAAACGAATCCAAAACGAATCCAAAACCATTTCAAAACCATTTCAAATCGAATTGAAGAATAAGACCGAACTGAAATCTGAATAGAACGCAGGAAGAACGCAGAAAGAATAAAGATAAAATAGTCATAAAATTTGCGTCATGCAATTTAGTATGTCAGATTGATTTATTCGTTGTATCAATTACGAACAGGTTTATTGAGAAATCGATCAGATTTTTAATTTCGAAGACACCGGATATAAATGAATACACTCTGAAAAACATTCCAACAGAAATGTTGAATCTTACAATTAATTTTGGTATTCGTATCGATTAATATGTTGCAATATGTATCTTTACAACTAAATTTGAATTCATACTTTTTAAATGATATCCAGTTAACTGAAAGCCAGTTAAAGAAATTTACGGGCTTTATTAAGTTGCAACTGATCTCTTGTTTTTTAAGAAAATAAGAATCACCTCTTTAATACTAATTATCTTCTTATTCCAGCTTCGTATTTCTAATGAAGACCATTCAGCAAGTACTACTCTTGCTTTAAAAACCGATGTCAGTTGGGGAACTCAAATAGAAGCAGCCGAAAAAAAGAATCTATATGTCATAGGTCACAGAAATGGAATGCCTGGTTTTGTTGAAGAACCTGGGGATAAATATCAACCTGGTATGGGTAAATCCGGCTAATGAATGATGAATTGCACAGGATGTGCCGGTAAAACAATTCGGGCAAATAACCCGGGAATGCGCATTCTGATCGATTTTCACGACAGTGAGCTATGGGCTGATGGTTCACACCTGACTTATCCGATATTATTACTTGAAAAACCGGACTTCTCAAATAATCAAAATAAGGGACTGAGGTTTTTACAAGGAATTAAATCTTTCTTTTTTGCCAACATTCATAGAAAAGAATTCAGGAATATCTAACTAAGTTTTCAATGTTGAATTTCATTTTGAAAGTATATAATATATTGAGCAGATTCTTCGATAGTCCTGGAAAACTACTAGTCCTTTAGACCTAGTAAAGTAGTACTTTAAATAACAATTTTTAGCCTTTTAGCTCAGACCAATTAGAGTTAAAACCCGTAATTTTACTGCATTTAAGGGTCGTATAGATAAAAGTTAAAAAAGGAAATAAATATAGTCCGATAAAAGTTACGATCAGCGGAAAATAAGACGTCAGCAGATACGTTCCACAGGGTATCTGAAGGGTTTATTCAGGAATAATCAGTCAGTTTTAATGAAAAAGAAAGCTTTATGACTGAATATCCGGCACTAAATATTATTATTTAAAAAATCAGACACATTTTTGTAATACAGGGGCATTTAATGTAACCGTTTAGAAATAAAAGTTTTAAAATGGATCATATAAGCAGTTATCCATTTTTAAAAGAGTTGGGTAAAAAAAAGACTTGTAAGATTCACAGATTGTTATATTATTTTTATCAAAAGTCCGTTAATAGAAAAACATTTTCGAGAGAATTAAGCAGATCAACCTATTAAAATTCATTTTTAAAACATTATTTTTTTTTATGAAAAAACTGAAAGAAGTTTTCTTTTCAATGCTTACCAGCGTCATCTTATTGGTGATATTCGGTACAGCTATTGCTTATGCCACTTTTGCAGAGAATAGTTCGGGAACGGAATATGCCCGTCAGATAGTATACAATGCTAAGTGGTTTGAAGTATTGCTGTTTCTGTTAATCGTAAATTTAATAGGAAGTGCTGTCAGGTATCAACTCTTCAAAAAACGCAAATTCAGTGTTCTGCTTTTCCATTTAGCATTTATATGTATGATTATCGGTGCCGGGATCACCCGTTATTTCGGTTCGGAAGGCATTATGCATATCCGTCAGGGAGAAACCAGCAACGAGATGTCCTCAGATAAAACATCCGTCAGGATATTAGCCGAATACAAAGGTGAAAAGGCCGAACGGAGTAAAGAAGCCAGTTTCTCGGAAGCCGGACAGAATACTTTTTCGGAAAGCTTACCGATCGGAGGAAAGACAATATCCATAGAAAACGAACTTTTTATTCCGAATTCGGTAGAAACCATTGTTCCGGATGAACAGGGCGAACCGGCACTTTCACTTTTTGTAATGAACAGTCAAAATCAGGGAATGGATTTTATCCTGCTCAACGGAGAAACCAATAGCTTCGGTGGAGTATCTTTTGCTTTTGGCGATACCTTGCACAAAGCTGACATCTCATTTACACTGAAAGGGAATCAGTTATTCTTTAAAACGAATCTGCCTCTCTCGAAAATGAGTATGATGCAAAAAACCGAATCAATGATGATGCCGGGTGCCATTATACTGGCTGAACAGAAAACTATCTACAAGGCCGACAATTTATTGTTTGTGCTGAAAACGTATATGCCCAAGGCAAAAAAGAATCTGACACAGGCAACCCCTGAAATGGAAAAGACAGGGATCATTAAAAAAGGAAAAGATGCTATCATTTTCAAAGTAAGTGATGGCAATATTACAAAACGTATCAATGTGTTGAGTTCTGAGAATCAGATTTCTCAACCGGGAACCTGCATGTTGAATGGTGTAAAGGTTTCGATCTCATACGGTATGCTTCAACATGTATTGCCGTTCAGCATCACGTTACGTTCCTTTCAGCTGGATCGTTATCCGGGTTCAAACAGTCCGTCATCATATGCCAGTGAAATTACATTAATTGATTCGGAATTAAAAAGTGAACGACCATTTAGAATTTACATGAACAACATATTAAATTACAGGGGATACCGGTTTTTCCAGTCGTCCTACGATCCTGATGAAAAGGGAACGGTATTATCGGTTAGCCATGATTATTGGGGAACGCTCATTTCCTACATTGGTTATTTTTTAATGGCATTAGGAATGATCCTGACTTTGTTTAATAAAGACAGCCGGTTCAGAACAGTATTAAAACTGAGCAATGAATTACAGATAAAGCGTAAAGCCGGTAAAGCAATCGTTCTCATCGGATGCATCCTGCTATCGGGATCATTATTTGCATCAGGAGGTGGCATTACCAAAAAATCGCACATAGAAGCATTAAACAGTTTGCTTATACAGGATGAAGCACAGGGGCGTATCGAACCGTTCAATACCTTTGCATCGGATGTATTGCGAAAAATATCCAAGAAAACAAGCTACAACAACCAGTCGGCAGTTGAAGTTCTGTTGGGGATGAGTGCGAATCCAACCAGCTGGCAAAACGAACCAATGATTAAAGTAGCCAATCCACAGCTTGGAAAAGAATTAGGGGCTGTAAACGATTATGTTTCGTTTAATCAGCTTTTCGATTTTGACAACGGGGGTGCTTACCGATTGAAAGAAAAAATCGACAAAGTCTATCAGAAAGAACAATCCACTCACAACAAATACGATAAGGAGATTGTAAATGTCGACGAACGGGTGAACATTTGCTATCAGATTTTTAATGGGAATATGCTGGCCTTGTTTCCGGTACCCGGACATACTGATGGGAAATGGAGTACTGCTAAGCCCGTAGTTCAGGAATCGGCACAAAACCCACACACAGGAATGGCCGGAATGAGCGGAACCTCTGCTCCATCAGGCATGAGCGGCATGTCTGCTCCTGCAGGAATGGGAAGTACTGAAGGGAAGAAAGCTCCATCCATGGAGAGCATTCAGGGAAAGACTCCACCTCCGGGAATGGGAGGCACTGAAGGAAAAACAGCATCTGCGGAAATGGGAAGTGCCGAAGGGAGGACTCCTCCGGCAGGAATGGGTAGTGTTGAAGGGAAAACCCCACATGCAGGCATGGGGGGCATGTCACAGGAACAACTGAGTGCCATGATGGGAAATAATCCTGCAGCAGCAGCATCCACCTTGTCGAACGATTCACCTGAAATGTTGCTGACCAATTATTTTAAAGCGGCGAATGAAGCCATGTCTTCGGGGAACTGGGATATCGCCAATCAACAGTTAACCCGCATCAAAAGTTATCAACTAGTGAATGGAGGAACCAATTTACCTTCCGCCACAAAAATAAAGCTCGAAATATTTTATAACAACCTGAATATATTCGGAATACTGGCGATAATCTATGCTTTGCTTGGTTTTTTACTGTTAATCATGCATTTGGTTGATATTTTCAAAGTAAAATCAGGATTGGAGAAGTACCTGAATTTAGCCATTTATCCGTTTTTGGTTGTCTTTGTCCTTTACACGGCAGGACTGGCCATTCGTTGGTACATTTCGAGCCATGCCCCCTGGAGTAATGGATATGAAACCATGATATTCGTAGGATGGGCAGCCGCGTTGTCAGGGATGTTGTTTGCACGTAAATCGCCGATCACACTTGCCGTAACAGGTGTTTTATCCGCTATTGCCTTGTTTGTAGCCGGAATGAGCTGGATGAATCCAGAGATTACAAACCTGGTTCCCGTACTCAAATCGTTCTGGTTGATCATTCACGTAGCTATCATTACTTCCAGTTACGGATTCCTGGCTATGGGTGCCTTGCTGGGAATGCTTAATTTAATCCTGATGGTTGCACGGACAAAAAAGAATGCTTTAAAATTAAAGGACAATATTCAGGAAATAAGTTACATCATTGAACTGGCCTTAATAGTCGGTTTAATCATGCTGACCATAGGATGTTTTATCGGTGGTGTCTGGGCCAATGAATCATGGGGTCGTTACTGGGGATGGGATCCAAAAGAGACCTGGGCATTAGTCAGCATACTGGTCTATTCGGCAATCTTACACTTACGCAATGTTCCAAAAGCGAACAACCAATTCGTATTAAGCAGCTTAGCACTTATTGGGTTTAGTACCATAATAATGACATTTTTTGGTGTTAATTATTACCTTTCGGGGATGCATTCTTATGCACAGGGAACACCTCCACCGGTTCCGGCATTTGTATATTTTGTTATTGCCGGCGTAATTGCCTTAGTAATATTAGCTTACAATTCAGAAAAGAAAAACAGGATTTAAAATGATCCGGCAAAACAGATAAGAAAATAAAGATCTGTTTTTGTGCTATTTACGTTAGATTTCAAGGGTTAAACAAGAGAGCCTTATTTTTAATAGGTCTAAATAATTGAGGTTTAACCTTTTGAAAAATTTATTATCCAATTATTTTTCTAATTTTGAATTAAATAGAGTATCAAATATTGAGAAATAACTCAGATTTAAGAAAACAAAATCATGAATTATTTTCTAAATATTTCAGTATTAAAAAGCAACTAAATAATGACCCGAAACATCCATCGATTAACAATAACACTTTATTCGCTCATCGTTATCATTACAATAATTGGATTGACTTACATAGGATTTACGTATTATAACAAACCCATTGAAGAACGTTTTTTTGATCCGAATTATGCATTACTCAAACCAAGTGGGCTTTTAGGACATGGATTAGGGATATTAGGTTCACTGATGATTGTAGTTGGATTGTTTTCATATATGATTCGTAAACGATTTAAACTATTTGTCCGTGTAGGGGTATTAAAGTACTGGCTTGAATTTCATATTTTTTTATGTACGTTAGGTTCTATACTGGTAGTGTATCATACGACTTTTAAATTCGGAGGAATTGTATCCATTGGAGTATGGAGTATGGCAATTGTTTGGTCAAGCGGAGTTATCGGAAGGTATATTTATATACAGATACCCCGTTCGATCGAGGGGCGTGAATTAACCTTACGGGAAATCCAGGATGTAAAGACAGATCTGGATTTAGAATTAATGAATAAATATCATGTTGATATTTCGGAAATTAAAACGAATAATTATTCGACAAAAAAATTAAAGATCATATCGAAGAATATTAATTCATCAGATTTTAAAAAAATCAAGCAATTAATACGATCTCAAAAAAAATTAGTCCGTCGTATCGATCGATTAGATCGGATGCAAAGTCTTTTTAAATACTGGCATGTCGCTCATTTACCTTTTGCGCTTATCTTATTAATAATCATGGTCATTCACATTGCAGTGGTGCTCACCTTTGGCTATAAATGGATCTTTTAAAATTATGAATCAACTAATAGAATTATCAATTTATGGTGTTGCGATATTAATGATTGTGATCATTTTGCTGGTTTATATAAAAAAACAGCGAAGGGAGTCGAAAGAAGTTGATGTAAAGATAGAGCATGCCAAAGAAGAAGGGATTCATGAACCGGTATCCCTGTATCCTGTTGTCGATCCGAACAGATGTATCAAAAGTGGTGCTTGTATCGATGCCTGTCCGGAACATGACATTTTAGGAATCAGGAATGGTAAAGCCACCATCATCAACGCATCCCATTGTATCGGACATGGTGCCTGTTTCAGGGCGTGTCCGGTTGAAGCGATTTCCTTGTGGATTGGTACTGAGAAGCGTGGTGTTGATTTGCCGGACGTGGGTCCTACTTTTGAAACCAATGTACCGGGAATATATATTGCCGGGGAATTAGGTGGTATGGGATTAATAAAGAATGCAGTTTCCCAGGGAAAGGAAGCAGTTGAAAATATTGTAAAAACAATAAAAAAAGATGTAAAGGCTGACTATGACTTAATAGTGGTAGGTGCTGGACCTGCAGGGATTTCGGCTACACTTGCCGCAAAGAAGTATAATTTAAAAGTATTAACGCTGGAACAAGACACCTTAGGTGGTACGGTTTATACTTTTCCACGTTCAAAAATTGTAATGACATCACCCATGGATTTGCCATTATACGGAAAAATAAAATTTCGTGAGACCTCAAAATCAGAGTTACTCGAATTGTGGCACACCGTGTTATCAAAAAATGATATACAGATCAAAGAGAATTCAAAAGTAGAAGCCATTGTTCCGGAAGGAAAAATATTTAAAGTAGAAACAACCGCAGGTGAAACCTATACTACCAAAACAGTTTTAGTAGCAATTGGCCGTCGAGGGACACCCCGTAAATTAAATATAAAAGGTGAAGATACCGAGAAAGTTGCCTACCGTCTGTTAGAACCTGAAGAAATAAAAAATAAAAACATTCTGGTTGTCGGAGGAGGTGACTCAGCCATAGAATCGGCTTTGCTGCTGGCAGATGAAAACAAAGTGACACTTTCGTACCGGAGTGAATCCTTTAGCAGATTGAAAGTGAGAAATGCCGAAAGTATAAACGAAGCCATTAAAAACAAGACGATAACGGTAATATTTAACTCGAACATAGTAGCCATTGATACCGATACCATTACCTATTCGATTAAAGATTCGGCAGATGTATTAAAGTTGAAAAATGATCTGGTATATATTTTTGCCGGTGGAGAACTTCCAACACAATTTCTTAAAAAAATAGGGATTGATGTGACTACAAAATATGGTGAAAGTGTGTTGAAACACTGAGAACAAGAATAAGACACGTTTAAATAGCACTTAATAACGGAATTAACGAATCATCATCAGATATGAAATTAAAAGATTTATTGTTCATTTTCGGACTGTTTTTTTTAAGCACACAGTATGCTACTGCACAGATTTCGCCGGGCGAACTGAGCAATACACATGCCTATCTTGAAGGTGTAAGCAATTGTACGAAATGCCATACTGTGGGGAATAAAGTTACCCGTGAAAAATGTCTGGCGTGCCATCAGATTATTAAAACGAATATACTGGCTCATAAAGGGTACCATGCTTCAAAAGAAGTTGCCGGGAAACAATGTGTTGCCTGCCACAACGAACATCACGGACGTAATTTCCAGATTATCAGATTTGACAAAAAGACATTTGTTCACAGCAAAACAGGATTTGTTTTAAAAGGAGCCCATGCCCGTCAGGATTGTCGGAATTGTCATAAAAGTGAGTTTATAACCGATGCCAGATTAAAAAAGAAAGCATCGACCTATATGGGATTAAATCAGCGTTGCCTTACGTGTCACGAAGACTACCACCGGGGTAAAATGTCATCGAGATGCACGAATTGCCATAATTTTGAGTCGTTTAAAAATGCCACCGGGTTTGACCACAATACAACAAGATTTCCATTATTGGGTAGTCACCGAACTGTAGCCTGTGAAAAATGTCATAAGACAGAAATTGTAAACGGCAAGCCAAGACAGAAATTCAGAGGTGTTGAATTTGCCAATTGTACAGCATGTCATAAAGATGTGCATGATAATAAGTTCGGGCAGAATTGCAAGAAGTGTCACACTGAAGAATCGTTTCATGCCGTAAAAGGGATGAAGACCTTTGATCATGATAAAACAGACTTTAAACTTGTCGGGAAACACAATTTACTTGCCTGTAAAGCATGTCATAAGACCTCTTTAACAGCACCGATACGACATGATCATTGTACGAGTTGTCACGCAGACTACCATCATGGAGAATTTGCAAAAAAAGGGATATCCCCCGATTGCAATCAATGTCACAACAACAATGGGTTTACTCCGAGTGCCTACACCGTAGAAAAGCACAACTTAACTGATTTCAAACTGGAAGGAGCACATTTAGCAACCCCATGTATGGCCTGCCATAAGAAACAGGGGAAATGGTCGTTCCAAAACATGGGAAGCCGATGTGTCGATTGCCATGTTAATATTCACAAAGGATATATACAGGACAAATACATAGTGAACAACAACTGTATTACCTGTCACAATGTAACCAGCTGGAAAAAAGTAACTTTCAATCATTCGCTGACTAAATTCAAACTGGATGGTGCACACGCTAAATTACTATGCAGCGATTGCCACTATGCAAAAAACGAAAAAGGCGTAAGGGTTCAGAAATTTATCGGGTTATCAACAGATTGTGAAAGTTGTCATAAGAATTCACATGTCGGACAATTTGATGTAAATGGGAAAACAGATTGTACAAAATGCCATACTACTGATAACTGGGTAAAGACAAAATTTGATCACAACACTTCCCGCTTTAAACTGGATGGCGCCCATGCAACAGTTGAATGCAAGGAGTGTCATAAGGAAGTAAATGATGTTAAAGGAAAATATATTCAATACAAATTCAAAAGTATAGAATGTTCAACTTGTCATTCATAATTATTTTAGTACATTTTATAACATTAGATATAAAATCTCAAACTTCACCTCATGGTGATAAGTTAACCTTAAAATGTGAAAATTGTCACCTCAGTACGGATTGGACATCCATCCTGATAAATAAGGATTCTTTTAATCACGACAGTACAGGTTTTAAATTGGTGGGTCAACATCAGGCAGTAGCATGCAAAGAATGCCACAGTGATTTGATATTTGATCATGCAAAGAAGGAATGTAATTCATGTCACCCGGATTTTCATCAACCGACAGTAGGCCGGGATTGTGCACGGTGTCATAATTCAACATCCTGGATCATAAAAAGCAGCACGCATGCCGGGCAATTTGACATAAACGGAAAAACGGATTGTTCAAGATGCCATGTCACTGACAGTTGGAGGATAACGAAATTTGATCATAACACGACAAGATTTAAACTGGATGGAGCACATGCATTCGTAAAATGCAATGAATGTCATAAAGTTGTCGTTGATAAAAAAGGAAAGTATGTACAATACAGATTTGGGAATATCGAATGTATAAATTGTCATTATTAACTCTTCTTGCTCTGTTTGTAGCAGTAACTGTGTTTTCGCAATCTTCACCTCACGGAGACAAGCTAAACATGAAATGTGACGTTTGTCATGTCAGCAAGAACTGGACAACCATAGTTATTAAAAAAGACTCATTCAATCATAATGACACCGGCTTTCCGTTAACCGGACAACATCAGACTGTATCCTGTAAAAAATGCCATAGTGATTTAGACTTTTCGACGGCTAAAAACAAAACCGAATGTATTTCATGTCACGCAGATGTTCATCAACTTACTTTAGGAAGAGATTGCGGACGATGCCATACGCCTCTCACCTGGAAAGTTGAAAACATTACCCGGATACACGACCAAAGCAGATTTCCGTTACATGGAAGTCATGCCGTGACTGATTGTATGCAATGCCATAAATCGGCATCTTTACTACGATATGATCCAATTGGCACCGAATGTATTGATTGTCATTCCGCGGATTATTTTGCAACGACAAATCCGTCCCATGTTGCATCGAAATTTCCAACAGATTGTAACATGTGTCATAATGAAAACAACTGGCAATCGGCTACATTCAATCACAACAATACAGCTTTTCCATTAAAAGGTGCACATGTCGGGTTAGAGTGCATACAATGCCATGCTAAAGGATACGCGGGCACACCAACTACCTGTGTCAGCTGTCACTTAACGAATTATAATGCTACTACGAATCCAAACCATGTGACTTCTAAGTTTTCTACGGATTGTATAACCTGTCATAATGTAACGGCATGGAGTCCGGCAACATTTAATCACAATACGGCAACAACTTTCCCTTTAACAGGATCTCATGCCGGCGTACTCTGTATCAGTTGCCATACAAATGGATATGGTGCCATACCGACAACCTGTGTCAGTTGTCACCTTGCGAATTATACGGCTACCACCAATCCGTCACATTCAGCGGCCAAATTCCCGACAACCTGTGAAACTTGTCACACGACAACTGTATGGCAACCTTCTACCTTTAATCATACTACTTCAACCTCGTTCCCTCTAAAGGGAGCACATGTTGGCGTTGCCTGCCAGAGTTGCCATACAAACGGTTATTCAGGAGGGACACCGGCTACCTGTGTGGGTTGTCACCTGAACAATTACAACACAGCAGCAAACCCGAATCATGTTGCTAATAATTTTTCTAAAGATTGTCAGACATGTCATAATGTAACTGCATGGCAACCTTCGACCTTCAATCATACTACAACTTCTTTCCCTTTGACAGGAGCACATACTGCTGTTGCCTGTGTAAGTTGCCATACCAACGGATACACCGGTGGTACACCCACTACCTGTGTGGGTTGTCACCTGACGAACTTTAATGCAACCACAAACCCGAATCATGTATTGGCTAAATTCTCAACCGATTGCAAGACCTGTCATAATGTAACTGCCTGGAGTCCGGCAACATTTAACCATACTACGGCAACAACTTTTCCATTAACAGGTGCCCATATCGGAGTAGCCTGTATCAGTTGTCATGCAAAGGGTTATGCAGGAATTCCAACTACTTGTGTGAGTTGTCACCTGACGAATTATAATGCTACTACGAATCCAAACCATGTGACTTCTAAGTTTTCAACAGACTGCATAACCTGTCATAATGTAAGTTCGTGGACCAGTGCTACATTTAATCACAACACAGCAACAACATTCCCGTTAACCGGAGCTCATATCGGAGTAGCCTGTGTCAGCTGTCACCCAACGGGTTATACAGCCATCCCGACAACCTGTGTAAGTTGCCACCAGACGAATTACAATGCGACCACCAATCCGTCGCATTCAGCAGCCAAATTCCCGACAACCTGTGAAACCTGTCACACGACTACGGCATGGCAGCCTTCCACTTTCAATCATACTACTTCAACAACCTTCCCATTAACGGGAGCACATGTTGGGGTGGCTTGCGTAAGTTGTCATACCAACGGGTATACCGGCGGTACTCCAACTACCTGTGTGGGTTGTCATCTGACAAATTACAACACTGCAACTGTACCGAATCATACAACAAACAATTTTTCGAAGGATTGTCAGATCTGCCACAACAACACAGCCTGGCAACCTTCAACTTTCAATCATGCCACCACTTCATTCCCGTTGACAGGAACACATAGTGCAGTTGCCTGCGGAAGTTGTCATACAAATGGGTATACCGGCGGTACTCCAACGACATGTGTGAGTTGTCATCTGACAAATTACAACACTGCAACCGTACCGAATCATACAACAAACAATTTTTCGAAGGATTGTCAGATCTGCCACAACAACACAGCCTGGCAGCCTTCAACCTTCAATCATGCCACCACTTCATTCCCGTTGACAGGAGCACATAGTGCAGTTGCCTGCGGAAGTTGTCATACCAACGGATATACCGGCGGAACACCCGCTACCTGTGTGGGTTGTCACCTGACGAACTTTAATGCTACCACAAACCCAAATCATGTATTGGCTAAATTCTCAACAGATTGCAAGACCTGTCACAATGTTAATACATGGAGTCCATCAACATTTAACCATACTACGGCAACCAGTTTTCCACTGGCAGGTGCCCATATCGGAGTAACCTGTATCAGTTGTCATGCAAAGGGGTATGCCGGCATTCCAACTACTTGTGTGAGTTGCCATCTTACAAATTATAATGCGACCACAAACCCGAATCATGCAACAGCCAAGTTTCCTACAACCTGTGAGACTTGCCATACTGTTACAGCCTGGACACCATCAACATTTAACCACACGACTTCAACTGCTTTCCCGTTAACCGGATCACACACCGGAGTAGCCTGCGTAAGTTGCCATCCGACAGGATATACAGCTATTCCGACTACCTGTGTGAGTTGTCACCTTGCCAGTTATAATGCAACGACAAATCCGAATCACGTGACTGCAAAATTTGCAACAACCTGTGAGACTTGCCATACAACAAAAGCCTGGGTGCCTTCAACGTTTAATCACAGCACTGCCACCACGTTTCCATTGACAGGTGCTCATACAGGAGTAGCATGCGTCAGTTGTCACCCTTCAGGGTATGCTGCAATACCGACAACCTGTGTCAGTTGCCACTTAACGACCTATAATGCAACGACCAATCCAAATCATGTGACTTCAAAATTCCCTACGACCTGCGAGACTTGTCACTCAACAACGAACTGGACCTCGTCAACATTTAATCACAGTACCAGTACTACTTTCCCATTAACGGGTGCTCATATTGGACTAACGTGTATACAATGCCATCCAACGAATTATAATGCGATACCGACGACCTGTGTAAGTTGCCATTTAACAAATTACAACGCAACGACCAATCCGAATCATACCGGTGCTAAATTTGCAACTACCTGTCAGACCTGTCATACAACAACAAATTGGACATCAGCAACATTCAAACATAATACGGTAGCCACTATTCCTTTAACAGGGAATCACAACCTGAGTTGTTCAACCTGTCATACAACTCCAACAAATTACGCGATATTTTCTTGCAGACAAACAGGCTGTCATGCCAATGCTCATAACGCCAGTGCGGGAAGTACCGGTTGTTATTCATGTCACCCAACCGGAAGGGCCGGATAAATGTACGTTAGGATCAATAGTTGATCTTACTGATTCTACTAAAACTAAAATGAAATAATTTAAATTATAACATGATGCGCAGGATGATACTTTTCATAGTATATGTTATTTTTGTTACTTCAGCATTTGCTAAATCTCCACACGGTGAAGGTTTTAAAACAAATTGTGTCGTTTGTCATACTACAAATGACTGGACAAAAATCAAAATGGAAGGTTTTAATCATGATACTACTGATTTTCCTCTTATAGGGCAACATAAAACGGTTTATTGCCGAAAATGTCATGTCGATCTGGAATTTAAAAATGCAAAAAGAGAATGTGTCTCCTGCCATAAAGATGTTCACGAAGGTACATTAGGTCGTGATTGTGAAAGATGCCATGCCCAGTCTTCGTGGATTGTAAATAATATACGCCAGATACATCAACAAAGCAGATTCCCGTTAATCGGAGCACATGCCCGGGTGGATTGCTATCAATGTCATAATAAATCAGCTTCTCTCCTTCGGTTTGATCCCATGCGATCAGATTGTGTGGACTGTCACTTAACCGATTTTATGGCAACAACCAGTCCAAACCATGCAGCATCAGGATTTTTAAAAGACTGTTTTTTATGTCATAATGAAATTAGCTGGAAATCGTCAACATTCAATCACAATGCAACTTCATTCCCTTTGACCGGAGGACATTTTGGAGTGGATTGCGTAAAATGCCATGCAAACGGGTACACCTCTACCCCTACTGCCTGTGTCAGCTGTCACTTGTCAAATTACAATGCCACTACGAATCCAAATCATACGACGGCAAAATTCTCTACCGATTGCCAGACCTGCCATACCACAACAGCCTGGTCGCCTTCATCATTTAATCACAACACAGCCACTACGTTCCCATTGACAGGTGCCCATATTGGTGTAACGTGTGTGCAATGCCACACAAACGGCTATGGTGCTATTCCGACAACCTGTGTCAGCTGTCACCTGACGAATTATAATGCGACAACCAATCCAAATCACATTACAGCGAAGTTTCCAACAACCTGTGAAACCTGTCATACATCAACGGCCTGGGTTCCATCATCAATCAACCATAATACCAGTACGACGTTTCCATTGCAGGGAGCACATATCGGACTTGCCTGTACACTTTGCCATACAAACGGGTATGGAGCGATACCGACAACCTGCGTCAGTTGTCATTTAACCAATTACAACGCAACTACCAATCCGAATCATAGTTTAGCTAAATTTTCAACCGACTGTTCTACCTGCCATAGTGTTACTGCCTGGAGTCCATCAACATTTAACCACAGTACAGCTACCACGTTTCCATTAACGGGAGCACATACCGGAGTTGCCTGTGTAACCTGTCATACAAACGGCTATGGTGCCATTCCGACGACATGCGTGAGTTGTCACCTGGCAAACTTCAATGCGACCACTAATCCGAACCACACAACAGCCAAGTTTCCTACAACCTGTGAAACCTGTCACTCGACTACTGCCTGGGTACCTTCAACATTTAACCACACTACCGCCACATCATTCCCGTTAACCGGGGCTCATATCGCGGTAACCTGTGCAACGTGTCATCCGACCGGTTATACTGCCATTCCGACGACATGTGTGAGTTGTCATTTAACGACCTATAATGCCACGACCAATCCAAATCATATCACTTCAAAGTTCCCTACGACCTGCGAAACCTGTCACTCAACAACCAACTGGACATCATCCACTTTTAATCACAGCACCAGTACCACATTTCCGTTGACGGGCGCACACATTGGTCTGACTTGTATACAATGCCATCCGACGAATTATAATGCAATACCGACAACTTGCGTGAGTTGCCATTTGGCAACCTACAATGCAACTACCAATCCGAATCACATTGGTGCTAAATTTGCAACAACCTGTGAAACCTGTCATACAACAACCAATTGGACATCAGCAACATTTAATCATAATACAGTAGCCACTATTCCTTTAACCGAGAATCACAATCTTGGTTGCTCCATATGTCATACAACACCAACAAATTATACGATATTTTCTTGCAGGCAAACCGGTTGTCATGCCAATGCACATAATCCCAGCGCGGGAAGTACCGGTTGTTATTCATGCCACCCGAGAGGAAGAGCCGGTTGATAATTTTCAATTAAAAAAAAACAACTGTTCGATACGAACATTTTTATATAAATTCAATATTTGAAATATTTCAACATGAGAAGATTTTTACTTTTAATAATTTCCGGTTTTATTGTTACTTCTGTTTTCGCGAAATCTCCACACGGGGATAATTTTAAAATAGATTGTGCGAAATGTCACATTACCAGCAACTGGGAGCAGTCGAATCCGAGATTATTTAATCATAATAAAACAAAATTTCCTTTAGTTGGAGCACATAAGTCAGTAGAATGCAAGGCCTGTCACCCGACACTGGAATTTGCCAAAGCGAAGACACAATGTTGGGAATGTCATAAAGATATACATCAAGGGACAGTCGGCTCAGATTGCGGAAGGTGCCATACCCCAAAAACATGGATTGTATCAAACGTGAAACAAATTCATCAACAGGTAGGATTTACATTGAATGGTTCGCATGCCACGGCCGATTGTAACCTTTGTCATAAATCGGCTTCTTTATTCCGGTTTGAAAATATGAGGACAGATTGTTATTCGTGTCACAAAGACAAGTATGATGCAACAAATCACAGAGCTGATGGCTATAATACCGATTGTTTCCATTGTCATAACATGACCGGACAAAACTGGTCGATTTCGGGTAAAGGTTTTGAACACGGACTATTTCCACTCTCAGGAGGGCATAATATCGATTGTAAAGTGTGCCATACAACCGGAGAATACAGAACGATATTATCAACAGAATGTAAAACCTGTCATTTGGCAAAATATAATGCAACAACGAATCCGAACCATAAAGCAGTTGGCTTTTCAACAGATTGCCAGCCATGCCATTCGATTAATGCCTGGACACCTTCTACTTTTAATCACGAAAGTTATTTCCCGATTAAGAGTGGCAATCATTCCGGAATAAGTTGCGCACAATGTCACACAACAACGGGGAATTATTTAAAATTCTCTTGCGTCACCTCTTCATGTCATGGGAATGCACATAATCAGAGCCAGGGAGCTGCCGGTTGTTATAGATGCCATTCAAAGGGATAATAGTAAGTTTAGACATAATTTTAAAGCAAATCAAAATAGTTACTGATGAGTATATTCAAATTAAAAATCAGGAAAGACAGGTTAGATTCATTTTTAATGAAAAATCCATTATGTAAGATTTTGATTAAATCGGACACCTCTTTAGCAAGGAAAATATTCCAGTTATAAGATTCTGGCAGTATGATAGTTGATTCTATAATTACAATAAAAAATAAAATATTTACAAAGTAAATGTATTGATTGCCAAAAGAATAAAAAAACTGTCAAACTTATTACCAACACTTTCAGGTTTAACCTAATATTACAAAACAAATTACTCATAATCTGAATATTTCATGCACTTTTATAAATTAAAAAATAATTCTTGCTTCATATGAAAACCCCCGTATTATTTATTTTGTTTGTTTTTCTTAGCCTTGCTTCTTACAGTCAAACCACACCGGAGGTTTTGAATGGTAAAGTATCCTTTATTACAACTCAGAACGTATATGTTAAATTTGACAACACGAAGGGTATTCGTGTAGGAGATACATTATATGTGACTCAGGATACAAAATTAATCCCGGCATTAGTTGTGAATAGTTTATCTTCTATTTCATGTGTTGGTACTCCATTGACAAAAGATAAATTTATCCTTACTACTCAAATTATTGCTAAAAAAAGAGAAGTTAAAAGACCTGCTGAAAAGATTCCACGTGATTCAAGGAATCCACTTTCACCGAACGATGAGGCAATTCATGCAGCATTTAAACAAACGACAAAAACTACCAAGGAAAGATTCGACGGGCGACTGGCTGTTTCTTCCTATACGAATGTTTCAAACAGTTATACTTCAAGTGAACGGCTCAGGTACAATTTAACGATGAAAGCCGAACACATTGGTAATTCAGACCTGTCGGCCGAAACCTATATCTCGTTTTCACATCTGCTCTCCTTCCCCGCTAAAACGACAGATTGGAGAGGATTAAACAATGCCTTGAAAATATATAGCCTGGCTTTAAAATATGACCTGAGTAAAACTTCAAGCATTAGCCTTGGTCGGAAAATATATAATAATTTGTCGAATATTGGGGCTGTTGATGGACTTGAATATGAGAATACCGGTAAAAATTTCACCTATGGAGCCGTAGCCGGTTCAAGACCTGATTATTTAGATTACAGCTTTAATCCCAAGCTATTACAATTTGGGGCTTTTGTCAGTCATAATACCCATAATGACAATGGGATCATGCAGACTTCATTTGCCGTATTCGACCAATTGAATAACTTCAAGACCGACCGGCGTTTTGTTTATTTTCAACATACGAATTCTTTATTAAAAAACGTAGACTTATTCAGTTCATTCGAATTTGATTTATATAAGGTAAAGGATTCAATTCCAATGAATATGTTTGATTTAACCAGTGCCTATATTTCCATCAGAGTCAAGCCATGGAGTAATTTTTCCACGTCTTTATCTTACGACGCCCGTAAAAACATCTATTATTACGAAACATTCCCTCAGAATAAAATCGACAGTACATTGGATAAAGAAACCAGGCAAGGTTTCAGGTTTAATTTTATGTACCGTCCTTTCAAATACCTGATCTGGGGTGGTAATGCAGGCTACAATCTGAAGTCGGCTACTACAGGTGAATCGATGAATGCAAACAGTTTTTTAAGTTATACCCAATTGCCATTCAATACCTACGGCACCCTGTCGGCAACAATACTTAAAACACCCTATCTGCAAAGCATGACGGTATACGGAATATCATTAAACCGCGACTTCTCGCAAGGCAAGATAAATGCCCAGATTGAATACAGGATGGGAAAATTCATATATACCAATAATCCGACAATGCCGACAAATCAAAATATCGGAGCAATGAGTTTATTCTGGAGAGTTGCAAAAAAAACAGCCCTATCCGTAAATTTTGAAGGAACTTTAGAAACAAACAATGGTGTTAAAAACAATTATGCAAGTATTTATTTTAATATAAGTCAGCGGTTTTAAGTTTGATGATTCTGATTATAAGAAGATACTAAAGAAAATGATTGTCCACAGATTACACTGATTTACACTGATTATTTGTTTAAAAAAGAAATTAAACAAAAGATTGTCCACAGATTACACTGATTTACACTGATTATTTGTTTAAAAAAGAAATTAAATAAAAAGATTGTCCACAGATTACACTGATTTACACTGATTATTTGTTTAAAAAAGAAATTAAACAAATGATTGTCCACAGATTACACTGATTTACACTGATTATTTGTTTAAAAAAGAAATTAAACAAATGATTGTCCACAGATTACACTGATTTACACAGATTATTTGTTTAGACGAAATTAAACAAAAGATGAATGTACGGGTTTGTCAACAGATTTAAACAGATAAATTATTTTAAATATTATCCGGATTATGCCCATCCGCCATATTTTATCTTACATATTCATCCACAACGTATAAATGCAACAAGTATGGTTTTGGATATTTTGATGATAATTAGTAAGTCTGATTGTTCAAAATTCGATAGTACTTTATTTCATTTATTGACTGGGTATTCAATTTTAAGCATTCTGAAGCCTTTTTAAGCTCATTTCTTTTTAAATGATACTTTCTCCCATTTTATTCACAAAAGCCAGTAAAACACATGAAACAAGGACTAATACTATCATTTGACAGCCGGGCTTGCAGGCAACATAAAATAAAACATCAAAGAATGGAACAATCCGGATTTATTCTAAAATTAGTCTATCAATTGGATTTATATTCTGTATTAACATGGTCTGTTTTTAGAATTGCAATTAATAAATCTGAAAGAATATTCTAAACTGATTCCTATTGAGCATATACAAAAAAGAAGCAACTCTTTCGGGTTGCTTCGTATTCAAAATTTAAGATTCCGTACTATCGTTCCGGTTATCCTAAAAATCCTTTTAATAATTTGCTCTTGGCATTTGGTCTCAATTTCCGAATTGCTTTTTCCTTAATCTGCCGTACACGTTCACGTGTTAAACCAAATTCATCTCCTATTTCTTCAAGGGTCATTTCAGTAACTCCGATACCAAAGAATTTCTTAACGATGTCGCGTTCCCTGTCAGACAGTGTGAAGGCTAAAACACGTTCTATTTCTTTGGAGAGTGATTCGTTAATCAACACCCGATCCGCATTAGGAGAATCATCATTAATCATTACATCCAACAAACTATTGTCTTCACCTTCAACAAATGGGGCATCTACCGATATATGACGGCCTGATACTTTCATTGTGTCAGCGATTTTATCAACAGGGATATCCAACACTTCGGCCAGTTCTTCCGGAGAAGGACGGCGTTCGTTTTCCTGTTCGAATTTAGAAAAAGCTTTGTTGATTTTGTTTAATGATCCAACCTGGTTTAAAGGTAAGCGCACAATACGCGATTGTTCAGCCAACGCCTGCAAAATAGATTGACGTATCCACCACACAGCATAGGAAATAAACTTAAATCCACGTGTTTCGTCAAATTTTTCTGCTGCTTTTATCAGTCCAAGGTTGCCTTCGTTAATTAAGTCCGGTAGACTGAGGCCTTGATTTTGGTACTGTTTAGCAACTGAAACAACAAAACGTAAGTTAGCACGTGTCAGTTTTTCCAAAGCTAGTCTATCACCTCCCCGTATCCGTTGAGCTAACTCAACTTCTTCTTCGACTGTGATAAGATCTTCTCGTCCAATCTCTTGCAAATATTTGTCAAGCGATGCACTTTCACGATTCGTGATTGATTTTGTTATTTTTAATTGTCTCATTTAATGAATGAAAATTAGCTTGCAAAAGTAGTTGTTTTTTT
>Ga0302203_1000297_pt1 | contig 20943 bp, 15 predicted proteins | sample II_Fen_E1_1_FD_194576 | JGI IMG/M metagenome (GOLD analysis project Ga0302203, IMG submission 194576) | Peat permafrost microbial communities from Stordalen Mire near Abisko, Sweden - II_Fen_E1_2 | ecosystem: Environmental > Terrestrial > Soil > Wetlands > Permafrost | place: Sweden: Abisko...
ATAAAATCAACCAAAGCACCTTCACTACGACCAATCCAATTACGTTGAGCAGATTTAGTAGACTCTGGCCAATCTAAATTATCTAAACCTGAAAGAAGTCCTGAAACTTCACGGCCTTCATGTTTTATATCTTCGACAAAATCAGTAATCTTAAAAAACCATTGTTCTAAATCTTTTTGAATAACATCATTACCACAACGTTCGCAAACCCCGCCTTCAGCTTGTTCACGAGCCAGCACTGTCTGACAGCTGTCGCACCAATTAACTTTGGCTTTTTTCTTATAAGCCAAGCCGTTATTGTACATTAATAAAAACATCCACTGGGTCCATTTATAGTATTCTGGATCACAAGTCACCACAACTCGATCCCAGTCATAAGAAAAGCCTAAAGAATCAATTTGTTTGATAAAATTAGCGCTAGCAGTTTTAGTTGTTTCTGATGGGTGGATACCTGTTTTAATAGCGTAATTTTCCGCTGGTAGACCAAAAGCATCAAAACCTTGAGGATGTAAAACATTAAAACCCTTAGCACGTAAATAACGAGCATAAATATCAGTGGCTGTATAAGATTCTACATGTCCAGCATGGAGCCCAGCTCCTGATGGATAAGGAAACATATCTAAAATAAAGCGTTTTGGTTTGTCGCTAGTTTCATCTGTTTTAAAAACACCCTCAGCGCGCCAACGCTCCTGCCATTTTTTCTCAATATTTTGGTGATCGTACATAGTTTTATTGCTAATAATATGGCCTTATTTTATCTTATAATTAGCCTTTTGGCAATAAAAAAATAGCTAAATATTTAGCTATTTTTGAATTTATAGTTCAAGTACCACTGGACAATGATCCGATCCAACAATCTTATCTAATATCTGAGCATTTTTCAATTTTTTAAGGAGTTTTTTAGAAGTACAGAAATAATCAATCCGCCAACCAACATTCCGCTCCCGAGCTCCGGCTCGATAGCTCCACCAAGTATATTGGACTTTATCACCATTTAAGGCTCGATAACTATCAATAAAACCAGCTCCCAAAAAATTAGTCATCCAAGCACATTCCTCAGGAGTAAAACCAGCACTGCCACGATTTTCTTTAGGACGAGCCAAATCGATATCTAAATGAGCCACATTAAAATCACCACAAATAACAATAGGCTTTTTTTCTTCCAACTTTTTCAAATGTTTTTGCAAAGATTCGTTAAATTCTATCTTATAGTCTAAGCGTGATAATTCGCTATTAGAGTTAGGGAAATAACAATTAACCAAATAAAAATCTTTAAATTCAGCAATTTGCGTCCGTCCTTCATCATCAAACTTAGCGGCACCAAAACCATTAGCTACCTTTAAGGGTTGAAGAATATCTTCGCGAACTAAGATGGCGGTACCACTATAGCCTGGTCTTTTGGCACAATTCCAATATTCAGTATAACCAGGAAAATCTAAATTAGCGTCATTTTTACTACTTTCAGAAATCTTAACTTCTTGTAAGCATAAAACATCGGGCTTTACCTCTAATAAAAAGTCAGAAAAATTTTTTTTCATAATTGCTCTAATGCCATTTACATTCCAAGAAATGAGTTTCATAGTGTCAATTTTTCATAAATTATGTATAATGAAAGTATAGTTAAAAAACCTAAAACATACAATTATGGCGCTCGATCTTGGTAGCATGAATCTGGAAGAAAGAACCAAATATTTAGAACTTAAAGCTCAATATGGAAAAAAATTATCCCCTTGGTATAAAAAATGGTGGGGCATTTTAATCCTTGTAATCTTAGGGCTTATTTTAATTTTAGGAACGGCGGCCGGACTTTATATTTATAACCAAGTTCAAGAAATAAATAGTAATAACACCTACAATCAACAAGTAAATTCTAGCCAAGCCTTACAACAAGCGATTAATCCGGGAACTAATTATTATTTAGGGACTAATAATGCTGTTTTAACTATTGTAGAATTTTCTGACTTTGCTTGTCCTTACTGTGAACAGGCTTACCCTATTTTAAAAAAGATTAATGCCAGGTATCCTGGAAAAGTAAAAATAGTTTTTCGCGACTTACCATTACATGAGAATTCAGTTGATTTAGCGATGGCCGCTCGTTGTGCCGGAGAACAAGGTAAATTTTGGGAAATGCATGATCAACTATTTGCTAACCAAAGTAGTTTAAAAGGAACTGGTGATGAACTTAAATCAGTGGTTTATGGTTTAGCTGGTACGCTTGGTTTAAACGCTGCTAATTTCGATTCTTGTTATACAAATAAAAAATATCTAACCAATATTAGCAAGGATTTTACTGACGCCAACACTCTTAAACTAAAAGGGACTCCTTCTTGGTTTTTAAATGGTAAATTAATATCTGGTTATATTCCAGAAACAGAATTTCTAACTTTATTAGACAGTTACTTCGCTAGCTTAAAATAATTATGATAGACAATATTATTCAAACTAGAGTTCATGGACGTGGCGGACAAGGAGTAGTCACAGCTGCCGAGCTTATTGCTTTAGCGGCTTTTTATGACGGTAAAGAATCACAAGCTTTTCCGTTTTTTGGTGTTGAAAGAAGTGGTGCTCCCATTATGGCTTTTGCTAGAGTATCCAATTCTAAAATAAAAACTCGTGAACAAGTTTATCGTCCTGATTTTTTAATTATTCAAGACGCTACTTTAATTGATGATGAGGGGATTTTTAATGGCGTCACTGCTCAAACAAAATTATTAGTTAATTCTTCAAAAACTAAAGAAGAAATTTTTAAAGATCTTAAAAAAAATAATAAAATTAAACTTAATAATATTTATACTACTCCAGCAACTGAAATTGCCTTAGAATTTATCGGTAAAAATATTGTTAATACTGTTATCCTTGGTGCCTTAGCTAAACACGCCAACTTATTTTCGCTTCAAGCATTAAATAAAGCTGTTACTGTTAAATTAGAATCTAAAGGACCAAAAATTTTACAAAAAAATCTTGATGCTATCACAAAAATATATGCGACCAGTTAGTAATCCCAACACATCATTAAATAATAAGACTGGCTCCTGGCGAGTCTATAAACCAGAAACAGATTACAAAACCTGCATCGGTTGTTCTTTGTGTGCTAAATTTTGTCCCGACGCTTGCATTGAAATGAAGGCACAAAAAGATTATGAAAATAAATTAAAACCGGTTACTGATTATGATTACTGTAAGGGTTGTGGTTTATGTGCTAAAGAGTGCCCCGTTAAAGCTATAAAAATGGTAAAAGATTTTTAGTATGAAAAATAATAATAAACGACAACTACTAGAAGGCTCCAGAGCGATTGCTTTAACAGTTAAAGCAATTCGTCCGGCAGTTGTTAGTGCCTATCCTATTACTCCACAAACTCATATCGTTGAAGACTTGGCTAAATTTAAATCTGACGGCCAAGAATCATATGAATATGTAAGAGCGGAAAGTGAATTTGCGGCCGCTTCAATTGTGCTTGGCGCCAGTGCTACTGGCTCTAGAACTTATAGTGCCACTAGCTCTCAAGGTTTATTATTAATGGCCGAAGTTATTTATAATATCTCTGGTATGAGACTTCCGGTTGTTATGACCGTAGCCAACCGTGCGGTATCCGCTCCAATTAATATCTGGAATGATCATTCTGATATTATGGGAATGCGTGATGCTGGAGCAATTCTACTTTTTGCCGAAACACATCAAGAAGCCATTGATCAACATGTGCTTGCTTATAAGATAGCTGAAAGTTTATCACTACCTGTTTTCGTAAACGTTGATGGTTTTATTTTGACTCATTCTTATGAAGCTTGTGAAATACCAGAAACAAAAGTAATTAAAAAGTTTTTACCAGATTATAAAGCTAAAAAAGGCGAATTCTTAGACCCTAAAAATCCGATTACTATGGGTATGTTTGCGGGACCACAATATTATTTTGGTTTTAGAAAAGCATTACAAGATGATTTATTAGCTAGTGCTAAATTAATTGAAAAAGAATACGCCAATTGGAAAAAAATATTTGTTACTGGGAAAAAAGACGCCTTAGTTAAAATTGATAATGGCTTAATGGAATACTATGGACCAAAAAATCCTAAAATAGTATTAGTTACCTTAGGAAGTGTCGCGGGTACAATTAAACAAGTGATTGATGATGCCGGTTCTAAAAATTCCGTTGGCTTACTTAAATTACGTTGTTATCGTCCATTCCCTGCCGAACAAATTAAGAAAGCTTTAAAGGGTGTTAAACAAGTAATTACTATTGAGAAAGCTTACGGACTAGGTTATTTATCACCTTTACACTTAGATTTAGCTGCCGCTTTATACGGCGAAAAAATAAAATTAGCCTCCCAAGTTGTTGGACTTGGTGGCCAAGACGTAACTGAAACAGAAATTAGCAAAATTATAAAAGCTTATGAAAAATTTTAAAAAAATTGGTGCTCTATTATTTTTAAGTGCCTATTTAATTATTGCCACTCCAGTTTTTGCTGACGATGTTCAGTTTAAACCACAAATTGGTATTCCTGGTTCTGAATTCCAACAAGGAGTAGGGACAGAAGTTGGTACTACCACGGCCTCAGTAGTTACTAGTGATTTACTAGCTCGCTATATTGCAGCTTTTTACAAATGGGGATTATCAATCGTTGGCGTCCTAGCTATTTTAATGCTAATGGCTGGTGGTATTGTATGGCTTACTTCTGGTGGTGACAGCGGTCGTATTGCTAATGCTAAGAAAATGATTGAAGGTAGTTTATTTGGTTCTCTTCTATTACTAGGTGCTTATTTTTTTCTAAACACAATTAATCCTGATTTAACAAAACTGCCAGCAATTAAAATGGATTTAATTAAAAGAATTGATAATGGTTGTTGCCAAGACGGTAGCTTTGGTAGTGTGACAACTTCAGATAAATGCAAAGGAACTTTTATGGCATCTGCATACTTAAATGCTGCTGGGACCTGTGAAACAAAAGTGTGTTGTATTTATGAAAAAAGCGGAACCGGTAGCGGCTGTTTTGATTCCACTAGTAGCGTTTGTACTGGTTCTGGTTTAACTAAAAATTCTCAATCGTGTTATGACTTAGCCGCTTGTAAAGATAAAATTATTACTTGTGATGGTAAGCAGAACGGTGATGATGCTATTGGTTTCTGGACTGGTTATCGAGATTTGTTTTGCTACTACGGTTTAATTGTTACTGGTCCTGGTAAAGTAGGTGAGGCTTGTGGTTCTAAAAGTAATAATCGCGCCGGAGTTTGTGTTAAAAATAGCGAAGACTGTAACGATACTAATCAAACTGGTGGCCGAGACTGTGTTAGTGGCGCTAAGTGTTGTATTGATAATGGTGCTAGTGGTTCTTGGTAAAAAAATAATATGATAAATAATAATAAAAAATATTTAGCTTCGGGACATAATGCTTGTGCTGGGTGTGGTGAATTATCGGCCGCCCAAGCAGTGATGCGTGGTTTAAATGATAAGATAATCATTACCAATGCTACGGGTTGTTTAGAAGTAACTACAACCGCTTATCCGCAAAGTGCTTGGGGCTTACCTTGGATTCATTCCTTGTTTGAAAATGCTGCCTCAGTAGCTTCTGGAGTTTTGGCATCATTAAAACAAAAAGGTGACACTGAAACTAAGGTAGTTGTTTTTGGTGGTGATGGTGGTACTTATGATATTGGTTTTGGTTTAATTTCTGGTATGTGGGAACGTGGCGAAAATATTGTCTATATTTGTTTCGATACCGAGGCTTATTCTAACACTGGCATTCAAGCATCGGGAGCTACGCCCTACGGAGCTTCAACTACTACCACCCCTGATGGCTTAATCTCTATTGGTTCAACAACTCGTAAAAAAGATATGATTGGCGTGGCTTTAGCACACGGCTTAAAATATATTGCTCAAAGTACGGCTGGCTTTCCTGATGATATCACCAATAAAGTAAAAAAAGCCTTAGCTTCTAATGGGCCAGCTTATATTCAAATTCTTTGTCCTTGCATTCCTGGATGGAAAATAAAATATGATGAATCCGGAACTTTTTCTAAACTAGCTGTTAAAACTGGTTTATATCCATTATTAGAGTATACCGATGGTAAATTAAGTGCTTCGAGTATTAATGCTAATTTTCAAGCTGGCGAAGTTATTAATTATTTAACTGGTCAAGGTAGATTTTCTCATCTTAAAGAAGAAGATTTAACAATGATAAAAAAAATTGCTGACGAAAATGTTCTAAAATACAAATTATGAGACAGAAAAAAACTTTACTAAAAATAAATCTTTTAATAATCTTAACCCTGTCTCTTTTTTCTTTAGGCGAACAGGTAAAAGCGGCTGGTTGTGGTTACATTTGTAACTATTCTCCCGATGTTGATACAGCTTTAGAATACTGCCAGAAAAATAGTGGTAGTGATGCTTATTTAGGAACAACACTTTCGCTTAATGGAACGCCAGCGGCTTGCTCTGCAAAAGCCAATTGTGCCATGAACTCCGTTCCAGTTTGTTGTTGTACTGGAGCTACTAGTATTTTGACTCCAAGTACTACTACCAAAACCAGTTGTTCCTGGATGGACTCTCAAACAATTAATGGCAAAGATACTTTAAATGGAAATTGTCCCACTGGTGCTAACCCTTGTAATAACACTGAATGTGTCGGCACAAAAGATCCAAAAAAATCTTGTTGCTACAAACCAATTACCACCGCCCTAAGCGCCGCCGAACCAAAGTTTAAATTACCTGATTATGTTTTTCAAATACCAATCGGAAAATTAAGTAAATTAAACACGGTTGATTGTTCTAGTGGAACTTGCCAAATACCATTTATCGCCCAGTATGTTTCTGCTGTTTATGAATACGGTTTATCCATTGCTGGTGTCTTAGGAGTTTTAATGCTCATGGCTGCTGGTTTATTATGGATGGTCTCTGGTGGCGACAGTGGCAAAGTAACAAAAGCTAAACAATTAATTTTTGGTAGTGTGACTGGTTTATTATTACTATTAGGTTTAAGTTTATTTTTAGGATTTATTAATCCTGATTTAATAAAAACTAAAACAATTGATTTAGAATCTATTCAAAGAAAAGAATTGGAAGCTCAGGCCGATGAAAAGCTCGGTAACACTGCTGAAGAATATAAAAATAAACCATGTGCCACCAGTGAAGAATTACAAGCCGGAATTGATTTCTATGCTACTGGTTATTACAAAGCTCCTTGGCAAGATAATCAAACTAACTACTATCTTTGTGATGTGGCTATGCAAGGAACCTGCCCTAATGGAATTAATAATAGTGGCAGTTGTACCGAAAATGGAAAAGCAATCTTTCCAAAATATCCAAACTATAAACCATGCAAAACTTTTTCCAAAGAACAATATAATAGTTATTTCAGTGCCTCAGATTTAATAGTTGGCAAAACTGTCGCTGGTCCAAGATGTTCCAATCTACCAAAGGGAACACAAATATGCTTTAAAGGTAAAACATATAAAATAACTGATTCTGGCGGTGGAATTAAAGGAAAAAGAATTGATATTTTAAGTAGCTCTATTAGTGACGCTAATAAAAATTCTAGCACTGGAGTTTTAAGTATTGGTGCTTGCAAATAAAAACACGTAAAAAAAGACCTCTGTATAAGAGGTCTTTTTTATTAACAAGCTTTGTCCATAGCTTCATTAGCTAATCTATCAGCTTCTTTGTTATATTCACGACGCACATGTATGAAAGTAATTTTTTTAAAAGATAAAGATAGATTATGAACTTGTAAAAATAAAGTAGCTAAATCAGCATTTTTAACTTTATATTCATGATTTAATTGTTTAACAACTAATTCACTATCTAAATAACAATCTACTTCTTCGGCTTTTAACTCCTTCGCTTTTTCTAAACCAGCAATTAATGCTTTGTATTCAGCTTGGTTATTAGTAGTTTCTCCTAAATACTTAGAAATCTCTGCTAAAACAATTCCGTCTTCAGCATTTAAAACCGCGCCGATACCAGCTGGGCCGGGATTACCGCGAGCACCACCATCACTATGGATAATTATTTTACTCATAATATTTTAATTAATATCTTCCGCTGGACGTAAATCAACAATTCGCAGTTGGGCTTCACGACGACCATTAAAATCGTTGATATCTAAATAATAAACTGCATTAACCAAGTCACCAACACGCACTGCTTTATATTCTTCCGCACAGCCAAAAGAAATTGCCCAAATACCTTTAGCAAAAGTTTTTTCAGATGATGATAATCGAAATTTAATATGCTGACTATCAAAACCAAGAGTTACTATCTCATCAACTCGCAAATTATAAGAAACAAATTTTGGTTGTTGATTGTTTTGACCAAAAGGAGCTAAAGCAGAAATTTCTTCAGCTAAATCTAAGTTAACAACCTCGATTGGCAATTCAGCTTCAATGCGTAAACGAGGAGATAATTCTTTGCCGGCTAATTTTTCAGCGGCAATCGCTTTAATTTTAGTTTTAAAATTTTCTAATTTCTCTTCACTATCAACTGAAAAACCGCAAGCCATTGGATGTCCCCCAAATTTATCTAAAAATTCCGAGGCCTCAGAGATACTAGCAATTAAATTTAAATCTTCAATGGAGCGACCAGAAGCTTTAAATGAAGTTTTATCGCCTTCGACAATACGAGTAATAATTAGAGTTGGACGATAATATTTTTCACAAATACGACCAGCTACTAAACCGATAACACCTTCATTCCAAGCTTGTTCTTCTTGAGCTAAACCAATAATAATTGGTGGTACATTAGCTGGATCAATTTGTAATTCTACTTCAGAAATAATGCTCTCAGTAATTTTTTGACGATCAATATTTCTCTGATTAAGTTCAGCGGCTAGTTCAGCGGCTTGAATTTCTGTTTCCGCAGTGAGTAAGGCAAAAGCATTATTAGCATGGCCTAAACGACTAGCCGCATTAAGACGAGGACCAATTTGCCAACCAACATTCCAAGCTTCTAGTTTTTTCACACTATTGCCCTTGGAAATTTTAACTAACTCACTTAAGCCTTGTCTCTTGCCTTGATTTAAAACTTGTAAACCACGTTTTACTAATAATCTATTTTCGCCAAGCAAAGAAACCATATCAGCAATTGTGCCAACAGCTACTAAGTCTAAACTTTTTTCAATAATTAATCTTTTTTGATTTAAAGGTAAGTTAGCTTTATGAACTAAGGCACTAACTAACTTAAAAGAAACACCAACGCCAGCTAAATAAGGCCAAGGATAAGAATCACTCTTATCGGCTGGATTAATATATAAACAAGGAGGTAAATCCTCAGCAACTTCTGGCAAAATATGGTGATCAGTAATAATTATTTCTAAGCCCTTACTTTGAGCATAAACAATTTCATCTTTATTACGAATACCATTATCAACAGTGATAAGTAAGGTAAAACCTTGCTCCACGATTTGATCAATCGCTCCACGATTTAAACCATACCCTTCACTGACACGATCTGGTAAATAAACTTCAGCATTAGCTTGAAGAATTTTTAAAGTTTCAAACAAAATTACTGAGGATGTTACACCATCAGCATCATAATCTCCGTAAACTACAATTTTATTTCCCTTCTTAATATGAGAAATAATTAAATCAACGGCCGCTGACATATCTCTGAATAAAAAGGGGTCATAAAAGCGTAAATCAGAAACGCCAACAATATCTAGAGTTTTATCAAGCGGTAAAACATCGTGCAAAAAATTTTCCAAAGCGGAAACTTCTTGTAAGCCACGGTTATACAAAAGCTGTAAAACGAGTGGAGATAAATCGGGGCGACTACTTAAAAACTCATCCGGCGCAACTGGATATAATTGCCACTGTTTCATAAATATATTTATTTACTATTAAATTAAAATAAAGATCCCAGCGTTACTGTCATCATCGAAATAATCACCATTAAAGAAATTACAATCCAAACAATTTTTACTGCCTTTTTTCTTTTCATATTTATCTTTTTAAAATCTTAATAAAAGTATCTGGTGGAATATCAACGCGACCACGACCCAAAGCCATCATTTTCTTTTTACCCTTCTTCTGATTATCAAGTAATTTATTTTTTCGAGTAACATCACCACCATATAATTTAGCTGTTACATCCTTACGCATCGCACTGATTCTTTCGGCAGCGACTACCTTACCACCAATAGCTGCCTGTAATTTGATAACAAACATTTGACGACGAATGGTATTTTTCAAAATTTCAACTACTTCTCTACCTTGGCGATTAGCATCATCACGATAAACGATTGTCGCTAGTGATTCAACTGGTTCTTCGGCTACTAAAATATCCATCTTAACCACATCGGCTTTACGGTATTCTAAAAATTCATAATTAATTGAAGCATAACCAGCGGACACACTCTTTATTTTATCATAATAATCAGTTAAGATAGCGGCCATTGGAATATCATAATGCAATAAGACGCGAGCGTCATCATCACCATCAATAGAAATGTATTCTGTGTTCTTATAATTACCTCTTTTTTCCTGAGTAACTCTCATAATACTACCCATGTATTTTTTAGGGGTAATAATATCTAAAGTCACAATTGGTTCTTCAATTGATTCAATCGCATTAGGATCTGGTAAGCGTTGTGGAGTACGAACAATAATTTCTTCGCCACCTTTTTTAAAGACTTTATAAGCTACGCTAGGAACGGTAACAATTAAATCTAAATTATATTCGCGACGTAAACGTTCCTGAAAAATTTCTAAATGAAGTAGTCCCAAGAAACCGCAACGGAAACCAACACCAATCGCATCAGATTGTTCTGGTTCATAAACTAAAGCAGCGTCATTAAGTTTTAATCTTTCCATAGCGTCACGTAACTCTTGTAAGTTATCGCCTTCACTCGGAAAGATACCAGCAAACACCATTGGTTTCACTTCTTTATAACCAGCTAACGGTTTAATTTCAGCTGAGTGAGATACACCAATGTTTGCCGTCATCGTATCACCAACACGACATTCGCCAACTTGTTTAAAACCAGTAACAATATAACCAATTTCACCGCTGTTTAAAACTCCAGTTGAAAAATAATCTGGTTTAAAAACACCAATATCTAAAACTTCCGAAACGGCTTGAGTAGCCATTAATTTTATTTTGTCACCCTTTTTTATTTGGCCATCGAACACTCTAATGTAAGCGACCACTCCTTTATATTCATCATACTTAGAATCAAATATCAGAGCGCGTGGATATTCTTGCTTTTCTTCTCCAACTAATTCTTTAGGTGCGTGGCCATATTTAATTACAGCGTCTAGAACTTCAGCCACACCTTCACCAGTTTTTCCCGATGAACAAATTATTTCTTCTTCTTTACAGCCTAATAATTTAATAATTTCCGCTTTAGTTTTAACCACGTCAGCGGCGGGTAAATCAATCTTATTAACAACTGGAATAATCGTTAAATCTTGTTCTAAAGCTAAATATAGATTAGCGAGTGTCTGAGCCTGAATACCTTGAGTACAATCGACTAATAAGACAGCGGCCTCAACGGCAGCGAGTGAGCGAGATACTTCGTACGAAAAATCAACGTGACCAGGAGTATCAATTAAATTCAACTGATAACCTTGATAATTCATGGTTACTGGTTGTAATTTAATAGTAATACCGCGTTCACGCTCGATATCCATGCCATCTAAAATCTGATCCTTCATTTTACGCTTATCAACCGTACCAGTAATTTCTAACATCCGGTCAGCAAGCGTTGATTTGCCATGATCAATATGGGCAATAATACAAAAATTTCTAATTTTATCTAAGTTATTCATCGTTTTTATCTTACTTGATTTTTATAGGGTGGTCAATTAAAAACCTATTTATCTAGCCTCACTGGAATCATCTAACTCATTACTTTTAACTTTTTTCCGACGAGAGACTGAATTAATAAAAGTCATCAACTCTTCACTGCCTAAGAAATAACATATAATTAAATAGGTTAAAGAGCCAGCTAAACCAGCTGCTCCTAACTGAATCAAAACACCAGAAAATTTAGTCATATTAATTACTGGTGAAATTGCTAATTTTACCAATTGGACAGCAAATCCAGCCCCAATGGCAGCAATGGCAAATTTAGTGGCCGACTGAACAATTTTTGCCAAACCTAAATTACCAACCTTAAAATGCAACCAAGTCCAAAGTAATAAAAAGTTTAAAATATTAGAAATGGAATAAGCTAAAGCGAGTCCAGTGACCCCCATACTTCTTGATAAAATTAAACATAAAATAATATCAGTGGCCACTGTAAACATTCCCAAATAAAAAGGCGTACGAGAATCGTGACGAGCATAAAAAACTCTCACTAAGAGTGGTACAGAGGCTTGGGCAAATAAACTAATAGAGAACATCGCCAAGGTGTTCATAGTTAAAATAGTATCTTGCCAACTAAAAGCACCGGCGCCTAAAATAACTCTGATAATTTGAGCTCTTAAAGTAATAAGTAATACTGTAGCCGGAATTACAAAGAAAAAAATCTGACGAAGTGTCGAAGAAAAACTAGCTTCTAATTTTTCTTTATCATGAGCATATTGAGATAAGGCTGGGAAAGCGGCAATTGCAAACGATACCCCAAAAATACCAACCGGAAATGACTGTAAATTATTAGCCAAATTAAAAACAGTTAGTGAGCCGGCTGCTAAACCAGAGGCAATCACAGTAGTAACTAATAAATCAATTTGAGTAATTGCTAAACTTAAGGTTCGAGGAATCATTAATTTACCAATGCGACGAGTGGCTTTATCTTTAATGTTGATTTTAAAAGAATAGCGAAAGCCTAAAACATAAACAGCGGGAATCTGAATTAACATATGTAGAAAAGCTCCAAACACAACGCCCCAAGCAAGACCTGGTAATCCCCACCAATTAGAAAACCACATTGCTCCAGCAATAATACCTAAATTATAAAAAATTGGGGCCAAAGAATAAATCAAGAAACGTCTAAATGATTGTAAAATACCGCCCAACACGCCAGAAATACCTAAAAATAAAGGTGATAAAAACATGATTCTGGTTAAGAAAACTGTCGAAACTTGAGCGTCAGCCGAAAAACCAGGAGTGATTACTCTAACTAGTAACGGTGCAAAAATTACGCCCAGCAAAGAAAAAGCTACTAAAAATAATGATAATAAATTAATAACATTATTAGCCAACTGCCAAGCTGGAGTATTTTCATCAGCCTTTTTCGGATCATTAAAATTTTTAACTAAACCACTAAAAATTGGGATAAAACCAGCTGATAAAGCTCCTAAAACAATTAAATTAAATAATAAATCCGGAACTCTAAAAGCTGCATAATAAATATCTAATTGGGGGCCGGCACCAAACTGACTCGCTAAAATACGATCACGAAACACTCCTAATAATCGAGAAATTAGTGATGAAGCCGCCACCAAAACAGCGGCTACAGCGATGCTATTTATTTTTTGTCCAAATAATTTTTTCCACATAAGCTATAAAAGTAAAAGCCAAGAAATTGCCCACAAGACAACCACATAATTAATATTTAAATACGACAGAATACTGTTTGGCCAAATGAGTTCTGACAGCACAAACAAAATCAGAGTAGCTGATAAAAAATAAAATACTTCTTTAAGAATGTTTTCATTAACTTTAATTAACATAAGTACTAATTTTTTCTTTTATTTTATCCCAAATAGTTCTACCGGAAAATTCAACTGTAATGTTTGAAATTTCTAAATTACCACTTTGTGCCAATGATAAACCGGGCACTGAAATCATAAAACTATATTTACCATTTTCTCGATAAGCATCTTTAGTATTTAAAACTACTGACGCTTGTTTAAAATTATCTTCTTTTTTAAGTGGTGTTTGATAACTAGCTAAAACATACTGAGTCTCTGGTGTTAAAACAAAGTGTTGATTTACCTTCTTAAATTCTGGATTAAAAAAACTATCAGCTGAAAAAGAAAATACGCCATCAGTTTCTAAAATAACATCGTCTTTCTTAAGACTAACCTTTTTAAGCCCTAAATTATTGTTTAAAAATTCAAACTGTTGATAGGATTCATTAAGTGCAAAATCTTGATCACCAAATCTAATAGTCTGCTTACTAGCTGGATTGTTAGTAGTTAGGTTAATAAAAGAACTATCAGTCCAAAAAGACAGTGGTAAACTATTAGCATTTACTGGATGAAGACGTTCGATGGCCAATAAAGCTGATGGCGCTTCTTTAATTTTTTTAATAACAATATCATCACCAACCTTAATCTCTAATTTATATAACTCAGTTGAAGAACTGGAATTACTATAGCTGAGTGGTAATGAAAAGTTTCTAACTTGACCCAAACCATCACCGCCAAAATTATCAGTTAAAGTATTAGAATAAATTTTGTCAGTTCCCTTATAAATACTAATGACTACTGGGTCACCTTTTTTATCCAAATTTAAATCAGCAAAATCAAAAGAGAATTTTAATGGTTGCTTAGCTTTGGCAATAAAATAAAATTGATGAGCACCCTGTAAAGGAATGTTTATTACTTGAAATTCAGGAATTTTTTCAACCTTATAACTACTAATAAAATCAGTGTTGTATAAAGCTAGACAGGTTTTTAAATTACCATCGGAACAAATAGTCTCTGGTTTTGTTTTAACTGTTTCTAAAAATTGATTGAGATCAGAAAAAGTTTTATTCTTCTGCCACAAAACTAAATTATCACTAACTATTTTTTCCCATCCAGAAAAACTATTATCTAATAATTTATTTTCAAGCGAAGCTAATTGATAACGCCAAACAATATTATCAACTAAAACGCCGCTTTCAATTAGTGGTGTATTACTTGCTAAATTATCACGATAAGTAATAGTTACTTTAGCCTCCGAAAAAGTTCGCGGTGTAAAAACTGAAAAATAAACCGGATCGCCACTTATTTTTGCCAATTCACCAGCTTTAATTTCCACCCGATCAGCTGGCGTTAAATTACCAATAAAGCCTTTACCACCAAAAAGATTAATTTTATTAGGATAAGCCATTGAATAAGTCACCTGACCATTAGGTACAACTTTAAACCAGACAATAAGTCCAGCTAAAATAAGCCAAAAAATTAAAAATATTAGGCGGAGACGCTTAACTTTCATACTGTTATTGTAAGGCATTTAATAGTAAATTACAAACAAAAACCGACCCTTTCGGGCCGGTTTTAAGAAGCGAAAAATCTAATTATTTGATGTAAATTTCTCTAGCTTTTTTACCTTTATAACCAGTTCCAGCTGGGATAAGACAACCAATAATAACGTTTTCTTTAAGACCTTCAAGATAATCAATCTTACCGTTAACCGCTGCTTCAATTAACACACGAGGGGTTTCTTGGAAGGAAGCTGCTGATAAGAAAGAATCAGTAGTAAGAGAGGCTTTAGTAATACCCATTAGTAATCTATCAGCTTTAGCCAAATCTTTAGAATCTTTATTAGCCTGGAAGAAGACCTCTTCTTCAATAGTTTCACCAGACAACAAGCTAGTATCACCAGAATCTTTAACTAAATATCTGGAGAACATTTGACGAGCAATAATTTCCACGTGCTTGTCGTTTAAAGGTTGACCCTGAGAAGAGTAAACATACTGAATTTCACGAATAATATACTTCTGAGTTTCAAGACGTCCTTTAAGTTTATAAAGTTCTCTTAAATCTAAACTACCTTCAGTAAGTTGAGTACCCTTTTCAATCTCATCACCATCTTTAACTAGTAACATAGTACCCTTTAAAATATGGTGCTCTTTAACTTTCTTAACATCTTTGGCAACACTAACATATTTTTCGGAAACAGAAGCAATACCGTCAGTTTTAGCTTTAACCACTTCAGTGCCAACCTTAAATAATTCCATACCAGTTTTAACTTTCTGTCCCTCTTCAACTGAAACTGATACTTCTAATTTTTTCTTATCCTTGGCAGTAGCTCCAGTAGCTAATTTTATTTCATTAACTTTTTCGGAGAAATAATATTTATCACTATCCTTACCTTGGTAAGAAATGCTTAAAATCTTAGATTGTGGGTTGTTAACCATAATCTCCTTACCATCTTGATCTTTAATAATCTTTTGATCATATTCTAATTTAATAGAACCAGCGACATCAGACATTAAAGCTTTCTTCTTAGGAGTACGGCTTTCAAAAATTTCTTCAACACGAGGTAAACCTTGAGTAATATCATCAGATCCGGCTACACCACCAGTATGGAAGGTTCTCATGGTTAACTGTGTACCAGGTTCACCAATGGATTGAGCGGCAATAATACCAACTGTAGATCCAAGTTTAACCGGTTTGTTATAGGCTAAATCATAACCATAACATTTAGCACAGATACCTTTATGTAAATGACAACTTAAAACAGTTCTAATCTTAACTTCAGAAACATTTTTAGTTTTGGCTTCTTTAATGAGTTCTTCACTTAATAAATCACCAGTCTTAGCGATTACTTTGCCCTTTTCATCTTTCAAATCACCAGCCAAGAAACGACCAGCAATTTTCTTAAAGAAGTCGTCACCAGTTTTTTCAGTTTCAGCCTTAGTAATAACCATACCAACTGTGTCACCACAATCTTCTTCGGTTACAATCACATCTTGAGAAACATCAACTAAACGACGAGTTAAATAACCAGCATTAGCGGTACGAAGAGCAGTATCAGACAAACCTTTACGTACACCATGAGTGGAAATAAAATATTCAAGTACACCAAAACCTTCTTTAAAGTTTCCTTTAACAGGCAATTCGATAATAGCACCGGATGGTGAAGTAACTAAACCTTTCATACCTAAAATCTGAACTGGCTGTGCCCAAGAACCACGAGCACCGGAGTCAATCATGGAAAACACTGGCAAAGAGTTAAGTAATCCTTTCTTACAAATATCAGCAATAACATCCTTAGTCTTAGTCCATTCCTCAATTACCTTGGCATAACGTTCACTATCCGTTAGTAAACCCTCTTCGTATTGTTCTTGAATAATTTCAACTTTCTTAGTTGCTTCTTCAATTAATAAATCCTTTTCTTTAAGTTCTGGCAAATCACCAAAACCCCAAGATAAACCTGATTTAGTAATGAAAGCAAAAGATTTATTCTTTAAGTTATCAATAAAGTGAACAGTTTCTTCTTCAGAATATAATCTTAAACAATCTTTAATTAAATCTTTAATTTTACCTTTACCAACCACTTCATTAATATAACGTAATTTTTCAGGTAAAATTGAATTGAAAATTAAACGACCAACGGTAGTCTTAATTCTTTCGCCATTTAATCTAACAATAATTAATTCATGCAAACCAATAAAACCGTTGTCATAAGCGAGTCGTGCTTCATCGTCATCATAAAAATGATGTAAATCTTTATCTTCCTTAACAACTTCATCCTTATCTAAAGAAGTCATGTAATAAGTACCCCAAACAATATCCTGAGAAGGGGCCACAATTGGTTCACCAGTTGCTGGTTTAAGTAAATTGTGTGAAGACAACATTAATTCTTTAGCTTCACGACGAGCTTCGGTAGTTAATGGTACATGGACAGCCATTTGGTCACCATCAAAGTCGGCGTTAAAAGCAGTACAAACTAAAGGATGGATTTGAATCGCTTTACCTTCAATTAAAACTGGTTTAAAAGCCTGAATACCAAGACGATGTAAAGTAGGAGCACGGTTTAAAAGCACGTAAGCATCACGAACTGTTTCTTCTAAAATATCCCAAACTTCGTCATGACCTGCTTCCATATAACGAGAAGCGCTTCTAACATTATGAACAATTTCTCTCTTAATTAATTGGGAAATAATAAATGGCTTGAATAATTCAAGAGCCATAATTTTAGGTAAACCACATTGATCAAGATTTAAACGTGGGTTAACCACAATAACGGAACGACCAGAATAATCAACACGCTTACCTAATAAGTTTTGACGGAAACGACCTTGTTTACCTTTCAAAGCATCAGCTAAAGATTTTAACTGTCTCTTTTGACCAGTAGATGCGGTCACAGTTTTAGAATGACGAGCAGAGTTATCAATTAAAGCATCAACTGCTTCTTGAAGCATTCTCTTTTCATTACGACAAATAACTTCTGGCGCATTTAAGTCAGTAAGTTGTTTCAAACGATTATTACGATTAATAACACGACGATATAAATCATTTAAATCAGAAGCTGCGAAACGTCCACCATCAAGCGCAACCATTGGACGTAAATCAGGTGGTACAACTGGTAAAACAGTCATGATCATCCATTCTGGACGAATATGATTATTAGCTAAGCTCTTAATTAATTTTAAGCGCTTAACCATCTTTTCTTTTTTGGAATCAATAGCGGTACTTAATTTTTCTTCCAATTTAACAACACTCTTTTCTAAATCAATTTTGGAAAGTAAATCACGAATTGCTTCCGCACCGATACCAGCTTCAAAAATATGACCAAACTTTAAACTTAAATTTTGATATTGGTGTTCAGAAATAATTAAAAGAGGCTTAAGTTCTTTAAGTTCCTTTAAAGTAGCTGAAAAATCTTCATCAAGTCTTTCTAATTTTTCATTCTTCTCCTTAGCTAAAGCTTTTTCATCAGCACCAGCTGCTTCATTTTCAGCTTTATGTTTTGCTCTGTGAGCATAATCATTTTCAATACTCTTCTTCTTGGATTTATATTCTTGTTTAATCTGTTCAATAGTAGCTTCCTTCAAATCTTCATCAACAGCGGTAACGATAAAACTAGCAAAATAAATAACTTTTTCTAAAGACTGAATACCTAAACCAAGTAACAAACCAATTTTAGAAGAGATACCTCTTAAAAACCAAATATGAGTACAAGGGATTTGTAAACTAATGTGGCCCATACGTTCACGACGAACAACGGAACGAGTTACTTCAACACCACATTTGTCACAAACAATACCTTTGTAACGAATTTTTTTATATTTGCCACAAGCACATTCCCAATCCTTAGTCGGACCAAAAATCTTTTCACAGAATAAACCATCCTTCTCAGGTTTCTGAGTACGATAGTTAATTGTTTCCGGCTTAGTAACTTCTCCGTGAGACCAATCAAAGATTTCTTCAGGAGAAGCGAGCTTTAAGCGGATAGCATCGAAGTCACTGGTTTTAATAGGGTTTAACATATATTCACAATTTTAATTCGAATTTTTTAAACTTGGATATAAACTTAAATTATTATTTATTCTTCTTCAGATTTTTCTACAGTATCAGCGGCAGCAATAATTTCTGGTGCCTCTAATTCGTATTTATCATCGGTCTTTTCTTTGGCACTAGCTAACACTAAAGCATCGGCTTCAGCAATTAGCTCATCTTCTGAAGAGATAACTTCATTAGCGGCGACTCCGCCTTTACTTAACAATTCAACATTTAAACCTAAGCCTTTAAGTTCACGAATTAAAACATTAAAAGATTCAGGTACGTTTAATTTTTCAATTGGCTCACCTTTAATAATGCTTTCGTAAGCCTTACTTCTACCAGGAACATCATCCGATTTAATCGTTAACATTTCTTGCAAAGTATGAGCCGCTCCGTAACCTTCTAAAGCCCAAACTTCCATTTCTCCAAATCTCTGACCACCAAATTGAGCTTTACCGCCCAAAGGTTGTTGAGTAATAAGAGAGTATGGACCAATTGAACGTTGGTGAATCTTGTCTTCAACCATATGGTTAAGTTTCAAGACATATTTATAACCAACCGTAATTGTGTGATCAAAAGGAGTTCCGGTTTTACCATCGAATAAAGTAACTTTTCCATCTTCCGGTAAATTAGCTTTTTTAAGTTCATCTCTAATCTGTTGTTCAGAAATACCATTTAAAGCTGGAGTGGCCACTTTGTAACCTAATTTTTGAGCCGCAAAGCCCATATGAGTTTCCAGTAACTGACCAAGGTTCATACGAGAAATAATACCTAATGGCGATAAAATAATATCAATATGAGTACCGTCGGACATGTAAGGCATATCTTCATCAGGAACAACCTTAGAGATAACCCCTTTATTACCATGACGACCAGACATCTTATCACCAACTTGAATCTTACGTAGATTAGCTACGGAAATCTGAATTGATTTAAGAACACCAGCGGATAATTTATCACCATCTTCACGAGAGAAAACTTTAACATCAACAACTTTTCCGTGTTCTCCGTGTTCTAAATATAAAGAGGAGTCACGAACATCCTTAGCTTTTTCACCAAAGATGGCTCGTAATAATTTTTCTTCAGCTGATAATGTTGTTTCACCTTTAGGAGTAATTTTACCAACCAAAATATCACCGCTAGATACTTCAGCACCAATACGGATAATACCGTCTTCATCTAAATTCTTTAATTTTTCTTCACTGATGTTTGGAATGTCGTTAGTAATAACTTCTGGACCAAGTTTTGTATCACGAACATCAATTGTATAATTTTCAATATTAATTGAGGAGAAAACATCTTCACGAACTAAACGTTCGGAAATAATTACCGCATCTTCATAATTAAAACCTTCCCAAGTCATAAAGGCAACTAGCACGTTACGACCTAAGGATAATTCTCCATTATCAATAGAAGGTCCGTCAGACATAATCTGACCGGCTGATACTTTATCACCAATATTTACAATTGGGTGTTGATTAATACAAGTTGAGGAATTGGAACGTAAAAATTTGTTAAGTGGATATTTAATCACTTGACCTTTTTTACTTTCAACATCAATTTGTAACCCGTCACAACGAGTAACCAACCCGTCTTCAGAGGAAATAACCACGTGACCACTATCACGAGCAGCCCGAGCTTCCATGCCAGTACCAACAATTGGCGATTCAGCTTTAATTAAAGGCACAGCCTGACGTTGCATGTTAGTACCCATTAAAGATCTCTGACCATCGTTATGTTCCATGAATGGAATTAAAGAAGTGGCGACAGAAATAATTTGATTAGCGGCGACACCAACAAAGTCAATTTTATCAGCAGTTTCAACGCTAGGTTGACCATGTTTTCTAACTTCA